>Ga0315293_10004050_pt1 | contig 14020 bp, 12 predicted proteins | sample YL17G13_20_MG_FD_203071 | JGI IMG/M metagenome (GOLD analysis project Ga0315293, IMG submission 203071) | Sediment microbial communities from Yellowstone Lake, YNP, Wyoming, USA - YL17G13_20 | ecosystem: Environmental > Aquatic > Freshwater > Lake > Sediment | place: USA: Wyoming | collected... | reverse complement strand
ATGCTCCTCATCCTCTTCTCCCTGTGGTGAGCGGTCCAGTGGTAGGCCTCGTCCCGCGTGCCCGCTGTCATCAGCATGACCACCCTGCCTATGCTTGCCCTGCCGACCCTCCCCCTGCGCTGGATGGCACGCAGCGGGCTCGGAACAGGCTCGTAGAAGATGGCGAGGTTTGCGCTAGGGATGTCGAGCCCCTCCTCCCCGACAGAAGTGGCGACGAGGATGTTGCATTCGCCGTCCCTGAACTTCCTCACCGTTTCTATCTGGTGCTTCTGCGTGACCCCCTCCTTCTGGCCCACGAAGGCGACCGGCCTGGCGTTCATCACGCAGCCGAGCGACTTGACTATCTCCTCGACGCTGGTCCTGTAGTTGGCAAAAACAATTATCCTTGAATTCGGCTCCTTCTGCAGCTCGCCTTCGGCTATCGAGCACAATTTCGATATTTTCGGGTGCTTCGACCCCTTCCCGAAAAGTTTTTCCGTAAGCCCGACGGCCCTTTTTATTTTTTCATCATTGCTGATTATCTTGGAAGCCTTTGATTCGTCCGAAGCCAGCTTTTCCCAGTACTCCTCCAGCGGCTTTATGCCCTGCGTCTCAAGAAGGCCCATGGCGTGCTCCAGCTTTATGCACTGGGTGACAATGGAGACCGCGCCGAACGCGGCCTTGTTGCCCGACTTCACTTTGCCCATGAACTCCCCCTGCATAGCCAGCAGGTCTTTCTTCGTCACAAATTTCAGAGGCTTGGTGACGCCGAACTTGCGCAGGTGCTCCAGCTTGCTGAAATAGACGTCCCCGACCAGCTTCCTTATCTCCATGAACGACTGCGGCAGCTCTACCCTCACGTACTCGATTTCCTTCTCCTGGACGTAGGGCCTGACGTCGCTGTCAACCTCCGTCCTTATGTCCACGGCCCTGACGCCCAGATTGCCGCAGATTTCCCTTATCTTCTCCTGCGTGGCCCCGGGCGATGCCGAAAGCGCGAGTATCCTCGGGTTCCTTGCCTCGCCGATGTAGCGCTTAGCAATGTAGGGATAGGCATAGCCGCCTATGGAATGGTGCGCCTCGTCGACAACCAGAAGGGAGAAGTCTGCCATGCTGATGGTGCCGTTCTCTATGTCATTCCTGATTGTCTGCGGGGTCGCGAACAGGATCTTCTTCGTCCTGTAGAGCCGCGACCTCTCCTTCGGCTTTATCTCTCCGGTGACGGCCTGGAACTGGCCCTCATCTATCTTCAGGAACTTCCTGAAGCTGGAGAAGTGCTGGTTCGTCAGCGGCCTTGTCGGGGAAAGGACCAGTATGCTGCTGTCCGGGTAGCTCCTGAGCCTGTGCGCCGCCAGCATTATCGCGATGGGCGTCTTCCCGAGGCCCGTCGGCAGCACGACCAGCAGGTTCTCATCCACCGCCCTTCCGAGTATCCTCTGCTGGTAAAGCCTTGACTGGAGGAGCCCCGGCCTTATCAGAGGGTGCTCTACAAAGTCGCTCATTTTAAAAATAGGTGATGCTTGAAATTAATATCTTATAAAATCCTGGAAATCCCACAAGCGCCGAATTTTATATTAATTAACAGATTGCTGAGAATAGATTATGATAAATCTGAGGAATTTCAGGCCCGGAGACCTGGACACGATATGCAGGTTCAAGAGGGAGAGCTTCAGGGTGAACTTTCCCAGTTCCGCTTTCGACGAATCGGCATTCAGGAAGCGCATCCTGAACTGTGCGAAGCTGCAGCCAGACATGATAAAGGTCCTGGAATACGAGGGGCAGGTGGCCGGATACGTCTGCATGAAGGCCGTCGAGACGACCTCCGGGAAGTTCGGCAGGATAGTCCACATTTTCGTGGATGAGAAACACAGGAGGAAGGGCCTTGGGATAATGCTGATGCGGGCGGCGGAAGGGGAGCTGAAGGCCAAGGGCGTGAAGAAAGTCAAGCTTGCCGTGACCAAGGAGAATGAGCCCGCCGTCTCGCTCTACAAGGGCATGGGATTCAAAGTCACGCGTTACGTGATGGAAAAGGATTTATAATTTCGACTGCAATCTATTAGTATGAAGAGTGCGCATGTTCTTCTGTTGCTTGTGGCAGTCACCTTATCCATCGCTTTCCTCCCTTCGCCTGCGGATGCGCTCACCGTTGGCGTTGGCCAGGACAGCATGGTCATAGTCATAGAGCGCGGACAGACATTCAATTTCATCCTGAATTTGCGTGACATAAACACGGCTGGCACGCTCAGGTTCACCGGGGCAATCGCCGGCTGGTCGGTCTTCAGCAGCAACATGTCGCCCGAATATCAGATATATCCCGCGACATTCAATGAGATACCAGTGACGATATCCATTCCCAAGGACCAGGAGCTCGGGGAGTATGACGGGGAGATAGTCCTTGACGGCGTTGCCACCTTGTCCAAGATAAAAGTGAAGGTGACCCTGGAGCTTAGCGATGCCAAGGCCTACCAGAAGCTCTCGGAGGTTGACAAAAAAGTGGGAACCCTCAATGAGCAGGTAGGGTCGCTCACGGACATGATCGGGAGCCTCAGGAGGCAGATAATATCCATGGAGGAAGAGGTCTCTGATAAGATGGAGGAGGTCCGCCTGTACCAGAAGAACCTGACCATGCTGGAGAACGAGAACAAGGCGCTGAAGGCAGACAAGGCAAGGCTTGAGGAGAGCAACAAGATACTCCAGCAGAATGCGCAGAACCTGGAGACTTCCAACAGGCAGCTGGATGAGCTGACAGGCATGATGGCAACGACCGAGATCCCTGGGATGTTCATGCTGGGCATGATAATCGGCATCCTTTGCGTAGCCCTGGTTGTGAAAAGGAATTCGCTTGCCATGAAGATAAAGATGTGGCAGCACCATTCCCAGAGAAGGAAGGAAAGAAGGCTCAACTACAGCTTCAAGCCCTGAGCGTGGGAATCCATGCCCCATGGCGTAAGAGATTTCTATAAGAATATCTTGGATTCCAGGAAAAGATAGTGCACCCAGTCTAGCCTTTGTGCCTCAGGCCCCTGGATTTCTTTCCGGAGGCTGTCAGGCCGCGGTAGGCCCTTCCGGTATGCTTGCCTTTGGTGAGCCACCTCAGGTTCCCGTCGCTTTTTATTACCGGATGCGAGGGGTCCACAAGTATGACCTCGAACCATTTGCACTTTCCGTCTTCGCCGACCCAGTAGGAGTTCAGCACCTCCATGTTGGCGTACTTCCTGCTGGCCTTCTCCTCGGCCACCTGCTGCTCTGATTTGTTAAGCGTGAAGAACCTTCCTGCCCTGGTCGGCCTCCTTCCCCCGGTGAATTTGGGCACCTTCCTGCTGCCCCTGTCGACCTTCACCCTGACGACGGAGATGCCCTGCTTTGCCTTGTATCCAAGGGTCCTTGCCCTCTTCAGCTTCGTGGGATTCTCAACCCTGACGATAGTCGGCTCGCCCCTCCACTTGACGATGTACTTCTTGTAGGCATCGGCAAGGCCGGCTTCAGGCTTCTTCTCCGCATCTGGCGTTGGCTTTTCCATACCATCACTCTTCCTTTGGAAAATTTATAAATACACGAAAGTTAATATATTTAACTCTCAATAGTTTAAAAAGTGAGGTGATTTGATGCATGCAGCAGTGAAGATTTTGCTCGGATTGGTCCTGATAGTGATCGGCTTCGGACTGTTCCTCGACACGCCTTCGGTTGGCCTCTGGAACAGCATGACGGGTATCAACTGGTGGAACAACTTCGTGATAGTTCTCACGGGTATGATACCTCCGCTGCTTTTGCTGGTTGGCATCTTCATCGTCTGGCTTGAGGCGGACGAGCTCGGTGCAGAAAAAGAGATAAAGTCCGAGGAGAAGAAAGAGAAGATGGAAGAGCCCGAAGAAAGAACTGAGAAGCCGGCAGCGCACGGAAGGAAGAAAAAGAAGTGATTGCTTTTTGTTTTTTATTTGCCGGTAAATGGCCGGCATCTGATTTTATTCTTTAACGCCCTGAGGATGCTATGCCGGGCGGGCTCAGGAGAACTCCAGGTGAAGGACTCCTTTGGAGAATGAGCGGCCTGTCAGCCTGAACTGCTCCGGCTTGGTCAGTATCTTGAAGTAGGCCCTCTCGCCAGCGATTGCCTTGACTTCGACGCTCGATTCCAGGTCCTTTACCTCGATATCCTCATCGGACCTCACGCCGGGGAGGCACATCTCGACGGCCACTTTGCCCCCGATTCTCCTCACATCCGCTCTGGGCTCTTCGCACGTCTTTGGCGCGGCCGCCCTGGAGAATGACGGCATCCTTATAATCTTCCTTTTTGCAGGCCTGGCCTCCACGGCATTGCTCCCGCCGCCAACCGCCCCATTCTCAAGACTTTCCTTCCCGGCATCGCCGAAGGCCTTTATCGACACCTTCGGAGGCCCGCCGGAGCCTGATGTTATGTGTATCTTGAATCCGCCCCCCTGGGCAGGCCTCATGCCCTTCCTGTCCTCTTGAACCTTCCTGAACCATGGGGAGATGTCCAAGGCCTCTATGTTCTTCTCGAAGAGCTTGTCCATGTCATCGAAATCCTGCATGGAATCCCTTACCCTGTTGAACATCTCGCTGAAAAGGTCCCTCCCCACAGTCTCGGCCTGGTCGCCGCCTTTGCGGGCGCCGCAGACAGGGCAGAAGCCCCAATTGTCCTTCATCTGGAAACCGCACCTCTTGCATTCCATAGTAGAATTCTTAATGCGCACTATTTTAAAAAGTTGACTGCAGGTCAATCCCAGGATGCCACGGAAAAGAAGCCTCAGTAGAGTTCCTCTTCGTAGCTCTCCTCTCCCTCCCCGCCCTTGCCTCCAAGGACCTTGGAGCCGAATCTGGAGTAGAGGAAATACCCAAGCAGGCCTATTATGAGAAGCACGATGACCACAACGACGATGGAGACCCATGAGTTGTCGCCTCCGCCAGCCGGGGGTGGCGGCGCTGTGCCAACCTCCTGGTATACTGCGCTAAGCGTGTCCAGCATGACCCGGACCCTCGAGTATATCCTCTTGGACTCGGCGAATTCGCCGGAGGCGAACTTTGAAGTCAGGTCGGCGAGCTCGGAATCGAGGGAGTCGAACATGCGGGAGACGGTGGTGTCGGAGAACCCCGAGTTCCTGAAGTTCGCCTTGAGGTCGGCTACGTCGCTTTCAAGGGTCGTTATGCCGTCCGTGAGGTCGGGGGCGCAGTCAAGGCTGATGTATACGGTTGCCGAGCCCCCGCTGCTCTTTATTTCCACCCATCCGGAAGTGACCTCCTTGTTCGGCGTGATGTCGAGCTTCCCCGAGGCCGTCGAGCCTTCCTGGATATCGGAAGACGGAACTGTGACATCAACAACATTATTCAGTTCGGTGCTGACAGTTGAGCTGAAATCGCCGATTGCGCCCTTGCCGGTATTCTGGATGGTGAGTGTGGGGCTCATCAGCTTGCCGACCTGGCAGTCCGCCGGCTGCCACAGCCCGGGGCTGACCTTCAGGCCGCCTCCCTGCGTGACCGCGCCCGGCAGATTAAGGGTTATCACTACATCCACTGGGACTGTAACGATCCCGTTGCCGGTGATGAGGACCTTGCCCGTTACGCCTGAGCTGGTGGTGGCCGGGTTCAGCCTGACCGTCAGCGTGGCCATCGTTGAGCCGGTGAGCGTCATCCTGTCAAAATCAGCCGTGACATGGGTGCCCAGCCCCTCGGTGAGCGCCGAAAGCGTGACAGTCTCGTTGCCTACGTTCCTTATGGTGATGGTCCTTTCCATGGCGTCTGTCCTATTGGTCACCGTGAAGCCGATGGACGATGGCGAGACTTCAAGGACCTTCTGCACCGTGAACGTGCGCTGCTCCGTGTTCCCCCCTGCGCTTGCGCTGACGGTGTAGATGCCCTCGCCGTATGTGTTAAGGAGCCTGAAAGTGTAAATGAACTGCTGGCCTGTGACGGTCTTGGTGCCGAGGGACTCGACCCTACCGTTGGGCAGCCTGACGCTGGCGGAGACCTGGTCGTATTTGGTCTGGCCGGATATCTGCACCTCCTCGCCTAGCCAGTATGAGTTGCTGTCCGTCTGGACCGCGAGCTCGACCTCCCTGGTCCTTATGTCGAACTTCGACACCGCACCGCCGGTTTCCCCATCTATAGTCCTGAATATGAAGGAAGCATAATAGGAGCCAAGGGGTAGCGAGCTAATGCTCATCGTGTACCTGCCCGGATACAGCTCCGCCTTCAGGCTCGTCCTGTTGTAGTCCTGGATGAGCCTTCCGTCATCCGCGCTGTAAAGGGTCATCCATACCTCTTGGGTATTAGTCGGCGCATCTACCGTGATAAGAACCTTTCCGGTGCTGTCCACATTCACTCCCGCGGCAAGCATCAGGCTGTGGACGATGACGGTCCTGTTGAACTCCTGCTCCCTGGAGAAATCCTTGGCAGTGAAGTACAGCGTGAACTGCCCGCTGCTCCTCAGCGGCGTCGGGCCGCAGCTGCCGTAGAAGTTGCTCGTCTTGCCGGAGAATTCGCAGACCCAGCAGTCCTTGAACTTGATGAATGCGCCCTCATCCAGCACGAAGAAATCCATGTCCCTCAGCACCCACGATATCTTCATCGGCTGTGAGAAATTCCCCATGTGCTCCTGGACGAAGGACCTAGGAATTATCATCAGCGTGCTGGAGTTCGCGGAAGGATAGGAAGGGAGCGTCTCCAGGTCGCATATGGTGCTGATGGCGCTGGCATTGACAGACAGTAGGAAAAACAACGCAAAGGCTGTAATAAGACCTGCTCTTTTCATAATATTAACTTCCCTTGGATTACTTAAATATTAACCCTTTTCTTACAGAGACATGCAAAAGCGTTAACGGAAAATAACCTTTTCTGCCCGAGACATGCAAAAGCGTTAACGGAAAATGTTCAATGGTCCTGTTTTTTTGCTTAAGCTTTTTCTAAAAGCTTAGCGTTAACGGAAAATACGATGGAAGAATTTTTAAGCCAGTAAACGGCGGCAAGGTTAAATATTAAAATATCAAGCACCACATAAGAGATAGTATGGTATCGATAAAGGACTTCCAGGCGCTCGACCTGAGGGTCGGCGAAATAGTGGCAGTGGAGCACGTGGAGGGGGCCAGCAAGCTCTATGTCCTGCAGATAGACATCGGGGGCAGGCAGGTCCAGACCGTGGCCGGCCTCAGGCAGCACTACTCCGCTGACGATTTGAAGGGGAGGAAGGTCATAGTCGTGGCCAATCTCGACCCGGCAAAGATAAGGGGCATATCCTCCGAGGCCATGCTGCTGGCTGCGATAGACGAGGGCAACGTCAGCCTGCTGACCATCGATAAGGATGTCGGCGTCGGCTCCAAGATAATGTAGAGGGGCCGGTCCCACGCTTTCGGCTAATGTATTTATTCCAACCGACTTAATTCTAATCATGGCCGGGCCGCAGCAGGAATCTGGGAAGGAATCGGCGAGGATAAGCATAATAGCGGACCACAGGGAGAAGAGGACCAAGACCTGCGAGTGGCTGAGGACCTTCGATGCAGAGATTATAGAGAAGCAGCTGGACGTGGCGGATTACATCGTCTCCGACAGGGTGGGGATAGAGAGGAAGACGGTGGCGGATTTCCTCGTGTCCCTGATGAACCAGCGGCTCTTCAAGCAGATGGAGAACATGGCGTCCTCGTTCGAAAGGCCGGTAGTCATTCTGGAGGGCGACCCGAAGATGCTTTTCCTTTCAAGGAACATACACCCGAACACGATTCATGGCGCCCTTTCATCCATAGCCGTAGACCATGGCATACCAATAATCTGGACCGACTCGCCAAAATCCACGGCGGCGCAGATCTTCTGGACGGCATACAGGGAGCAGGGCAAAGAGAGGCGCGGCCTGCAGGCGAGGGTCTGCAAGAAGACGAAGAACGCGGCGCAGCAGCAGGAGTTCCTGGTGGCAGGGCTGCCGGACATAAACTCGGTTCTTGGCAGGCGCATGCTCAGGGAATTCAAGACAGTCAGGAACGTCTTTTCCCTGACGGAGGAAGAGCTTAAGAGGATTGACGGGATTGGCGACAAGAAGGCCAGGAAGATCTGGTGCCTGCTGAATTCCGGATACGAAGAGAAAACCAGCTAATCGTCAATATATTTTATGCTCGGAAGCGCGTCCGTCGTGACGTTCAGCCCCAGTTTCCTCAGTCCCGCCTCGTCCCCGTTGCTTGGCATATGGGTGGTGTGCATCTCGCAGCCCCTGAGGCTTTTCAGCGTTTCAATGCAGGCCTCGGCCACGGGGTTGTTCGAGGCGCCTATTGATAGCGATATGAGCGTCTCTTCCACATCCAGGCTTTCTGACTTGTCCCCGAGGATTCCGGTCTTAAGCTTATTTATGCTTTGAATGACGGAAGGCGGGAGGAGATGTATCCTGTCGGGGATTCTGGACATGGTCTTTACCGCATTCAGGATCGCCGCGGACTCGGCATGGAGCAGCGGGGAATTCTTGCCGGTGACTATCTTCCCGTCAGGAAGCTGTATGGCCGCCCCGCAGAAGACGCCCCTGTTCCCCTTACCTTCCTTCTCGGCGTCATGTGCAGCGGTTCTGGCAGGGATGACGACCAGCCTGTCGCCTTCCTTGACACCGGCCTTCGCCATAATCATTTTCATCCATTCCATGGTATCCGGCTTCTCGATGCCCATCAGGACCTCCCTCTTGTACCTGAAGTAGCGCCTTATTATTTCCTGCCTTGCGGCTTCCCTCACTGCATCATCATTGACGATGCCGGCAGCGGCCATGTTGACGCCCATGTCCGTCGGCGATTTGTATGGGACGCCGCCATCAGCCCCTATCCTTTCAAGTATCTTGAGCAGGAGGCCGAAGTTCTCTATGTCCCTGTTGTAGTTTATGGCCTGCTTCCCGTAGGCTTTCCTGTGGAAGGGATCCACCATGACGACATCCTTCATGTCCGCGGTCGCCGCCTCATAGGCGATGTTCACCGGATGGTTGAGGGGCAGGTTCCAGATGGGGAATGTCTCGAATTTCGCGAACCCCGACATGACGCCTTTCTTATGCTCATGGTAAATCTGCGTGAGGCAGAACGCCATCTTCCCGCTTCCGGGGCCGGGGCCTGTAACAACGACCAGCGGCTTCCTGATTTCAACATAAGGCTGCGCCCCGTATCCCCTGTCGCTGACAACGGTCCCGATGTCGTTCGGATAGCCCCTTATCTCCGTGTGCATGTAGACCTTGATGCCCAGGTTCTCCAGCATCCTCCTGAACTTCTTGGCCCTCTCCTCGCCCTCGTACCTGGTTATGACGACTGCGTGGACGGAAAGACCCATATCCCTGAGGTCGCTTATGTCCTTCAGGGTCTGCTGGTCGTAGGTGAGCCCGAAATCGAACCTCATCTTGCCCTTCTCTATGTCCTTTGCGCCAATGCAGTAGACTATGGCAAGATCCTTCTTCAGCTGCTGGAAGAGCCGCACCTTCGCATCGGGCTCGTATCCGGGAAGGACTCTAGCCGCATGGTAATCGTAGCAGAGCTTCCCGCCGAATTCAAGGTACAGCTTCCTGTCGGATTTGTTGACCCTGTCAATGATGGCCTTTGTCTGCGCCTCCAGGTATTTCTTCGTGTCGAAACCGAGAATCCGCCCCTTCCCATTCTTAGGAGACGCTTTCGTTGCAGGCATAATACATTTTGCAGCGCCGGGTATAAAAAATTTGGGGCAAAGAAGGGAGAAAACACCGAAGGAATCAGGAGATGCAGGCCTTCAGGAATCCGGCGAACATCGGGCTCGGGCGCAGCATCCTTGACGTGAACTCCGGATGGAACTGGGTCGCCATGAAGAACCTGCGGCCCGGCAGCTCCAGTATCTGCATTATCCTGCCGCCTGAGTCATGCCCCGAGAATACCATGCCTTTCTCCTGCAGCTTTTCAATGTAGTCCGGGCAGAACTCGTACCTGTGCCTGAACCTCTCCCTGGCCTTCAGCGCCCCGTAGAGCTTGTTAGCCATGGTCCCTTTCTTTATCATCACGTCCTGCCCGCCGAGCCTCATGGTGCCGCCCTTTTTGTACACCTTCCTCTGCGAAGGCAGCAGGTCTATGACAGGATGCGGAGTCTTAGGGTCTATCTCCGTGCTGTTGGCGTCCCGAAGGCCGCAGACGTCCCTGGCGAACTCGACGGCTGCCAGCTGGAAGCCCAGGCACAGGCCGATAAAAGGCATATCGTTCTCCCTGGCGTATCTTATGCATGCAATCTTGCCCTCGGTCCCTCTTGAGCCGAAGCCTCCCGGCACGATTATCCCGCTGGCTCCTTTCAGCGCATCCTCTACCTTCACATTCCCGTTCTCTATGTCCGTCGTCTCGATCCATCTGACCCTGGCCTCGCAGCCCAGCTCAGCGGAAGCGTGCTTCAGCGCCTGCTCGATGGAGACATAGGCGTCATGGAGGGCTGTATATTTGCCGGTTATCGCTATCTCGACGGTCTTCATCGGATTGTCCATCCTCTGCATCAGCCCCCGCCAGTCTTTCATGTCCCTGTGCGTTTTCTTCCTGACGTCCAGGACATCCAGTATCTTCTCGGTGAGGCGCTGCTCCTCAAGCAGAACCGGCACGTCGTATATGTTCATGGTATCGGGGCCGCATATGACGTTCTCCTCGCGCACGCCGCAGAAAAGTGAGAGCTTCTCAACGGTCTTCTTGTGGAGCGGCGTCTCTGACCTTGCATAGACGAAGTGAGGCTGTATGCCTATCTCCCTCAGCTTCTGGACCGACTGCTGGCTGGGCTTCGTCTTCTGCTCGCCTACGGATTTCATCGTCGGGACGAGAGTGCAATGCACGAAGGCCACGTCCTCCTCCATTGACAGCTGGCGGAGCGCCTCGAGGAAAACGAGGTTCTCGATGTCACCGACGGTGCCTCCGACCTCTATGAGCTCAAAGTCGGCCCCATTGGCCTTCGCGACCCTCCTCACCCATGATTTTATCTCATTGGTGATGTGCGGTATCAGCTGGACCGTCTTGCCCAGGTAGTCGCCGTTCCTCTCCCTGTCTATGACCTTCTTGAAGATCTTGCCAGTGGTGATGTTGGAATCCGACGTCAGGTCTATGTCAAGGAACCTCTCATAGTTCCCGAGGTCCATGTCGACCTCGGCACCGTCGTCAAGGACGAAGACCTCCCCGTGCTCTATCGGGTTCATGGTTCCAGCGTCCACATTGACATAGGGGTCTATCTTTACCGGGATGACGGTGAAGCCCCTGGACTGGAGGAGCTTTCCCAGAGAAGCAGTGAAGATGCCTTTGCCGAGGCCGGATATGACGCCGCCGGTGACCACTATGTAACTTGTCGATTTTCCGGAGGATTTTCTCTTCGGCATAATATTTTATGCAGGGGCGCTTATAAAAACGTGGCTCTACCCCGGGAACAGGCCCGAAACCGGCGCAATCTGATACAGGTTCAGGAGGTTGTACTTCTCATGGACCTCAGGGTTCCGATAAAAGCCTGCGACGCGCCTGTACTTTATCCCCCTGCACGCGGTTGGCACAAGGTTGGATATTACGGTCGCGTTCTTGTTGCTTGAAAACATGGTGTATATCTTTTCGCAGTCCAGGAGGCTGGCCTTCGGGATGCCGACCCTGTAGTATTCAAAGTACTGGTGAAGGTATCCTTGGGCCATGAATATGGTGTCATTTCCGTAGTTCTGCTTGACATATTCAGCCAGCTGTACGGGCGCTGCAGGGATAGTCCTGATTTCCACGGCCAGCGGTACCGCGCTGATCAGGAGCAGAACCAGGAGCGCAAGGATGAACCCGTATTTTATCCTATCGGACGCATTCATGCCCATGATGATGCTGGCAAAAATCAAAGAGATGTAGGGAACAAGGATTAGCATGTACCTGGAATGGGCCGGCGGCAGGGTGAAAAATATAAGGGGGATGTAGAACGCGACGCTGAGCAGCAGGAACAACGCCCTTTTATCCCTGATTTTGCGGACCTTCTTGGCGCCCAGCAATAGAATGATGGCGATCAGTAAGATGAGAAGGACATCAGAAGCGCTCAGGTTTTTGGCATCGATGCTGTATCCCCCAACAAGGAAGTTGTAGGAGAACGCCTCCACCCTGGCGGCGATATAGGGCTGCGTCATGGCCGCCCCAACGGCTGACAGCTGCGGGTTCCTTGATATGAAATCTACCTGGACAATTGCCGCATGCGCATATTCCCCGACCCCGGTCAAAAGGACAACCGGGACAACCCAGGCAATGATGGCCACGAAGAAGAGCGCCAGGGCCACGAAGCCGGTTGATATCCCTTTCCTGTGGAAGAAGAGGCAATAGGCAAGGACGGGAAGCACGATGAAGAACGTGTGAAGCCTTATGCCTGTCGAGATGCCGCCGAGAAGCGCGCCGGCATAGAGGTAGAAGCGGCCGCCGTGCCTGATGTAATCATAAAGGAGCAGGAGCGTCAGCAGCGCGAAGCCTAAACCCACTATGTCGCTCAGCGCCTTGAGGCTCGTCAGCCAGAACATGGGCGTGAAGGCGGTCAGGACTGATGCGGCAAGGGCCGTCTCCTTGTCCAGCATCTCCCTTGCGAGCAGATAGAATATGAACACTGAAAGCGCCCCGAACAGTGCGCTGAGGATGGTCAGGCTGAGGAGCCCGTTCATCAGTATTGCGTTGAAGGACTTGCCCATCAGGATGTAGACAGGGAACCCGGGCGTATGCGGCTGGAGGAGCGTGATGTTGTAATTGGTCAGCCCCAGCGCGAAATGCACGGAATCCTCGTCATCGAGGGAGATGCTCATGGTGGAAAGGTAGACTATGAAAACCGCGATCGAAAAATATGCGGCAATCCTGTCGATGTCCATGCCCCTTTCGATTCCAAGCCTGCCCAGGATGCTCATCATTAGAATAGAAATTTCCAATTTATATTGGCATCTCGAAACGGCTTTTCGGGCCGGTCCTGTACTGGTTCAGATAGGGGGAATAGGTCCTGACGTATATCATTTTCTCTCCGGGGGAAAATTCAAGCATCCTGAGCCAGCCGTCTCCGCCCCTGCCCTCGCCCTGGTAATCCGCAAGGAGCTGGTAGACGGCCCTCTCCCCAATCCTGTCCGACCTCATGGCCTCGCCGTGGATGTGGCCGGAGAGCACGAGGAAGACGTTGGGATTGGGCACCACAAGGTCCGACCAGATGTAGCCGGTGCCGCCGCAGATGTGCACATCCCTCTGCCCATCCGTGTTCATGTATCCGTGCGTGACTATTATCGCCTTCCTGCCGGAGTGTTTCCGAAGCACGCTGTTCGCCCAGCTTATCGCACCATTTGCGGGACAGAATTCCAGATTGACCACGATATAATCGCTGCCGCCGGCAGAGAACAGCTGATAGCTATTGTCGTTCTGGCTGTAGTTCCCGCCGTACCATGGATATCCCGCATATCTCGAAACGGGGAAATATTCGTTGAACAGGACCGTCGGCTTGTCATGGTTCCCCGGGGCCATCCCGTATGGGACCTTGCCGTCAAGGATGCTCAAACTGGAGTTCGCCCTCCTCCACTCCGCTTCCGAATTGCCATTCACGATGTCCCCTTCATGGGCCACGAAGACGATGTTCAGCTCATTCATTCTTCCGGCGATCCATTCCGTCTGATTGGTGAATATTTCCGGATACTGCTGCGCATATATCTGGGTGTCGGGCAGGACGACAATCGTGAAGTTCTTTGCCCCCGCGACCGCTGCCGGGCTTTGCGAGGAATAAATCGTGTAAGCCATCGCCGAAATGGCTGAAACCACCAGAATCAGGACGAGCGCAATCAAGGAGAGCCTTGCCATAAATAATGTTTTCTTTTGACAGTTAAAAGATAAAGGAAAAGCGTAAGAGAGCTATTAATTAGCAAAGATGACAAAAATATATTATGTCGGATTCATTCAGAGCAGCCTTTCAGCTTCAGAAGCTTCCGAATCCCCCAAAACCTGAAAAGGGGGGCTTCAATAAGATGCTGCTTCTTATACCAGTTGCCGCAATCGTCGCTGTCACAGCAATCTTCTTATATTATTCCGGAATCGGCTCTCTTGGGGGCGGCATATCGAATCCAGGC
>Ga0315293_10004049_pt1 | contig 14020 bp, 9 predicted proteins | sample YL17G13_20_MG_FD_203071 | JGI IMG/M metagenome (GOLD analysis project Ga0315293, IMG submission 203071) | Sediment microbial communities from Yellowstone Lake, YNP, Wyoming, USA - YL17G13_20 | ecosystem: Environmental > Aquatic > Freshwater > Lake > Sediment | place: USA: Wyoming | collected... | reverse complement strand
GAGCTCCGTGGCCACGATAAAGGCGATGACCGTGAAGATCAGGAAGTCGCGGTCCTTGAGCATCTTGGCGGCCTCGAGGAACGCCCAGGGTTTGGCCCCCTCCTTCTTGGGCGGGGTGTGCGGCAGACCGAAGGCCAAGACGCCCATGACGATGGAAAAGAGGCCGGCCAGGAAGAGGGTGTCCCCCTTGACGGAGATCCAGGGCGCGGACTTGGCTAGAAAGCGCCAGCCCGTGAGCGACCAGCCGGCGGCGATCCAACCGATCGTTCCCCAGACCCGGACCCGGCCGAAATCCTTCTCCGAATCCTTCAGGTTGATGAAAGCGATGGAATTCGTCAAAGCCAGGGTCGGCGCATAAATGACGCAGTAAACGAGCATGATCCAGATCATGGCCGTGTAGCTCGCGACGGCCGCACCGAGGAGGAGGATGGCGCCGCCCACGAGCTGACTCACACCGATGACCTTCTCGGTGGGGAAGTAACGGTCGGCCAGCTGGCCCCCGATTAATGGGGCGATGATCGTGGCGATGGGCAACAGGCTCATGATGAAGCCATACTGGATTCCGGTAAAATGAAGATCGTTCTGAAGGTAGGCCGTCAACACCGGGGCCCAGGCCCCCCAGATGGCATACTCCAGGAACATCATCGCACCTAGGCGGAACTTAGCGCTCATGATGACCTCTCTTTCTTTGATTCATGGGCTTTGAATAAAGCCAACGTTATAAAAATCCGGAGGGTTTGTCAACGGAACTTCCGGCCGGCCGTCGCCGACCCAGGTCTCACTCGAACTTGGCGATGATGTTCATGTTCCGGGGGTTGCAAATGTCCTTGGCTTCAGGAGTGTACACCTCCCGTCGGCAATTTTGGGTTTTTTAGGAAATTTGACGTTTTTTTCGGGTTTTGGTATGCTCCTCCCCGGGAAAGGACCTCCGACCTGTTGCCGAAACGGTTCGCGGGGGGCTAAGGGAAATGAAGGAAAAGCGCAAAGAAAAAAGAGTTTTCGAAGAGGACAAGATTGTTCTCAATCTTATACCCGAGGGAAACGTCCCCGGATCTGCGGAAATCTATTACTCATTGACGCAGGACATTTCCGCCGGGGGTGTTCGTATCATCACCGATTCACCCCTTCTGGTGGACTCGAACGTCAGGTTTGAGATCGCTCTTGCCAAGACGCGGCGACTTGTTTCCGGGACCGGGAAGGTCCGCTGGCTGAACCGCCTGTTCGAGGACCGGGTGTTTGAGGCAGGGCTTGAGTTCATCGAACTGAGTCCGGAAGGCGTGGGAGCCATCCTGGAAAATGTTTATAGACACGGCACGGACTGAAAGCCTGATGACGGATTCGGCCTAAGGAAGGAGATCTCATGTTGAAGAAAAAGTCCATTTTGAAAACGAAGATCGGGTTATCCGCCCTCTTGGGACTCTTCCTGATCGGGGGACTGGAGAATATGCTTTCGGCCCAAGAAACCGAGGCCCGGCGCGAAGTCCGTATGAAGTGGTGGACGGACGCCCGTTTCGGGATGTTCATCCACTGGGGGCTTTACGCCCTTCCGGCCCGCCACGAATGGGTCAAGAACCAGGAGCACATCACGGACGCCGACTACCAGAAATACTTCGACCATTTCAACCCGGACCTCTTCAATCCGCAGGAGTGGGCGAAGGCCGCGAAGAACGCCGGGATGAAATACTTTGTCGTAACCACCAAGCATCACGAAGGGTTCTGTCTCTTCGATTCGAAGTTCACGGACTACAAGGCGACGAAAACGCCTTACGGCAAGGATCTCATCAAACCGCTTCTGGAGGCCATGAGAGCCGAAGGCCTCAAGGTCGGCTTCTATTACTCGCTCCTCGACTGGCGCCATCCCGAATATACCCTTGATGAGAACCACCCGATGTTCGGCAATAAGGAATTCGCCGGGAAGGCCAAAAACCGTGATCAGAAGAAGTATGTTGAATATTTGCATAACCAGGTCCGGGAGCTTATGACCGAATATGGGACGATCGATTCCCTCTTCATGGATTTTTCGTTCCCGGGACCGAACGGCAAGGACAGGAACGATTGGGACTCTGCGAACCTCATCAAGATGATCCGAGAGCTCCAGCCCAATATTATTGTCGACGACCGGCTGGACCTCATCGATGTCCCCGGGGGTTGGGACTACCGGACACCCGAGCAGTTCATGCCGCCGGAGTGGGTGACGATCGACGGCAAGCGGGTGCCTTGGGAGACCTGCCAGACGTTCAGCGGATCCTGGGGGTACTACCGGGATGAGGGCACATGGAAGAGCGTCCGCCAGCTTGTCGTCATGCTCATCGAAACAGTCAGCAAGGGCGGTAACCTGCTCCTTAATGTGGGCCCCACGGCCCGCGGGTTGTTCGACGATAGGGCGACGGAACGGCTGAAGGGCATGGGCGAGTGGATGAAGACCAACAGCCGGTCCATTTACGGCTGCACGCAGGCGCCCGAGGCCTTCAGGACGCCAGCGAACTGCCTCCTGACCTACAGCCCTGAGATGAAGCGCCTCTACATCCATGTCCTGGAGTGGCCCATGGGCGTCCTGGCTCTGGACGGCTATGCCGGCAAAGTCGCTTACGCCCAGCTCCTCAACGACGCCTCGGAGGTCAAGTTCTCCGAGAACGTGGAAACGGGATATTTGCCCGGAAAGAGTAAAGGCCGGGCTTCGAACACGCTCATTCTCCGGCTTCCGGTCAGGCAGCCGAACGTCACCGTCCCCGTCATTGAAATCTTTTTAAAATAATTGTGGCCGTATGCGTTAGGCTGCGTTTAAGCCAGTTCAGTTTGCCGGCGCCGCAAGCTTGAGTTTGCGTTAATGCAATATTGGTTAATGTAACCGTCGGCCTGCAGCCGCAAGCTGTATTAGCAGACTTTAGCCTGTGCTAACGCCATATCGTAAACTGATACAACAATGAGGCGGTCTCCATGAAGCAACAAAGCACGGCAAAATATTCCCCTCTGTTCATCATCTTATTTCTCTTCATGGCGCTGCCCGCCCTTCTCCATGCCGAGACCAAGAACTTCTATTTTCCCGAGGTCCGGATCGACATCAACGTCGAGCAAGACGGCTCTTTCGTCTTTGACGAATACCGCACCTTCGACTTCCAGGGAAGGTTCTCGTGGGCCTCGCTCTGGATCCCGCTTCGGGTCAATCGGCAGGGATATGACTATGGCATCGCCATTGAAGATTTCAGCATCACCGACGATCAGGGCGGGGCCTTGCAAACGGAAGCGTCTGTCAAGGACGGCGCCTACACGGCCAAATGGTATTTCTCGGCCCGGAATGAGAAGAAAACGTTCCATATTCATTACCGGGTGAGGGGGGGGATCGTCAGCTATCCTGACGTCACGGAACTTTACTGGCAGGTTATCGGCAGCGGCTGGGAGAAGCCCACGGGCAAAGCGACGGTCAACGTCCATCTTCCCGGGGCGGTGGCGAAAAAGGACGACATCCGCGTTTATGGCCACGGGCCGCTTTCCGGTTGGGCGGAGACCGTTGACGAAAGAACGGCCAGGTTCACGGCAACCGATATCGGATCGCGCCAGTTCCTGGAGGTCCGGGTCATTTGGCCGGCGGGTCTAGGCGTCGGCGTGTCTTCGACCCGGCACACTCTCGAGTCCATTAAACGAGAGGAGACCGGGTTCGTTCAACAGACCATCGAACGCGCCCGGAGGGCCCAGGAAGCCCGGCAAAGGGCCACGAAAACCTTTCTAATGGTGGCCGGCATATGGACTCTCTGGCTCCTCCTCGGCCCGTTCATCTGGCTCTTATTTTACTTACACTTCTGGAAAAGGATCGGAAAAGATTATAGGTTCGATGATATTCCTCCATATTTCAGGGAGCTGCCGTCCGATCTTCCCCCTGCCCTGGTTCAGGTTCTGCTTCGAGAAGGGCGCGCTGTGATTCCCAGCTCTTTCACAGCCACCCTGTTCGACCTGGCCAGGCGAGGTTTTATCGAGATCGAGGACAGGGCCGTGGAGAAAAGGAAGCTTTTCGGAGTGAAGCAGGACATCGAGTCCATCGCGACCCTGCGGAAGGACATCTCTTCCGATACCGGATTGCGGGCATATGAAGAGGACCTCCTCGGACTTCTCTTCACCACGGTCGGAGAGACCGACGGTAGGAAAGGAGCCCGGCTCAACCTGGACGACCTGAAAGATTACCTGAAGAAGAAGCCTCAGAAGTTCCAGACCTGGTACCTGGCCTGGGTCAAGAGCATCAAGGAGGAGGCCAAGCCGCTTCAGTTCATCGAGCCGGAGAGCCTCAGGGCCCGCAACATTTTTCTGATCGTGTCCCTGCCTATCGCCATCCTGACCTTTAACCCCCTGCTTATCATCATCGTTTCCGTCCTTATCCCCAAGATGAAGCGCCGCGCCTTCAAATGGGCCCGGGAGAACGAGATGTGGAAGGCCCTTCGCCGCTTCCTGGACGATTTCTCGGAATTCAAGGAGCTTCCTCCGGAAGCCTACAAGCTTTGGGAGCACTACCTCGTCTTCGGCATCCTCTTCGGCAATGCCAAGAAGATCGTCAAGATGCTCCCGACGATCCTCAAAGACGAGCGGGCGGTGGCGCCCGTTTGGTATTATGGTTATAGCCGGATGGCTTTCATCGGCTCCGGCGGCCTCGAGAGCATGATCGCGACGATCGAGCATGTCTCCTCGTCCATCGCTCAGGCCAGCACCTCAGCCGCCCATTATTCGTCGGGAGGCGGGGGAGGCTTCAGCGGCGGTGGCGGCGGCGGGGGAGGGGGCGGCGGCGGGTCCGCGGGATGAATTCCTTTTCGATGAGAAAAAGAGCCGTTATTATTGGCTTGGGAGCTTTGCTTCTTTTGGCCTCGTGCGCTGACGAATCCGAAGAGGCACGAATACTGAAATTCATGAGCGGGCTCGGGAAGCTTGTCGAAAAGAAGGACCTGTCCGGACTTCTCGCGGTCCTCACCGATGATTACGCGGACTTCGAAGGCCGTGACAAGAAGGCCACCGAAGCTCTTGTCGGAGATTATTTCCAACGCCGCTTCGGCATCGTCATGCATCTCCTTCACACGAAAGTCGGGGACATCACGGCCGGGGGAGAAGCCTCTCTGGAGACCGACGTCGTGCTGTCCTCGGGAGGAGCAGAGATCTTGAGGAAGATCATACGTTTCGCCGGCGACTTCTACAGGTTCAAGCTCGAGCTTCGGAAGACGCCGGTGGGCTGGCGGATCAGCCGTGCCGAATGGGAATATCTGGAGCTGAACGGCCTATTCCCTGAGTCTCTGCCGGTCCTGAAAAAAATCTTTCCCGGCATTTAGGCTGTCGGCGCCGGTTGTTGAACGCTGGTAACCGTTTTTTCGTATTATAGATATGGTTCTCTATTATCGCTTATGAATTGAGTTCATAACTTGTGGGATCGCCGAAAAGGACGCAGGGGCAGCTCCCGGAGAAAGCCCTCGAAGGGCCGAGCGGGCACGGTTCCTCGCCCGCAGGGAGAGGAGAGCGAGGCCCTGTAGGGGAGCGAATTTGGCTCGCCGGGACAAATCCGCGTCTTTCGGAGGGAATGGCCCGAGTCCTTTGGAGGCGATCCCAATAAAGGGGACCCACCCAAGATGGGAGAGAACCATTTATTGAAATGTTAAAAAGGAGGCTCAACATGGCCGAAGAGAAAAAAACCAGGACCGAGGAATTCAAGCTCCATGGGGACGAGATCCTCAACAAGCTCAAGGAACTCCTTCACCAAGGCAATATCCGCCGCATCATTCTGAAGGACGAGAGCGGCAAGACATTCATGGAGATCCCGCTGACGGTGGGCGTCGTCGGGGCCATCGTCATCCCCGTCTGGGCCGCCATCGGGGCCATCGCAGCCCTGGTTTCTAAACTCACCGTCGTCATCGAAAAAGTCGAAGACTGAGTCTCTTCCTATTTCTCTGCCGACTGTGCTATAACTAGGTCTCTTTGATTCGATAGGAGGCCGTATGTTCCGTCTTTTATTCTCCCGTATTCGTCTACTAAATAACCCCCTGTTCCCATGTATCCTGCTGGCGATCGTCCTGATCCTGCCGGGCACTGCTTTCTCGCAAAAGCAAGAGACGCCAGGCGTCCAAGGCGCCGGCACGATCACAACCGGATGGGTCACAACCGCCGACCTGGACCAGTTCGCCTGGAGGCATATCGGCCCCTGGCCATTTTCCGGCCGCATCACGAATTTCGCCGTGCCCCGGGGCCAGAGCCAGACCTATTACGTCCTTACCGCAACGGGCGGCCTGTGGAAGACCGTGGACGGAGGGATCCATTTCGAGCCGCTCTTCGACAAATACGGCAACATGAGCATGGGGTATCTGGCCATAGCACCGTCGAACCCGAGCGTCCTCTACCTCGGGACGGGTGAGCCGATCCACGCCCGGGCAGCCTACCACGGCAACGGCATGTGGAAGTCGACGGACGCGGGCAAGACCTGGACGCATATCGGCCTTGAAAAAAGCTATTACATCCCCAAAATTGAAGTCGATCCCAAGAATCCTGAAGTCGTCTACGCCGCGGCGGAGGGCAAGCTTTACGATAACATCATGGATTGCGAGCGCGGCCTGTACAAGACCGTGGACGGCGGAAAGACCTGGGCGCGAGCCCTCGACCTCAAGGACAGGGGAGTCGTGGACTTCGTCATGGACCCCCGGAACCCGGACGTCCTCATCGCCGCCGGCTATAAAGTTTTCCGGCGGGCCTGGACGTTCATCGACCGCCAGGACGGAAACTTCCTCTATAAAACCACCGATGGCGGCAAAACCTGGAAGAAACTCGAAGGTGGGCTTCCCCAGAACGTCAAGACGGGGCGCAACGGACTGGCCCTCTATGAAAAGAACCCGAACATCCTCTATGTCCGTTGGAACGAGGAGACGAACGTCGGGCCCAGTGAGCGCGAGGGCGCCGCCCAGTTCCGCGAGGGGAACGTCTTCAGGGACGAGTTCTACCTCAACAAATTCAAGGAATACAAAATAGCTCCGGAGCTGGCGAAACTCGTGAACTTCACGCCTGTCATGGCCGATAAGGAAAAGGACCTGGCGAAAAAACTCAACGACCTTGTCAAGGACAAAGGGTTCCTGCAGACGATCGGCCTGGGCTGGGCGGCCTTCAACAAGGAGGCCCGCAAAGTCTACGCCAAGGACAAGGACATCCTGACGAGCGTCGACGAGATCGAGCGGACGATAAAACGCGACGCCGAGAAGAAGGACGATTGGAAAAAGGTCCATCCGCTTGTGGCCCAAGCTCTATTCGCCGAATCCGAGGGCATCACCTTCAAGGACGGCGCCGTCCAGGTGACCGACGCGGCCAAGCTCAAGATGAACAAGGACTTTGCCGAGCTCCTCACCTACGACCCGAAGACCGTCAAGGACGAGACGGACCTGGCCGCGAAGCTCAAAGACCTCCTGGCCGATCCCGAGTTCATCACCAAGCTTAAGATCGAGGCGAAGAAGGTCATGACCACAGCACAAAAGACATATAAGGATAAGAAGGAGCTCGTCGACATGTTCAAGGCCGCCGAGGACGCGGCGGGCGAATTCGATGAAACCAAGGGCCGCGGCCAGACGCTCAACCGGTTCGTTCTTCAGACTCTCTACGGAGGCGCGCTGAAGATCCAGGAGCCCGTCAAAAAAGCGGGCGTCATCTACAGGTCCGAAGACCTGGGCGAAACCTGGAAGAAGATGACCGAATACAAGCCGGCCGGCGGGAGCGACGTCGTCGACCAGGTCGAGGCCGGGTACAACGGCCGCTTGATCATCGATCCCAATAATGACCAGACAATTTATGCCCATGAGACCCGGACCACGGTCTCCAAGGACGGCGGCAAAACCTTCAAGTTCTCCAATTGGGAAGCGGCCGGCAAGGCCCACGTGGATTCCCGGGCGGTCTGGGTCGACCCGCTTAATTCCAGCCACATCCTCAACGCTAACGACGGAGGGGTGAGCGAAAGTTGGGATGGCGGCGAGCACTGGTCGCAGAAGGAAACCATCCCCGCCCAACAGTTCTACGACGTTTCTGTAGACAGCGAGCTCCCGTACAACGTCATGGGCGGGACCCAGGACAATGGCTGCTGGATGGGTCCGTCCCAGAACAGGAACCCCAACGGCGTCTACCCTGCGGATTGGCTGTATCTCCCCTCGGGAGACGGCTTCTTCACGGTCCGCGACTGGTGGAATCCCGAATACATCTATTACGAGAGCCAATTCGGCTATTCCAGCCGGATGAACCTCAAGACCGGAGAGGCTATTTCCCTCTCGCGACGTAACACGCCGGAGGAGAACGCGGCCGGAAACCCGCCTCAACGTTACCAGTGGAACTCACCCATCGTTCTTTCCCCGCATAACCCGGGCATCGTCTTCGTCTGCTCCCAGTTTGTCCACCGGTCCCTGAGCCGGGGGGACAAGGACACCTGGGTCACGATCTCGCCCGACCTGACCCGGAACGAAAAGGAGAAGATCAAGCTCTCCAAAAAGACGAACCTCCAGTACCCGACGATCTTCGCCTTCGCCGAGTCGCCGAAGAAGCCCGGCGTCTACTGGGCCGGAACGGACGACGGCAACCTCCAGCTCAGCGTGGACGCCGGCGTGACCTGGACCAATATCACCTACAATTTTTACGAGAAGGACGGCAAGGTCAGGAAAGGCGTCAAGGGCGCGCTCATCCCGTTCGACCGGTGGGTGAAAAGGGTCCTGCCGTCGCGCCACGACCTCAACGCCTGCTACGTGACCTATTCCGGTTATCGGACGCATAACGAAGATAAAACCTACGTTTTCGTCACCCATGACATGGGCAGGACCTGGGAGGACATCGGCGGCGGCGCTCAGAACCCGGTCAACGATATCGAGGAGGACCCGGACAATCCGAACATCCTCTACCTGGCCACGGACTACGGACTGTTCGTCACATTCGACAAGGGAAAGACGTGGACGAATTTCTCGTCGACGGCGCCCCACGTCATCATCAAGGACCTGGCCGTTCAGAAGAGAGACCGCGACCTCGTCATCGCGACCTACGGACGGGGGATCTACATCGCGGACATCTTCCCGATGAAGGAATTCAACCCGGACCTCTTCAAGAAGGACGTTCATCTCTTCGATGTCGAGGACACGATCAAGTGGAACCGCTTCGACCGGAGAGGACAGACCTTGGGAGAATTCGCCAAGGCGGCCAATCCGCCGGTCGGGGCCGCGATATACTATTATCTGAAGGATAAGGCGGCCTCGGTCACTCTGACCATCAAGGACGCGGACGGCGGCCTTGTCCAGGATATCAAGGGTAAGACCGAAAAGGGCTTCCAGAAAGCGTTCTGGAACCTGGGCCGGAAAGTCGATTCCGAGAAGCTCGAGAACCTGAGCCGCGAGGAGCGCGCGAAGTTGACCCGGCTCGATCCCGGGACATTCAGCGTAACGCTCTCGGTCGACGGCAAGGACGTCGTGACGAAAAAGGCCGTGATCAAGCCGGACCCTGTCTTCCAAGGGTCGGAGGACGATCAGGACGATATCCCTGAATGATGGCCGAAGGAAACTTGTTCAGGGAAGGAGAGATGTGAAATGAAAAAGATATTTGGCACTGTGACATTCATTGTCATGGCCGGCCTGTTGATGGTTCCGGTCCGGGCGGGACAGGCCATGGCCGGAACGAATGGTTTTGACCTCATGCCCATGCCGGCCAAGATCACACCGGCGGAGGGCAAACACAGGATCACGGACGGCTTCTATGTCGCGGGGGACGCAAGCCCGGCCGCCAGGGCTTTTAAAGCCGCCTCCCGTTTCATGTTCCGGCTTTCGGGAAGGACCGGTTTTTTCTTCAAACAGGACTTCCTTCTGAACCAGGCCGTAAGCGATCAGGCTTCGCTGATCTTCAAGTCCGAGAGAGTCGGTAAACTCGAACCGTTCGAGGACGAAAGCTACACCCTTACGATCAGACCGGAAAAGATCGTGCTTAGGGCTAAAACGGACATCGGCGTCCTGAGGGGGCTTGAGACGCTTCTTCAGCTCCTGGCCGCGGACGATCGGGGATACTATTTCCCGTGCCTGGAAGTCCAGGACGGTCCCCGGTTTACGTGGCGCGGGCTGATGATCGACGCGGGCCGGCATTTTATGCCCGTGGACATGGTCAAGAGGACGCTCGACGGCATGGCGGCCGTCAAGCTGAACGTCCTCCACTGGCACCTGACCGAGGACCAGGGGTTCAGGGTCGAATGCAAGACCTATCCCAAACTCCACCAGCTCGGCTCGGACGGCTTCTATTACACCCAGGACCAGATCAAGGACGTCATTGCCTACGCCGCCGACCGCGGCATCCGGGTAATGCCCGAATTCGACATCCCGGGGCACTCGACGAGCTGGTTCGCGGCCTTTCCAGAGTACGCCAGCGGGTCCGGCCCTTACACCGTCGAGAGAAAATTCGGGGTCTTCGTCCCGACCTTCAACCCGACCGAAGAAAAGACCTACAAGTTCTTCGACAGGTTCCTGAAGGAGATGGCCGGACTTTTCCCCGACCCCTACCTGCACATCGGAGGTGACGAGGTCGAGGGGGGCGAATGGAAAGCGAATCCGGCGATCCAGCAGTTCATGAAAAAGAACGGCATTCCCGACAATCACGCCCTGCAGGCCACCTTCAACAAGAGGATCCTGAAGATCCTGACCAAATACGGCAAGAAGATGGTCGGCTGGGACGAAGTCTTCCAGCCCGGCCTGCCCACGAACATCGTCATTCAGTCCTGGCGCGGACAGGAGGCGCTCGTCGAATCCGCCCGGAAGGGCTACCAGGGTCTGCTTTCGAACGGTTACTACATCGATCTCTGTCAGCCGGCCTGGGAGCACTATCTGAATGATCCCATCCCCGAAACGAGTCCCCTGACGGACGACCAGAAAAAGTTCATCCTGGGCGGAGAGGCAACGATGTGGGCCGAACTGATCACTCCTGAAACGGTCGATTCGCGCATCTGGCCGCGGACCGCCGCCATTGCCGAGAGATACTGGTCAGCTCAGTCTGTCAAGGACGTCGAGGACATGTACCGGAGGATGAACATCATGAGCCTCCAGCTCGAGGAACTCGGGTTGAAGCATCTAAGCTACCAAGCCATGCTTTTGCGCCGGTTGGCCCACTCAGAAGCTGTCGGGCCCCTCAAGGTCTTGGCGGACGTAGTCGAGCCGCTCAAGCGCTATGAGCGGCATGAACAGGCGACCTATACGTCTTTATCTCCGTTCACCCGGTTTGTGGACGCCTGTCCACCTGAATCCATGACGGCCAGGGAGTTCACGGCAAAGGTTGACCGCTTCCTCCAGACCAAAGATCAGGCGTTGGCCATAGAGATCAACGCAGCTCTCGTCCGTTTGCGCGACAACCACAAGGTCCTGCTGCCGATCATCCAGGGGTCCCCGGTTCTTAAAGAGGTCCATACGCTTTCCGAGGCCTTGACTTTAGTCGCCGAAATCGGGATCAAAGCCTTCGACCTGGTCCTGTCCGGGCAAAAGTCCGATCAGGTCTGGGTGGATGAGATGGCCCGGGCGCTCGTCGAAGCGAAGAAACCCAAAGCCCATGCCGAGCTGGCCATCCTGCCTGCCGTCGAGAAGCTGGTTAAGGCGTCGGCCGGCCTCTGAGGGGGAAGAATGGACCCTGAATATGAAATCCTGCGTCTCAACGAAGATTTCGATTTCGGAGATGAAGCTGTTCGTTGGGAACTCATCCCGGCCCTGATCATCAAAGACTACCTTTGGCTCGACAACGGTTACAGGCCCCGCGTGGAAGCCCGGGCTGGATTCTCCGAACATTATCTCTATGTTCATTTTAAGGCTTTCGAGAAACGGGTCCGGGTCCGTCATATGGGATTCCAAGACCCCGTCTATACCGACAGCTGCGTCGAGCTCTTCATCGACCCCTTTCCCGAAAAAGGACTCGGCTACATCAACTTCGAGACCAACGCCGCCGGAGCCTTGCTGGCTGGGTTCGGGAAGGGAAGGCACGAGCGGAAGCGTCTCCTCCCTGAGGACATGGCCGGGTTCAGGATCCTCGCTTCGATCCACGGGCTGATCGACGGACCTCACGGGGCCGACTTCTGGACGGTCCGATACAGGATCCCCTTGATGCTGTTCAAGAACTATTATGGGGAAACGATCAGGCCGGGACTCGAGGGGAGGGCCAACTTCTACAAATGCGGCGACGAGACGGAATTCCCCCATTACGGAGCCTGGTCTCCGCCCCGGACCGAAAAGCCTGACTTCCACAGGCCGGAATTCTTCGGAAAGATCGTTTTCTCGGAAAAAAGCCTGAGCCTTAAAACATAAACCGGACCGCCGGACGTTATCCTGCGATCAACCAAAACGCAACCGACTCGCGTCCTATCGGCAATTTTGGGAGGTTCCCGGCGTATTTCCCGTTTCCGGGAAAACAGATATAATAAACAAATGCTTCCGAAGAAAGGGGCTCGCGGCCTCCTCCTTCCGTTCATTATCGTCATTATAGGCGTTTCCACTATGTTTTCCCAGTCCTCCATTCCGGGGACGCGCATGATCACGGACAGCCTCGGCCGGAAGGTTGTCCTTCCGGCGCGGGCGGATAAGCTCCTTTCCCTCCAGCCCGAGATCACCCGGATCGTGATCGCCCTCGGGGCGGGGGAGAGGCTCGTCGGCGTGGACTATTTCATTCTCAAGCATGACCATCTCTTTCCGATCATTTTTCCGGGGGGCCGAAAGCTCCCGGCGGTTTCCAACACCCCGGAAGACATGAACTTCGAGATGGTGATGAAGCTCGAGCCGGATATTATTTTCGTCTCTCCCACCGAGCTCCAGATGGTCGATTCGCTTCAGAGCAAGGTGCGAAGGCCGGTCGTCGCTCTTGCCTCCATGGGAAGTTTTTCCAGGCTCCTGGATGAGATCAAGCTGTTAGGACGCGCGCTCGGGCGCGAGGAGCGGGCCGCCGAGCTGGTCGGCGATTTCCTGTCGAGGATCGAGACCGTGCGGAAATCGGTCTCTTCGATCTCCCCGGGCAAGAAACCGCGGGTCTATATGTCCTTCTGGGGCTCACTGACGCGGACCCCGGTTATTTACGAGCCCGTGGACATCGCCGGCGGGATCAATTGCGCGGCGGGCATCCTGCCCGCATACCTGGGAACCATCGCCACCGTCGTCCAGCTCGAGCAGATCGTGACCTGGCAGCCGGATGTCTTCCTCGTTCAGGGCAACTATCCGCCCCGCGAAAGACCGGTGACCGTTGAGGGCGTTCTCCTGGACAAACGGTTCGGCTCGCTGCCTGCGGTTAGGAACAAGAAAGTTTTCTATACTTTTGGGTATTGGTATTGGTGGGACCCGGCCGAGGTCCTTATCGAGACGCTCTACCTGGCCCGATTGTTCCATCCGGAGGTTTCGGGTCCTGTCGGCCTCGAAACGGAAGGGAACGAGATCTTCAAGAAATATTACGGCATCGAGGGCGGATTCTCATCGTTATGCCGGGTCCTCGAGTGCGGGGAATGGGATGCAGAATAAGAAAGCGAAGATCCTTACGGTCCTCCTCTTCCTTCTGCCCTTCCTCCTGACCCTGGCATCCTTGAGCATCGGCCGTTTTCACATTCCGCCGAAGGACCTGGGGCGCACCATCATCCAGGCGATTTCGCCGACCTCCGGTTCCGAGGTTCCCACCGCTTACCGGGACATCCTTTTCCGCATCCGCCTGCCGCGGCTCCTCCTCGCCCTCATGGCCGGGGCAGCTCTTTCGGTCTCCGGCGCCTCTCTCCAGGCGCTCTTCAAGAACCCCCTGGTCAACGAATATATTCTCGGCATATCTTTCGGGGCGGCCTTCGGGGCAGCTCTTTCCCTCGTCTTCCTGGGAAAGAATTTTCCTACTCAGATCGCAGCTTTCGTCTTCGCCCTTGGCGCGGTCTTCGCTGTTCTCATGATCTCGGGACGCTCCGAGTCCCACACCGTCTCTCTCCTCCTGACCGGGGTCATCATCTCGGCCTTCTTTCAGGCCCTTTTGTCCCTGGTCGAATTCTTCGCCAACCCATACGCTCTTC
>Ga0315293_10004048_pt1 | contig 14022 bp, 10 predicted proteins | sample YL17G13_20_MG_FD_203071 | JGI IMG/M metagenome (GOLD analysis project Ga0315293, IMG submission 203071) | Sediment microbial communities from Yellowstone Lake, YNP, Wyoming, USA - YL17G13_20 | ecosystem: Environmental > Aquatic > Freshwater > Lake > Sediment | place: USA: Wyoming | collected... | reverse complement strand
ATGGCTTATCCGGGCGAAATCCAGGTGACGCTGCTGCGTGAAGTGCGGTGCGTTGAATATGCGAAGTAATTTATGCACGTTCTAAATACGCTGATACCTGTGTTTCTTGTAATCGCAGTCGGAGCGGCTTTGCGAAGGACGAATTTTCTCTCAGGCCATTTTATCGATGGCCTCAATCGGCTCGTTTACTGGGTTGGATTGCCGTGCCTGTTGTTTTATGAGATCGCAACGGCCTCTTTCGACTACCCGTCGGCGGGCAAAGCCTTTCTGATTGTGCTGATTGGCAATTTTGGCTGCATTGCGATTGGGTACATCGCGGCGCGCCTAATACATGTTCCGGGCCCCGATGTCGGGACATTCGTTCAGGGAGCATTTCGCGGCAATCTCGTATACATGGGGCTGCCGCTTGTGATGTACAGTTTTCTCAACGCCGATGGCGTTGATGTCGGCAGGATGAAGACCATTACCATGCTGGTAGTCGGTATGATGGTTCCTGTTTACAACATCTGCGCCATAATAGTACTTCTTGCCAGCCGGCATAAAATCGGCAGGGATGTGCCCGGCAAGGTGTTTCGGCAAATAATTACAAACCCGCTTTTTCTTGCATGCGTTTTTGGCATCATCTACTCGGCTGTTTTTTCACATCTGCCCGCGGCAATCGGATATACCTTCAAGGCAATATCACAGATGGCGCTGCCTCTTGCGCTTTTATGCATCGGGGGCACGCTGGTACAGGAAAAGGTGGCCGGCAGAATAATGTATGCCGTCACATCCTCGGTAATTAAAGTTGCCGTGGCGCCTGTTATCGGGTTTTTGGCGGCACAAGTGCTTGTTCCCGGCCCGGGCGAAATGAGGATTGCGATGCTGTTTCTGGCCTGTCCGACCGCTGCCGCATCTTATGTAATGGCTGACCAGCTTGGCGGGGACAGACAGCTTGCCGCTGCGATTGTGGTCATCAGCACGTTAATATCTCTGCCTGCGTTGAGTATCGTTATCGGGTTGTTTTGACAATCTGCAGTTGATTTCCTGCTGTCAAGACCCAATTAAAAGAAAGTGTTTTATGGGTGCACCTGCTGTTTGTAGATGGTTTTTTTACTGCAAGAGGGTTTTTTACCTTTCTCACCTTTCGCACTTTTCCCGCCCTTCACACTTTCTTACTTTTGTTTATTTCCCCTTGTTTTGGTTTGGAATAATCTTATAATAGTTTCGTTGTATTTTGTTATTGCGACAGGAAAGGAACCCCATGGCCGACAATTTTCTTTACTATGGTGATAACCTCGACATCCTGCGGCGATACATAGCCGATGAATCTGTTGATCTGGTTTATCTCGACCCGCCTTTCAACAGCGACCAAAATTACAACGTCCTCTTTCAAGAGCAAAACGGCAGCCGCTCCGCCGCGCAGATACATGCCTTTGAAGATACATGGCACTGGGATCAGGCCGCCGCAAAAGCTTATCAGGAGATAGTTGAAGCAGGCGGCAGGGTTTCTCAGGCAATGCAGGCTTTTCGAACATTTCTTGACAAAAGCGACATGATGGCCTACCTTGCGATGATGGCACAGCGACTTATTGAACCCAATCGTGCGCTGAAATGCAAATGTCCTCATCAGGACGGCATAAAAGGAAAAAAATGAGTGAAGAACTAGTCCAAAAACAATTAAACAAACACGGCCTAAAAATAGGCAGTTACGAATTTTATAATATTGGGAGCACTACCCTAAAGCAATTGGAAAAATATAAAATTATTCCTCATCGTAATTATGCTGGATATGAAGCAAGGAAGCCGGACGCTCTATTAGTTGACAGAAGGAACAAAAGAAGTATCAAAGTCATTCTTGTCGTAGAGCATAAGGATAGCGGCAAATTTAGGTCAAAACAAGATAAGATAAAAACTGTGCAACAGTGCAATGATTTATGCCAGGTTCTCCATGCGGATATTGGAATCGCTACCGATAGTTCGAATTTTATCTGGTTTAATCCTAATCGTGAGGATGCTACAAATGCTTACACAGACCGCTCAACTAACAAAAAAAGAAGTTACTCTATCATTAAAAATGAAAAGGGTGACGACTATGTTAAAGAATTCATCATAGACCAAGCAAATGATGAGGACGACTTGTTGAAACTTAATGTGAAGACTAAAATAAGCATTCAAAATATAGAACTGGTATGTAAAAGCATCTCTGCCGGAAACTCAACATTGATTAACCCAACATCTATAAATCCCACGAGTCTGGCAAAACAAATTTGGCAAGATGTGTGGTCCGTTAGTGGGGCTACGCCAGAAAAATGTCTGTATACTTTTATCGAATTATTTATTTTCAAATATCTAAGTGATTTAGATATATTGGACGAAGACGATAAAGGTAACAAGATTAACTTTAAGAATATATTTGCTCTATCTCCTGAAAAAGCTTTCAAGAATTACTCTGATAACGCCAGAACATATTTAAAAGTAATGTTTCCCGAAAGTGCTGAGGACAAGACAACAATAATAAATGGAACTGTTTTGAACCCTGATGTCCCTGAACATAGCCAAGTCTTTCACAAGATACTAAAGAAGTTTAATGATTTCGGAGAGATGAAGAATATCGATCCGGGATTTAAATCGAAAGTTTTTGAAGATTTTATGAAGCAAAGCATTAGCAAGAAAAACTGGGGGCAATTTTTTACTCCCCGCAATATTATTGATGCGATGATAGAAATTTCCGATATTGATAGACTGCCAGAAGGTGCTGACGTATGTGACCCCGCTTGCGGAGTTGGTGGCTTCATTCTGGAGCCGATGAAAGTTAAAAACAATGGCCCTAATTTTTACTACGCAGTTAATGGGAATAAAATAAGACCGAGATTCAATTTTTATGGGTTTGACAAAGGCTTCGAAAAGGAAGAGCAATTGACAATCATTTTGGCTAAAGCAAATATGCTAATTTTCCTGTCTGAACTGCTCAAAAAGAATTCTACTATATTAGAAGAATTCTCAAAACTATTTAATTCTACTTTTAAGTTATTGAGCAAGACAATTCTTGGAACATTGTCAAAGACAGAAAAAGACCGGTATGACCTTATCTTGACAAATCCTCCATATGTAACCAGCGGAAGCAGTAATTATAAGGAAGCTATAAAAAAGGATGGGCGGTTAAGTGATTTTTATAAAGTGAATGCGATTGGAGTAGAAGGTCTTTTCCTCGAATGGATTGTGAGGAGTTTAAAACCCGCCCGCAAAGCTTTCGTTGTCATACCAGATGGAATTTTAAATAGATTAAATGACAATAAACTACGACGGTTCATAAAAAATCAATGCAGTATAGATGCGATAATTTCTTTGCCTTCTAATGCTTTTTATACTACGCCTAAAAAGACGTACATTCTTGCTATAACGAAAAAAGATGCAACGACTGACGCGGAAAGAGAAGCGGACAATCAGAAAGTACCTGTCTTTACTTATCTGGTCAGCGATATAGGTGAAACATTAGATGTAAAGAGATTCTCCACGCCAGACAAAAACGATCTCATCGAAATGGTCAGTTTGTTTAATCAATTTAAAGGAGCAAAAACTTCGTTTAAGACGGATTCTCTTCGATGCAAAATTCAATCCATCGCCAAATTCGATCCTGATGAGCATTGGTCTGTTGACAGGTGGTGGTCTAAGGATGAAAAAATTGAATTAGGGACAGAAGAAGAAGATATCATCATGTCGTTACCCGAATTTGAAGAAAGAGTTAGAGACACCTCTTTAAAAATCGAGGAACTATCTATGATATTAAAAGGGTTAAAATGAAAAAAGAAGTTGCACTAAATGACCGCAACTATTTTGAAATCTTTATCGGGAAAAGAGTCTTGAAATCCGAAGTGTTTAATTCACAAGGCACAATTCCCGTCTATAGTGCAAATGTTTCTAAGTCGTTTGGGTTTCTTAATGAGTCAAATATTAATGATTTTTCACATAATTTTATTTTGTGGGGAATTGACGGAAAGTTTGAATTCAACATAATCCCAAGTGGGACCATTTTCGCCACAACTGACCATTGCGGAGTTATCAAAATCAAAGATAAGAATATCTTACCTGAGTACTTATTATTTGAACTAGAACTGCAAAGTCATTTATTAGGATTTGATAGGACTTTGCGATCTTCTTTAGCGAATATGGAAGATGTTGTCGTCAAAATTCCCATTGATGACAAAAACAAATTCGACATTAAGCAGCAGCAAAAGAGTGTGCAAAAATATATGGCTTTAAAGAAAATTAAAGAACACCTGCGGATAGAGGCAAATGAAATAGCCAAAATCACAATAGATAGCAATCTGCCCGAAATATTTTTAACATTAAAACTCCGCGACATATTTGATCTTGAAGAATCAACAAATAATAGCAAGTTTACAAAAACATATGTTCACGAGCATCCAGGGCGTATCCCTGTCTACAGTGCATCAAAAAATCCTGATGAAATAAGTTACGGGTACGTTGAAGACGATCTTCCAAATGTGAAATATTTTACAAATATTCTTACATGGAATATCGATGGTTCGGTGGGGAAAGCGTTTTTTCGAAAAGGCAAATTTACCCTTTCAGAAAAAGTCATTCCTCTTATATTAAAGCATGAGTGGGACGGCCTTATTGATTGTACTTATGTAAAGTACGTTCTCGAAAAAAAAGCTGTTGAAAGAGGTTTTGCTTTTTCCAATAAGGCGGGAAAAAGCAGAATCAGCGATATTGAAATAGAAATACCTGCCATCTTAAAAAATGGAAATCTAAGCCCCGATATACATCAGCAGAGAAAATTGGCAAAACAATACAGAGATATTTATGATATAAAAGACAGAGTTGTCCAATACCTTCAAGGGCTAAGCGAGATTGCGGTTGAAATATGAATCATAGCACACAGACTAAATAATATTACCCATGCGGATTCTCTTTTTACAAATCTGCGTCTAAAGTTTCTTCTACTAACGACAAGCGACTAAATACTATCGTCTATTCTTGTCGGCTGGACTTTCAAGTCCGATTGCATTTCTTTTATGCAATCTTGGCCGAGTTAAAATTTGTGGTAAAAGCTTGCTTTTTTAAGCAAATTTTTTCGAGGACAAACCGCCGACAAAACCTGCGTTAATCTGCGATAATCTCGCGCAATCAGCGTCTAAAATTCTTTTTTAAAAATCCGTGTCAATCTGGGAAATCTGTGGCCAAAATTTCTTAGTGTCTTCGGGGCTTGGTGGTGAGCTTTTTTCGGCCAAACGCGCAGGTACTCTCAACCAAAATCCAAAAAAAATAAAAAAATTTTCATCTTCTCTAACCCTTTATCTTATAATGATTTACTTACTCTCTGTGACCTCTGTGCCCTCTGTGGCTAACGTCTTTTTTGAGCCAAACGCGCAGCTTCGCCCCTTTATAGAGAGACGTAGTTTTTCTGCGCCTCCTGATATTGTTTATGATTTAGGAGTTTTGTTTTGGACATTTATCCGCCGTAGGCGGATTTAAGTTTGAAAAATTCGAATTTGTCCTTCGACTTTGTTCAGGATGGTGAGCTTGCCGAACCAGTCTATGCGGTATTTGTCTGCGCCTCCAGCTCTTTGAAATTTGCATAACGGATCCCAAGTGTAAGCGTAGGGTAAATGAGCAACCAGAAAAAAAACCGTGAAAATCTGTGTTAATCTGTGTCTAAATTTTTTCTTAACTCTTTTATATGAATGAACTTAAAACAAAATCAATACCTGAAATTGGATACATTTGGATATACTTTGGAGTACTTTGGACATACTTTGGAGTATCGTTGGAGTGCTTTGGAGTGCGTTTGGATGTCCTCTGATGCGCGCAGATGCGCGCTGATGACATCTGGCGACAGTGGAGTTTCCCTTATAAACGGCAGATGCACCCAGGCAGAATTGCTTACCCTCTTGAGAAACGCTTGGCCAGCGAGATTACAAACAAGGCCATCATGCAGCTTCCTGCGACGGCCTCAATCATTGAAAGTCCTCGGTGAAAAGCGTCGGCGGCGGGGTACAAATCGCCGTAGCCAAGCGTTGTAAAAGTTATCGTGCTGAAATACAGGCCCTGCAGGAACGATTCCTTTATTACCGGGCCGCGAAAATGAACGGCGCCCGGCTGGGCATAGAAAAAGGCGCAAACAAAAATAATCAGTGCACCTGCGAAAACTACCCTGACCGGCCTTTCCCCGTACCCGAAAAGCATCTTGCCGAAAACAAGCTCCGGCAGCAGCCGAACCGCACTTATGGCACGGGCGATTTTTCCCGCTAAAGACAGAGAATCATAGTCAGGCCCGAGAGATTTCTTCCGGAGATTTGCACATCGTTCATTGTAAAAACAGTCACCTGCGAGGCGATAGTGGCCGGCCTCCTGTGCGGACTGCTTTGCGAACCGCCAGAAGCTCTCGTCGTAGCCGTATTTTTTTCGTGCAAAAAAAATCGAATCGAAAGTCGGCACGGCCCTGCTCGAAGAATAGACGCCGTCGAAATCGGTCTGGCTGAAAAATTTGACGTGTGAAAAATTTGCACCTTTTACGAAATGTGTGTTCGTGAACCTGGCGGAGTCTTTGAAAACTGTTCCGCCGAACAGGCAATAGCCGTTAAATACGGCCGTTCTGAATTTTGCGTCGCCGTGTATCGCAGCATTATTGAATGTTACGACGCCGCCGAAGACGCAGCCGTCAAAACCAGCAGTGCCGCGAAAGACGGCATTTCTGAACCGTGCCTGACCAGAGAACTGTGAGCTGTTAAAAATCACATCCTTCTTAAATTCAACGGACAGGCTGTCTTTATCATCCCACGGGCCTGAAAAAACAATGTTCTCCTCAAAAGTGCATTTGTCGAACACTATCGATTGTGTCAGCGTCAGGGTTTTTTGCTCTGAGGCCTGTGTAATTGAAAGTGCCGACATCTGGAATTTTTCACCGGGGTCGAGCAGCCTGTTTATATCAAGTGCACCTGTGACGATGCACTGATTAAGCGCAATATCCTCACCGCCCGCCAGTGCAGCAAGGATGTCGTTTGCAGATACGTCTTGTTTTTCCCGTTGAAAAAGCAATGTTAGTTTCCGATTCTCAATCGACAATTATTCCGGCTCTTCTTTTTGCAGCAGCTCGATAATGTCTGCCTTTGTGGGCAGGGCCTCGATGGAGCCGAACTTTGTGCAGGTCAAAGCGCCTGCAGCCGATGCGAATTTGACCGCTTGTCTTATATCGTCGCCTGCGGCACAGGCGGCGGCAAGAGCACCTGCGAAGGCATCTCCTGTGCAGGTTTTGTCGACAAGCTCAATCCTGAAAGCCGGTATATGGTCTGCGCCTGTTCTGTCGACGACCATACAGCCGCGTTTTCCCATTGTAATAACGGCGGTATCCACACCGCGAGCGACAAGGTCAGAGCCGATGAGCTTTGCGTCGCGGATATTGGCCTCGGAAAAATCGGTGATGTCCGCCGCCTCGTAGAGATTTGGAATAAGAATATTGGCGAAAAAGTAGTCATCCGGCAAAGGGCATTCTTTGTTGCCGCACTGCCCCATCGGTCTTGCAGGATTAAGGATAACCTTTACCCCGTGAATCCTTGCACAGCGAAGCGCCTGTACAATGGCGTCCTGCGGTAATTTGCCGTGAATGAGGCAGACATCTGCCTGTGCGATAATATCCTCGGCGGCGTCGATATCCTGCGGCAGCAGCGCCCCATTTGCGCCGGCATAAACAAGAGATGCGTTTTTGCCCTCGGCATCGACTATCGTAACGATTACTCCGGTGTTCTTGGCCTTTGCGGTGCAGACAAAATCGGTGTTGACCTTGAATTCATGGAGACTATCCCTGAGCATTCCTTCAAAGGGGTCTCCGCCGATTTTGCTGATAAGGTGAACCTGACAGCCGCAAAGAGCTGCTTCTGCCGCCTGGATTAGTCCTGGCCCTGCGGGATTATACGCCAATGCTGAGCCGGCAACGGATTGACCGGCTGACGGGATTTGGCCGCACCTTATTGCCATATCGACATAGACGCCGCCGACTACCACAACTTTAGGAGTCTTTACTGCCATTTTTTCCCCAAATCCGTTCGGTTGTTTTTCGTAGTATACCCCCACAAACATCAATTGCAAAACTTTTTTTAAAAGATAGAGGCGGGTTGAAACTACTGTTGTCTGAAATAAAAAAGGACGCCGAATAAGCAGCGTCCTTTTTTATTTTGCGTTAAGCAAATATTCTACTTCCGCCCTCTTTGAATCGTTCCCGCCAGACCCAGCCCTATCATAGTAACCATTGCCGGCTTGGGAACAATTATGAAGTGTTCCTCACACTTCTCTCCTTCTTCTCTTCACTCACCTCTTCTTCGCTTCTTTCATCTCTCCGTCGGCGACCCGCTTGTGCCGTCCCTGCGAAAGTCAGAACAGCCAAACCGCACGCCATTTCGGAAAAGCTTATTTTGCCTGTAAAAACAGCCCACAGGCCCGAATCACTTCTCCGAATTATTCTTGTTAAAGTAGGGTATCATTTAATCGCACTTCTGTCAAGAAAAATATTAAAAAAATGGTTTTTGTCTACGAGGATTACCACCTGCTTTATAGGGCATGCGGCGTTTTTTATAGGACATTACTTGCAGTGGTTTTAAGTAGTCAAGATATCCTTGACTATAGCCGATTATAGTGTATGGTTTATGTAATATAGGAATATAATTCCGGAATAACATAATGATTAAAAGACATTTGGAAGCTGTTCTTTTACGGTCATCGCAGTGGTTTCCAGTAATATCGCTGACTGGACCGCGGCAGTCAGGCAAAACTACGCTTGCCAAGACAGCGTTTGCAAATGCTCATTATATCTCAATGGAAGACCCATCCAGCAGGCGGTTTGCTCTGGAAGATGCCAAGGGATTTTTAAGCCAGTTCGGAACCAAACAGGTGATACTGGATGAGGCGCAGCGTGTACCTGATTTGTTTTCTTACATACAAGTTATCGTGGATCAAAATGATCGTCCAGGCCGGTACATACTTACAGGGTCGCAGAACTTCCTGCTCATAGAAAAAATAAGCCAGTCTCTGGCTGGGCGTTGTGCGGTTCACCATTTATTACCGTTTTCGCGATCGGAACTGCTCGGCAAAAATCCGACTGTTCCTGAAAACATTGCACAATGGCCCCGTGAAAAAACAGATGAAACTACAGACAAGCTATTGAATGTTCTTTGGACCGGCAGCTACCCGAGAATACACGACAAGGGCATACCGCCGCACCAATGGCTGGCAAGCTATGTACAGACATATATTGAAAGGGATGTTCGCAGCATTGTAAATGTCAGCGATATTGAAACCTTCGCCCGCTTTGTAAGGTTATGCGCCGGAAGGAGCGGACAAATACTTAATCTGCAATCACTGGGCAATGATTGCGGGATAGACAGCAAGACCGCCAAACGATGGCTTTGCATACTTGAAACAAGTTTTATCATAAAACTATTGAGGCCATACCACAAAAATTTCAACAAACGGCTTATAAAGTCGCCTAAGTTGTATTTTATTGACAGCGGTCTTCTTTGTTATCTTCTCGGGATAAATAAGCCGGAGGAATTGCTGTCGCATTCGTCACGAGGGGCAATATTTGAATCCTGGGTTATCGCAGAGCTTTATAAGAGCTACTACCACGCGGGCAAACAGCCTGGTATGTATTACTTTAGAGACTCTAATGACAATGAGATTGATCTGCTGGTTGACAGCGGTTCAAAAGTTTTGCCGATAGAGATAAAGTCAGGCCAAACTATCAATACTGATTTCTTCAAAGGACTTGAGTATTGGCGAAAATTAACCGGTCTTTTAGATTCACCTGCTGCCCTAATCTATGGTGGAGACAATGCAACATGCTTTAAGGGTGTGACGGTTTTGCCGTGGTATATGCTTTAAAAGATATTCATATATTTCCCTGTTGGGGGCCTAAAAAAACAGTTAGCAGTACTGTTATTTGAGGTTTTTATCGGCTCGTCCCATAAAAAAATAAAGTTTTTTGTAGTTTTCTGCCGAAAAGAATAGATAGACCGACAGCTCTTTTTAGCATTGAAAAAGCGGTTTTTTTATAGCTAAACGGGGTTTTCGATACTGACAGATTATTGGCTGGAGATAAAAGCAATGAGAACTATAGCGATAGTGAATCAAAAAGGCGGTTGCGGCAAGACAACGGTATCAATAAATCTGGCAAGTGCTTTTGCGGAGCTTGGCAAGCGGACGCTGCTTGTGGATATGGATCCGCAGTCGCATTGCGCCGTCGGTCTTGCGGTACCTGAGGACCAGATTGAGCAGAGCATCTATGATGTGCTGATAAGCCGCAGCAGAAATGAACCGATACGTGTGACTGAAATCCTGTGGCAAATAGGGGATCGGCTGGAACTTGCGCCTGCGAGTATTGATTTGTCGGCATTCGAGCAGCAGATGGCAGGCATCGGCGAGCGCGAATGCGCCTTAAAGTTCGTTCTTGATGAGATAAAAGACGAATTTGATTATTGCGTGGTGGATTGTCCGCCTGCGGTGGGACTTTTGACATTTAATGCGCTGCGGGCTTCAAGCGATGTAATCGTTCCTGTTGAAACCGGATATTTTGCGCTGCACGGACTGAGCAGGCAACTCGAGACGCTGAGCATTCTCTGCGAGCGGTCGAATCAGAAGGTAAACGTGAAAGTGCTGGCAAGTATGTATGACATACGGACGAAAATGGCGCGAGAAATACTCGCTGAATTGCGTAATCATTTCGGCGATAAGATGCTCAGGACCACGGTCAATTTCAATACAAAGCTCAAAGAAGCGGCGAGTTTCGGCCAGCCCATATTTGAATATGACCCGGCAAGCAAGGGACGAAGCGATTTCCGCTCACTGGCAGAAGAGGTTGTTGGCTGCGATACAAAGCAGCAGCGGCACGAGATAGTCAATTCGCTGTCGAGCCAGCTTGAGGCCATAAGCGCCACTGCCGACGAGCTGCTGAAATCATCCAAGCAGCCGATGCTGCCGAAACAAACAGCGGCGAAACGGGAAATAAAAGAGGTTGAAACTCCAAAAATCGAGAAACGGCAAATCGCAGCACTGGATTCCAAATTGAGCGACTATTACGGGGTGAATCAGATAAACGAAGCGATTGTATTTGTAACGTTGTATCCGCGTGCCGGAAGCGTCCAGGTTGCGGGCGATTTTAACAACTGGCAGCCGGTGGCGACGCCTATGGAAAAGGTAGGCGACAGCAGCGGGGTGTGGCAGGCAAAGATGAATCTGCCGCCGGGCAGATACCGTTATCGGCTGGTTGTTGACGGGCAGTGGCAGCAGGACCCGTATAACCATCACACCGAACTGAATCAGTTCGGGGAATTTAATTCGATAGTTGAAGTAAAATAAGATTCGGCGCTGTTTATTTTCGAATCTCCTTCTGTAGCCCCCGATTGTCTCGGGGGTTTTTTTATTTGGGCGAAGGGGTTTCAAAAGACAGCCGTCAGGAAATGGCATTATCCTTTTCGAGGACTTTTTTTTCCTGGTCTTTTTTGAAATCGGCAAGTTTTTTTGCAAGTGTATCATCGGTCAATGCGAGGATTTGAACAGCCAGAATGGCAGCGTTTTTTGCACCGGCTTTTCCGATAGACACGGTGGCAACGGGTACGCCAGGCGGCATCTGTACGGTGCTGAGTAATGCGTCCATTCCGCCTACGCTGGCATCAGAAGCGATAGGAACGCCGATAACGGGCAGGCAGGTGCGAGCGGCCAAAGCGCCCGCCAGATGAGCAGCCATACCGGCAGCGGCGATAATTATCTTTATTCCGTTGGCACCTGCGGTCTCTGCAAAGTCGGCAGCGGCTTTGGGTGTTCTGTGGGCGGAGATTATTCGGACAATGGGCTTTATGCCGAACAGGCCGAGCTGGTCGATACAGCCCTGCATCACCGTCATATCACTGTCGGAACCCATGACTACCGCTACAGCATTTTTCTTTTGAGATGCCATATTGTTTTTTCCTACTTTTTAGTTACAATATAAGTGTTGTCAGTTATGCTATAATAATAACGAGCTTTCGGGTTAAATGCAAGCAGTTGTAATTATTGGGGTCAATAAGATGCTGACAAGAAAACCTGTAGTTGCAGGCCAGTTCTATCCCGCCCAGCATGACGGGTGCGTGGATGAAATCAACGAATACCTCGAAGAGGTACCGGCGAACAAAGGGCTGCCCGATACGATAGCGGCGGGCATTGTTCCTCATGCCGGCTGGACGTTCAGTGCGGCTCTTGCGGCCGCGGTTTTTTCGGCGATAAAACAGCAACACGAAAAGGTACATACCTTTGTCATCTTTGGGGCTGCGCACAGCTATTTTGGAAATTCGCCGGTTGTCTGCGACAGGGGGCACTGGGTAACGCCGCTGGGGGAAATTACTGTTAATGAGGACCTGGCTGATACAATAGTGAAAAGCGGGCAGGCAGTCAGCGATTCCGGTGCACACAGAAATGAGCACAGTATCGAGGTTCAGGTTCCTTTTATACAGTATCTGTTTGGCGGGGCGAAGATTGTGCCGATTATCGTGCCGCCGAGCAGGGGGGCAATTACCCTTGGTCAGGCCGTCGGCGACATCATAAGCAAGCAGGATAAAAAAATCGTCTGTATCGGCTCGACCGATTTGACGCACTACGGTCCGCATTACGGCTTTGAGCCGATGGGGACAGGCGCCGATGCCATCCGATGGGCAAGCAAGGTCAACGACAAGCGGTTTATCGATTTGGCATTGCGGCTTGAGCCGGAACAAATGCTCGCAAGCGCCGCTGAGAACTGCAACGCATGTGGGGCCGGTGCTGCTGCTGCGGCGGTCGCAGCGGCGAAGAAACTCGGCAAAACCGAAGGCCTGCTGCTTGCTCAGGCAAACAGCAGCGAAATTATGCTAAGGAAAATGCACTCTGAAACTTCCGACAGTGTCGGCTATGCAGCGATAGTTTTTTAATCGTATCTCAGTAATTTGGATATGGGTGGGGGTATTCTCAAATAATCAATGTTAAAAGCCAACGGTCGGATTCGAACCGACAACCCCTGGTTTACAAAACCAGAGCTCTACCGTTGAGCTACGTTGGCGATAAAAAAAGCAGTGTATCAATATCGATAAAAAAAGTCAATCTCGGTTTGGCGGTGATTGACTTTTGGATACTGGGGGCTATCCGGCTTTTTATCAGGCGGTAAACAGGCGAAACTCCTCAATAAGCTGTCTGGTATATTTGCCGGGCTTGCCGCCGCTTATTGGCTGGCCGTCGAATTTAATTACGGGAATTATGTCTTTTGTCGTTACGGCAAGGAAAAGCTCGTCGGCAGTTCGTGCCTGATTCGGCGTTATTGATTTTTCGACTAATTCAAGCCCTGCGTTCAGGGCGGCCTTTAGCGCAAACTTTCTCGTAATCGATGGCAGAATGTTATTCGACAAAGGTGTCGTATGAAGCGCCCGCCCGAAAATCTGGAAAAATGCCGAGCTTGAACCTTCGGTTATAAACCCCGCATCATTTACAAGTATCGCCTCAAAGCATCCCTTTTTGCTCGCATCCTGATGTGCAAGGACGTTAGCCAGCAGATTCAGCGATTTTATATCGCATCTTTTCCACCGCATATCCGGATATACCGATACCGCAACGCCTTTGGTCTTTAATTCTGCGGCATCCTCCAGTTCCGAGATAATCAGAAAAAAATTCGGCTTTAAGCTGTTGTCCCAGCTATGATTACGCGGCCCGCATCCGCGGGTAACGTGAAAGTATATTTTGGCGTCGGGGATATTTGCCGCACCTGTGGTGAGCTTGCCGAACCTATCAAAGGCCTTTTGTACCCGCCCGCGGATTTCTTTTACATCCACGCCGGCTATTTCTATCGCCGCCAGACTGTTGGCAAATCGCTCTATATGTTCATCGAGTGCGAAAATCCTGCCGTTATAGCTGCGTATTACCTCATAAACCCCGTCGCCGAAATAGAGCCCGCGGTCGAAATAAGCCGCATCAAGCTGCTCTACAGGCACAAATTTGTCCTGCACCATTGCTATCTGCATAGAAAACTCC
>Ga0315293_10004045_pt1 | contig 14028 bp, 16 predicted proteins | sample YL17G13_20_MG_FD_203071 | JGI IMG/M metagenome (GOLD analysis project Ga0315293, IMG submission 203071) | Sediment microbial communities from Yellowstone Lake, YNP, Wyoming, USA - YL17G13_20 | ecosystem: Environmental > Aquatic > Freshwater > Lake > Sediment | place: USA: Wyoming | collected... | reverse complement strand
GCAGAAAATCCTGCCCAATCACCCTGCGAGGAGATACTCTCCGGCGAGCATAAGTACCATTTACCATCGGTCTGTCTTACAGGCTCAGAAGAGATTTTGCGTTTAACGTGAAAGAGTCTGATGTTCGGATAATTGGCTGCCTTGATTTCTTGTTCCGCATTGTTAACCGCACCAATGCCCATTTCCATATTCGATTGGCCAGCGCAAATCCAGACCTCTCCGACCATTACATTTTTCAAAAGGACCGTATTTTCGCCCTTTATTGTAATTGTGTATGGTCCACCGGCTTGGGGCGTTTTAAGGTTAACCATCCACGTACCCTGTTGGTCGGCCTTTGCAGTAACCGGCGAAGTCAACCAAGACACTTGCACAGCGACTGCCTCGCCGGGATTTGACCAACCCCAAATTGGCACATCTATGTTCTGCTGCAAAACCATATCGTCTCCAATTATCGACGGCAGTCGCACATCAGCCAATAAAGGTGAAGCCACAATCAACAAGAAATAACCACAAGTTTTGTAAAATGTCGCTTTTTTCATATATAGGCTCTGTCTGTTAAACCTTGAAATTCCTTAGCTTGCCAAAATAACCTTAATGAAGTTTTTTCAGCGTTATGCTATCCAACTCAATAGCATAGTGACTATTATTGTAATCCTGAAGGAATCTAGCGCCAATCGAAAAATAAATTGACTTGGCAAGCGGGTGAACTAAAAGCCGAAGGTTATATCGGCGGTCAATTGGTTGCGACGCATGTTGTCAGAACGCCTGGGCCCGTTGCGACGTTGAAGCGTGTTGACGAGTACCGCCGGACGGTGCTTAACAAGGAGTCCCAGCCAAGCGAGATAGCCTATCTCGCGATGGCCCTTCATCGGCTCGGCCGAGTAGAGGAGGCAAAAGTAACTCTCGACCAGCTGCGTGATTTGTTAAAGGATGAGCGGTTTGCAGAAGATGAGAAAGCAAAAGCATATTTGGCCGAAGCGGAAAAACTAATTAGTGGCGAAAAACAGTAGGCTGTCGGCGAACATAAGGTTTTATTCAAGGAGTTGATATGGCATCCTTAATCGTGATATCAGGAAATCAAACAGGTGAGTTCCTCCCGCTTGGTCGGCGAATAAGCGTAATCGGCAGAGCAGAATCGCTTCCGCTCCAGATACTGGACGAGATGGTTTCGCGCAGACACTTTAGGATACGGTTCGATAAGGACACAGGGAAATACTATGCTGAGGATATGGGCAGCAAACACGGGACGTTCATCAATATGCGGAGAATCACGAAGGAAACGGCCCTGATTGAGGACGATGAGATCCAAATTGGGCAGACGAGAATACTGTTTACTAAGAAGGATTTTGACACCCAGGAAAGCGCACTGATGCACTGGAAGAAAGTTGGTGAGAAGTTACGGCCGACCCATAACGGATAGACGAACTCAGAACACCTGCAGACAAGGAAGCACTCAGAAAACACCCGAAAAGCCAGCTCCGGCAAGGATTTCCGTATTGTGGATAATCTGTTGATAACCTAAACTCTACCTTTAAGGTCCACTTTAAACGACCCTGAAAACACCCCACTTAAAACCAAATTTTTTGTACCACAATCCCGGCACCCCCTTTCATCCAAAATTTTGCATCTAACTACTTTATAAAAAAGAGGTTACGGTACCAACCTCAATTACATGCAAAAACTACAGCCAACCACGAGGCCATCGAGTCACAGTGTATCTAATTTACCTAAATTAACTGCCTGCCAAAAATCAACCCCCTCGGTAGTGGATAATTCTCTGAATGCCCCTATCAAGCAACTATCCAGCAGACTACCCCGCCGACGGTTTATTTCTTCGCCGAAGTGGCGATTTTCTCCTTTAACGCCCGACAGGCCTCTGCCGGGTCATCAGCTTCAGTGACAGCGGAGCAGACCGCAACTGCTTGGGCACCGGCGTCTAAAACCCCTCCGAGGTTCTCCAGTGTGATGCCTCCGACAGCCACACTAGCAATTGAGGTATTTGACAAAAATTCCACTGCCTGACGGACATAGCTTAAACCAACCGGCTGAACAGCGGGTTTCGTGGGCGTCGCAAAAACAGGGCCAAGGGCAACATAAGTGGGACGCTCTTGGCATGCAGCGCTTAGCTGCTGCATCGAATGGGTGCTTTTGCCAATAATTAAAGGCTTAAACTGGAGCCTGCGGGCCTGCTCCACAGGCAGGTCATCCTGTCCAAGATGTACGCCATCGGCGTCCACAGCGGCTGCGATATCGACGCGGTCGTTTATTATACTAAGAACGCCGCCGTCTCTACATATTCCCACGAATTCAGCCGCCAAGGTAAAAAGGGCGGCGTCATCAAGAGCCTTTGCCCGCAGTTGGATACAATCGGCCCCACCGGCGATGCAGCAATGGGCCAACGAAATAACATCCGCCGGCAGAACACTACTAATAATCACATAGAGCCTGACACGTCTGAATTTTTCAACGGTGTCGCTGAAAACAACGATTTCCTTTTCGAGTGCATAAGCAGCAAACCGCAGTTCTTCGAATGTCGGGGCAGATGAAGGCTCAACAATCTGAGCCATCTCGCCAAGTGCCCGCAGGGCCTCAGTAAGGCGTTTACACCCGGCAACAAGACAATCACTTAAGTCTGCACGGCGAATCTGCCCATCAACTGTTCTGCCGGCGCCAACATCGGCTGCCACATCTCTGCTGGAGATAAGCCGGCCTGTATCAAATCTGTTAATGGCGGCTGAAAGCTGGTGGCGAAGCTGTTTTGCCCGCTCAGTTAAGCTGTCTGAGTTCAGGCAAAACCTACAAAACTCCTCTATAACACGAACCGCTTCACGAGCTCGATTAAAATTGGCATCAATGATTCTATAAACGCTCCGTTCCATATCGGGTTGATTATACTGCTGGGAAACCCCTTTGACAGGTGGAATAACCTAAACAATCGAAAAAAGTATGTGGGTTAGCGTCTGTTTCAGCGGCAGGCAGGGAAAATATCGGCGCAAAAAAAGGAGCCGCTCCTCCTCCCCCGCGGCTCCAACCATATAATATGATTAACAAAACCGCTTTTATCGGACTTTTAACGCCGACCTCCGCGATTTTGAAGCTGTTGGAAATCGGGCGGACATCGCCCTCCTCCAATGGTATTTTTAGGGACGTCCGCCCAGATTTACCACTTAATAAGATTTAACTCTGCAAAGCCTATGCCAAGAAAAAGTTATAAGATGGCAGGCGCATTCAATTTCATTTAACTATCTGCCCATAAAATACTTATATTCTTAAAATGCCCTGACTATTACCGGAAAAGCAGATGGCACATTTTGCCAAGGTGTTGTTATTTTTCAACGCCACCTTTGTCCAGCTAACCCACTTTCACAAATATAGGACTATAAGTTCTTAGACAATAGGAGGATTCGTTATGTGTTTACAAAAAGCAACGCAAGAGGCGGCAAAATCCGCCTACGGCGGATAAAAATTTCGCATCCCGCTCCGGCTCGGCGCCTACGCCGGGACGAGTCAAACGCGCTTGTTGACGAAAAAAAGTGACAAAAACTTACAAAAATTAACAAAAATTAACAAAAAATGACAAAAATTAGCAAAAAATAACAAAAATTGACACGTTTTGGACCATGATTGAAGTACCCCCTCGCGCGAATTGTTCGAATCGAACAATTCGCGCAATTTTGAGTTCTAAATTTTGAGTTTTAAGTCTGTGCGGTTGCTGCCAGAGGCCATCCGCCAAAGGCGGAGTTTTGAGTTTTTAGTGTTGAGTTTTAAGTTGTTTGGTTGGCTTGGGTAGCTGGTGCTGCCGGGGTGTTTTTAGGTGGGCCGAATTAACTGCCGTGGGATACGATGTTCCTTGGTTTTCCCACCACAGCTCAAAATATCTATTGACAAAGTTATAGAAAATACTACCATATATGATATTTACATATAGATGATAAAACTGAATCCTAAGAAAGGAAGATATCGAGATATGTTCGAAGGCAGTAAATTAGCAAAGAAATATAAAATCAAGAAATGTGAATGCCCCAGCGGGACAATGACACGCTTTGTTGAGCCATGTATTTTGTTCTTCCTGTCGCAAAAATCTTCTTATGGCTACGAGTTAATGGAAAAAATAAATCACTTTGGATTCCAAAAAGCAAAGCCAGATCCTGCGATGGTTTACCGGACGCTGCGCTATCTTGAAAAAGAAGGATGCGTATTATCTAAATGGGACACTAAGGGAGCCGGGCCTGCTAAAAGAAATTACAAACTGACTTCAAAGGGTCTTTCCCTGCTTCATGCATGGGCAGAAGGTATTGCGATTCGAAAACATGTCCTCGAAAAGTTCCTTCAGCAATATAAAGAGTGTTTTGGGAAGAAATACAGAGGTTAGGTATGAAAAAGTTTGCCATTATTCTTTTCACGCTTACTGTGCTATTTGGATTGGCTTTTACAGGCAATTTCCTATTTCGCGGCAAGCCTGAAAAGGACTCCTATTTTGAAACCGAGGTTGCAAAAAAGAAGAATATTATCTCTTCTATCCTTGCGACGGGTACGGTTAGACCGATTATCGGCGCGGAAGTTAAGGTGGGGTCAAGGAGCTCTGGGAAAGTTGAGCATCTTTTTGCCAATATCGGAGACAAGGTGGAGAAAGATCAGGTTATCGCAGAAATAGAAAAAAAGGATCTGGAAGCTCAGGTAGCCCAGGCAGAAGCTACTCTTAAAGCAGCAGAGGCGGGGATAGATGTATCGCGGGCTTCGTTGTGGCCTGTGTTAAGCGCTGAAACGGACTATGGTTTCAAAGGTACGACATATTTTCCAAATGAAGGAAATAATTTCGCAGGATTAAGAGTAACCATTCCGCTTTTTAACGGCCGGGATTCATATGCCATTAAACAGGCCAAAGCCACAAAAGAAGCTGCCAGAGCCGCGGTTGCGTTTGCCAAAGTTCAGTTATCGTACGCTACTATCAGGGCTCCTATTTCCGGAGTCATCGCGTCCGTAACTACTCAGGAAGGAGAGACTGTTGCTGCCGGTCTTAACGCACCGACGTTTGTAACCATAATTGATATTTCCAAACTTCAGGTTGACGCATTCGTTGATGAGACGGATATCGGCCGGGTTAAAATTGGGCAGAAGGTGATATTTACCGTCGATACCTACCCGGACAAAGAATTTACCGGCAGGGTCAAAGCAATCTATCCTAAAGCGATTATTCAGGAGAATGTGGTGAATTACGACGTTGTGATAGAGATTGACGATCCGAACATCGAACTATTACGGCCGGATATGACAACGAGCGTAACCATTTATCAGGAAGAGAGAAAAGGGGTTTTGGTGATTCCGCGCGCAGCGGTTATTAAAGCGGAAAACGGCCGGTTTGTTCTCGTAAAGCAGGCCAACGGCACTCTTGAGAAGAGAGCCATTAAAACTGGTATTCAGAGCGGCAGCGAGATTGAAGTGGTTTCAGGTCTTAATGAAGGTGATACTATCGGTATTAGTAAATGATGCGATATGGAGAGGTTGGCAATGATAGAATTTAAGGACGTTACAAAATCATTTCAGAGTGGTTCGATTAGAACGGATGTTCTCAATGGCCTTACGTTTAAAGTAGAAAAGGGAGAGTTTGCTGCGATTATGGCTCCTTCTGGAACAGGCAAGACCACGTTATTGAATATTCTTGGATGTCTCATGAAGGTTTCAAGCGGTTCTTATCTCTTTGAGGGTATCGATATTGAAACCTTGAACGATGATAATCTTTCCGAGATTAGAAATAAGGAGATGGGTTTCGTTTTTCAGACTTTTAATCTACTGGAAAGAACGAGTGCTCTTGATAACGTTCTTTTGCCCCTTATTTATGCGGATACTTATCCCGCTGACGCCAAACAAAGAGCTGTAAAACTTTTAGAATCTGTAGGCTTAGGGCAAAGAATTCACTATAAACCGAGTGAGCTCTCCGGAGGGCAGCAACAGAGAGTTGCGATAGCCCGTGCTCTTGTTAATGAACCGTCCATTATTTTGGCGGACGAACCCACGGGTAATCTGGACAGTGCGTCAGCCAAAGAGATTATGGAAATTTTCAAATCCCTGCACAATCAGGGCAGTACGATTGTGGTGGTCACCCACGACCTTAGCGTTGCCCGTCAGGCGGGAAGGATCATATTTTTAAAAAACGGCAGGGTGGAAAAAACGGAGGTGCTCTCATGAAAGCGCTCCGATTCGCCAGCGTCTCCATAAATACTATTTTAAAACATAAAATGAGGGCGATTCTTATTATTTTGGCTATTGTGGTAGGTATTGCTACTTTGACGGTAATAGTCGCTTTAACTCAAGGAATGAATAAACAAATCATGCAGCGGATACAAAATTTTGGTCCGGATGCGATTGTAGTTCATTCAGGGGGCGGAAAAATACGCGGGCCTTCCACGGCATCCGAAGCGAACTTAAAAAGAAAAGACATCTCCGACATTGAAAATATCGAAGGGGTTAAGCTGGTTACATCTTTTCAGGTGGCACTGGATATGCCCATAAAGTATGGGAATAAATTTACCACTTCGTGGGTATGGGGAGTTGAATCTAACTGGAAAGACGCATGGCGCAGAGGCACTTCCAGAGGAGAATTTATTACGGATTCAGACAATGAACAATTATCCAAGGTGTGTGTTATAGGCCAGACTGCTGCCAAGGAATTGTTTGGAGATGCAAATCCGATAGGGGAAAACATTTTGATAGAGAACGTTTCCTTTCAGGTAGTGGGGGTTCTGGAAAAAAGGGGATTATCTCCGGTTGGAACTGATTTTGATAATCTTATTGTCATCCCATTTACGACAGCCTCAAGACGGTTAATGAACCAGCCGTTGTATATAAGCACCGCCAGAGTCATTGTGTATAATCCTTCGCGTATAGAAGCCGTGGCTAAGCGGATTAAAGAAATTTTAAGAGAGAATCATCATTTGGCAGCAACCGAGGAAAACGACTTCAGGCTGAGTACTCCGGGAGAAGTTTCGGAAATGGTAAAAAGCACGTCAAAAACATTAAATCTGTTCTTATGGCTGGTAGCGGTTATCTCTCCTTTGGTTGGAGGAATTGTTTTAATGAACATCATGCTTATGGCTGTTTCGGAGCGCAAAAGAGAGATTGGGTTACGAAGAGCCGTAGGAGCCAAGAAAAAACATATCATTTTTCAGTTTCTTGCAGAGTCTCTGACGTTGACCCTTGCCGGAGGGGCTTTTGGTGTTGCCTTTGGGATAATTATTGCGTTTTTATTTAATCTTTCAGGCAAGCCGATTAGTATTACGTGGCAGCCATTCGTTGTTGCATTTTTATTTTCAAGCCTCATAGGGCTCTTTTTTGGTATCTATCCCGCCAAGAAAGCAGCATCCCTTGATCCGGCAAATGCCTTAAGCCAAAAATGAAAATTGCGAAGAACATAGTAATTTCAAAAAAAATATTACTCGAGCACAAAGTAAGAACTATTTTATCGCTTTCAGGAATTATTGTCGGTGTTTCGGCGGTTATAATTATGGTGGCGATAGGTAAAGGGACGGAAGAAAAGGTTATTTCGCAGATAACCAAGATGGGAAGTAACCTATTATTGGTTAACGCAGGACAAGTAAAAATTATAGCAGGCAGAGCCCGGCAGGTCAAAGTGGTTACTACGCTTGAATTGAAAGATGCGGACAGCATTCTAAACAAAGCCGGTAGCGTTAAGTATGTTGCTCCCGCACAAACTAAAAAATTACAAGTAAAATTTGAGAATCTCAGCACAAAGACCAATGTCGTCGGGACAACCTCTGTCATAACAGAGGTGCAAAATTACTCTCTTGCCGAAGGAAGGTTTTTTGATGATGAGGAAGATAGAGGTCTCCGCAGAGTAGCGGTGGTAGGGCGGACAGTCGTTGAGAACATATTTGAAAAGCAGGACCCGATTGGGAAAATAATTCGCATAGGCACGGTTCCTTTTGAAGTTATCGGGGTTTTGTCTCCCAAGGGGCTGGATATTAACGGAATGGATCAAGATGACCAGATATTTATTCCAGTCAGAACTGCATTGAGGAGAGTTTTTAACTTAACGTATATTAACGCGATATACGTGAAAGTTAAGGACAGCGGTTTAATGGATCAGGCCGAAAAAGAAATGAGCAGTATTTTGCGGGGAAAACACCATATTAAAGATGACAAGGCTGATGATTTTACCATCCAGAATCAAGCGACGGTCCTGGAAATGCAAAAAGAAAGCAGCAAGGCATTCACGCTTCTTATCGGAAGCATCGCAGCTATTTCTCTTTTGGTTGGGGGAATTGGTATTTTGGCTGTCATGCTCATTTCTATTAGAGAAAGGATAAAAGAAATAGGTATAAGAAGAGCGGTGGGCGCTAAACGGAGAGATATTCTTATTCAGTTTCTATCCGAGGCTTTAATTTTGAGTATTAGCGGAGGAGTGATAGGTGTGATTATAGGAATTGCCGTTTCGATGCTTATAGCTATTTTTTCCGGCTGGCCGTTTGTAATTTCGATAAATGCCGTAGCAGCATCTTTTCTTTCCACTTTTGTTATTGGTATCTTTTTTGGAGTGTATCCGGCCAGGAAGGCTGCTTTGTCGGATCCAATCAAAGCACTGCAGTTTGAATAGGTGGGTCTATATGGTACTGGCAAGACTGTCTGTGCATGCAAAAAGAGAGTTTGTGCTGGATATGGTCAGGGCAGACGGAATCAACACGCCACAGGCGTACAAGTTTGCGATTTTCGATTTGAGATTTACGATTTTCGGATTTGGACCCACAATAGTGCCGTGGGCTAAATGAAGTGGAAGTCCGCCGTCCACGGCGGACGCTAAACAAAGCGGAAAACCCCACAAAAAATAAGCCCCCTGCAATGCAGGGGGCTAAATGAGGCGGAAAACGACACTCAGAAACCCTTCTAAGGTCCCAAAAAAACGTGATTTTCCGTCAATTATAGACCCCCAGGCAGGCCCTTCGGCAATGCTCAGGATAAACCTGGGGGCTAAATGATAATGATAAGGAAACCCCCACATAAACCCTTCGACGAACTCAGGACAAGGTTGGGGGCTAAATATAACGGCGGAAACCCAAATTTTTTTAATATTTTTTTTGACAGGGCTTAAATTACACATTAAACTATTGGGTTTCAGCCGTAGCGAGCACGGCCAAGGACGGCTTTGCGTTACCAGTTGGGCTGTGACACATCTGGGTTTTGGTAAGCAGGGACGCGGTTTATTAAGGACTGTTTAGGTACAGGGGACACCAAAGCAAACCCGCCGCAGGCGGGCAAGCAGCTTTGGGAGGGTCGCAGACCCGACTCCCGATTCTTTAAGGAAGGCGAGTCTTAGGTAGATTCCAAGCCTTTCCTGCCAAAGCAAACAGAAGTTTTCAGCAGACAGCAAAATAACTGTATGCTTAGAGAGAATATTTTTATTCCGTAGTTGCTTAATATACAGCGCAAGCTCTTATGTACTTTAAGGTGTAATGTGGCCAGTGAGACGGAAAAAATAAGAATTAGAATGGAGGCCTACGACCATAAGGCCCTTGATGCTTCCGCAAAGGAAATCGTTGAGCACGCCCGGCGAACCAACGCCCGTGTAAGTGGGCCGGTGCCGCTGCCTACGCGCATTGAAAGATATACTGTTTTGCGAAGTCCTCACGTCGATAAGAAATCGCGTGAGCAATTCGAGATGCGGACACATAAACGGCTGATTGATATATACGATGCCAATGCGCGAACGGTCGAAGTGCTGAATCGTTTGGTTGTTCCGGCCGGCATCTTCGTAAAAATAAAGGCGTGAATGAGTTGATGAGTTGATGAGTTATGGCGATGTTACTGGGAAAAAAAGTTGGAATGACACAGGTTTACGATGAATCGGGCAAGATGCTGCCCGTTACTGTGATACAGGCCGGTCCATGTACCGTTATGCAGGTCAAAACAACTGAGACAGACGGCTACAGCGCTATTCAGCTCGGCCTCGACGATATCAAGAAGTCGCGAAGAAAGAATTCACAAGTCGGACACGCCAAGAAAGCCAATACGGTGCCGAAGAGATTTATCAGGGAAATGCGGCTGCCGGCCAATACTGAGCCACCATACAAGGTCGGCGATTTTGTAACGGTTTCGGCTTTCGAGAAAGATAAGTACGTTGATGTTGTCGGGACCAGCAAGGGTAAAGGCTTTGCAGGTACGATGAAGCGGTACCATTTTAAGGGTATGCCCGCTTCGCACGGCACCGAACGAAAACACAGGTCGCCGGGTTCACAGGCGGGCTACGGTACCGACCGCGGCCACGGCGGCAATATCAAAAAGGGCAAAAAAATGGCAGGGCATATGGGCCACCACCGAGCTACTATGAAAAACCATAAATTAGCGGCGATAGATGAAAAAAATAATCTGCTGGTGGTCAAAGGCTCCGTACCCGGCCCAAGCGGCGGCTATGTTATCGTCCGCAGCTCCAAGAAATGATTAACCTAACAATTTATAACAGAGACGGTCAAGAAGTGGACAGCCTAAAGGTTGATAAATCAACTTTTGGCGGCTTCGTGAGGTACCAACTGCTCAAGCAGGCGATTGTTATGTATCACGCCAACAAAAGAGTAGGAACCGCTGCGACAAAAAGCAGAGGGATGGTTGAAGGGTCGACAAGAAAGCTGTATGCGCAGAAGCACACCGGCAACGCGCGAGCGGGCACTCTCAGGACCGGCAAACGGGTGGGGGGCGGCGTTACCTTTGCCAAGATTGCGAGGGACTTCGGCAAACGTATGCCGAAAAAACAAAAAAGACTGGCAAGAAATTCGGCTATATTGGCAAAACTGCTGAGCAATAATGTTGTGGTGGTCGACCGGCTGGATTTTGAGAAGCCGCGAACACGCGATTTCGTAACGGTCCTGGGAAATTTGAAGCTTCTCCCAAAAAGCAGCTGCCTCGTAACCATCAGCGATTACGACAACAACCTCTACCGCTCAGCCAGAAATGTGCCACGAATAGCTGTTATGCCCGTAGCTGAGCTAAACGCCGGCGATATATGCAATCATAAAAAGTTATTATTTACGAAAGAGGCGTTTCTGTCGCTTCTGAATAAAGCTTGTCCTGAGTGAAAGCGAAGGAACTGGGTTTGGAAAGGAGATTCTTCGCTCCTTCGACAATGCTCAGGACAGGTTCGCTCAGAATGACACAAAGTGTCAATTAAAAGGCGCAAAGGTGGACGACTACAACATAATAATTCGGCCTTTGATTACAGAGCAGGGGATGCACTTTGCGAATGTAAAAGGTATGTACTCTTTTGAGGTAAACAAAAAGGCTAACAAACAACAGATAAAAAAGGCGGTAGAAAACATATACAGCGTGAAGGTGGACAAGGTAAGAACGGCCAACCGCAAAGGCAAGTACCGCCGCAGAGGCAGAACTGCCGGGATGACGGCGGCGTGGAAGAAAGCGGTTGTGTTCTTAGAACCCGATTATCATATAGATTTGTTCTAAAGATAGTCCGCCACAGGCGGATAAAAACGAGAGACGAAACTATGGGCATTCGAATTTATAAACCGACAAGCGCGGGCCGCAGAAACAGCTCGGTGAACGACTACGCGGAGCTGACAACAGGAATACGCGAGAAGTCACTCTGCAACCGGATAAAAAAGAACGGCGGAAGAAACCATTACGGCGTTACAACCACACGCTTCAGGGGCGGCGGGGCAAAAAAGATTTACCGCCTGATTGACTTCAAGCGCAATAAGGACGGCGTGCCGGCAAAGGTAGCAACGGTCGAATACGACCCCAACAGGAACTGCTTCATATCGCTGCTTTATTATGCCGACGGCGAAAAAAGGTATATACTGGCACCATTGGGTATAAAGGCGGGAGATATAGTGGAGAGCGGCTCTTCGTGCGAGCCGAAGCTCGGCAACGCGATGCCGCTGGATGCTATCCCTGCCGGCATCGAAATTCACAATATTGAGATGACAGCCGGCCAGGGTGGCAAATTAGTCAGAGGAGCCGGCGGCGCCGCGAAGATAATGGCTAAAGAGGGTAACTGGGTTACCGTTGTTCTACCCAGCGGCGAGATGAGAATGCTTCGCAAAGAGTGCCGGGCCACGATTGGCCAGCTCAGCAATCCCGACTACCAGAACATCAGCTGGGGCAAGGCAGGACGAACACGCTATTACGGTCGAAGGCCTCATGTGAGAGGCAAAGCACAGAATCCAGTTTCTCACCCCATGGGCGGTGGGGAAGGCCGAGCAAACGGCGGACGACATCCATGCTCACCTACCGGCGTCCTGGCAAAAGGTGGAAAAACAAGAAATCCACGAAATACGAGTAACAAGAGAATTATTCGAAGACGCAAAAGCGGACGTTTTCAATTCGTGGCGTAATTAGCGTGTAGAGGGCAAAAAGAACTGGTCGCGTAATTATTGAAGTTTGAAGGTTGAGTAAATTCGAATGGGAAGATCTCTTAAAAAAGGGCCGTATGTCGATGACAAACTGTTCGCGAAGGTCGAAAAACGAATCAAGGAAGGCTCGCGCGAACCAATAAAAACCTGGGCGAGAAGATGCACAATCATCCCTGAGTTCGTTGGTTTCACCTTCATGGTTCATAACGGCAAAATGTTCAATAAGGTCTTCGTGACGGAAGACATGGTTGGACATAAGTTAGGCGAATTTTCGCCGACAAGGACCTTCAGGGGCCATTCAACCAGAAGGGTTGCTACTGCTACGACAACTACTACATAGCTACTAAACGATAAAGGTTTCCATAATGTTAAGCGCTAATAAATTAAAGAGGATTTGCAAGCAGCGAAATACAAGAGCCGAGCAATTAGCCGGACAACTTGTCAGAGGCGGTCTGGACGAAAAAGCAGCAGTGAAGGCGGTTAAGAACTGGCAAAAAGGGCTTTTCAAGCCCATACCATGCAGCGAGGATGTCCGGAACCTGGCAGCCGCACTATCTGCGGAGGTCAACGACCTTGTGGAGTGGCGGTCATCGTACAGGTTTGCCCCAATTTCGCCCCGCAAGGCAAGATTAGTAACGGAACTAATAGCCGGCAGAAGCGCCCAGGACGCTATGGATATACTGAAGTTCACGAAGAAACGAGCTGCGACGATTATCAACAAGGTCTTAAAAAGCGCAGTCGCAGATGCTGATGAGCAGCAGGCTGATGTTGATAACCTTTATGTAAGCTGTTCCCGTGTGGACGATGCCGGAATACGTATCGGCACAAAAAGATGGATAGCAAAGGACAGAGGCAGGGCACATCGTATCAGCAAAAAAGCCTGTCACATATATGTTACAGTGGCACAACTTTAAGCGGATAGCAGAAAACCGAACAGGAAAAAAATGGGTCAGAAGACTTCGCCAATAGGTTTCAGAACTGGAATAACACGCGGGTGGCAGAGTACATGGTTTGCTCCAAAGGCCAACTACGGCGATTTTCTTGTCGAGGACCATAAGATTCGCAGGTACATAGACAACAAGTATAACCGCCAGATACCGAAAGGCGCGGTGGCAAAGGTTGAGATAATCCGGACGCGCAACGAAGTGCAGGTTGCACTGCACAGCGCCCGGCCCGGCATCGTTATTGGGCCCCGAGGCGGCGAGGTTGACAAGCTCAGAGAAGAACTCGAAGCAATAACCAAGCACAAGATCAGCGTAAATGTTGTTGAGATAAAAGAGCCCGACCTCAACGCTTGCTTAGTGGCTGAGGCGATTGCCGAGCAGCTATGCAAACGAGCATCATTCAGGCGGACAATGAAGCAGTATTGTGAGCTGGTGATGAACGCGGGGGCCAAGGGAGTTAAAATCATCTGCAGCGGACGCCTGGGAGGCGCGGAAATAGCTCGCAGCGAAACACAGAAAATAGGCAGTATCCCCCTGCATACACTCGATGCCGACGTGGACTATGCCGTGGCGACAGCAAGGACAACTTACGGTGCGATTGGTGTTAAGGCCTGGATTTACAAGGGTAAATTCGGTGAGGAAGCTGGGCCAAGACTTACAGGACCTGCGCGTCGGCGTCATCCGCCGGCACCACACCGCCGCCAAATGGCGCA
>Ga0315293_10004043_pt1 | contig 14031 bp, 7 predicted proteins | sample YL17G13_20_MG_FD_203071 | JGI IMG/M metagenome (GOLD analysis project Ga0315293, IMG submission 203071) | Sediment microbial communities from Yellowstone Lake, YNP, Wyoming, USA - YL17G13_20 | ecosystem: Environmental > Aquatic > Freshwater > Lake > Sediment | place: USA: Wyoming | collected... | reverse complement strand
AACGGCGTGGTCGTCCCTGCCCGGCAGGCAAACTCCCATTGCGCCTCGGTCGGAAGGCACAAACCGATCCCCGGAATCGCCCCGTTGATCCGCGGCAGGAAACCACTGCGGATTGTCTCCCAACTCACTTTCTCCACCGGATTGCGGGGATCATCCCTGAACTCGCTCGGATTCTCTCCCATCACCGCCTGCCACATCTCCTGCGTGCACGCCGTGTCCGCAAGCCAGAAGCCATGCGTCAGTACCACCTCGTGCTGCGACTCATCGTCATGCCGCTCCTTCTCCTCCTCCGGCGACCCCATCATGAACCGTCCCGGCGGGATCCATCGCATACGCTGCGTCGCACTCTCTATTGTAAATTCCGCATACATCCCGTACTGATCCGTGCCGAAGTTCGAGGCCCACGCAGGTTTGCGGAACCCGTGCTCCAGCCACTCGACATGCTCCCGGGCGTCCCACCAGAACCCGTGCTTGACGTCAAACCGCGGCGAGATACCATCGGTCTCCAAACCACCCTGCACAGCCTCATACCTGCCAGGGTTGAACCATCGCATCATGCGCGGCGTGCCGTTCTCGATCACCTCCAGGAGCAGGCCCTCCTTGTCCCGCATGATCATTGAAGCCCAGGATGGTTTCTCCGCACGATCGATCTCCACGGAGGCGAAAGCCGACACTATCCGCGAGATTGACTGTACCGGAAATCGCCCCTCGCCGCCGGATTCGCTGCCGATCCTGATCCGGGTCTGTCCGTTTGCGGGCCGGCCCTCTCCCGCGTGCATCTGGATCGTGGCCTCGCCATCGAAGGCGCCGATCTCTCCCAGAGGCGAGTATGTGGGCTGCCAGGGCTGTATGTCGCTTCGGGGCGCTGCCGAGGCGCTGCTGATCACAAGCCGCGTTCCCTGTTGGCCGAGTATCAGCCGCCGCTGTTCCGCCGAAGGGCCCTTCACTAACGAGAGCGCCCGATCATTGAATCCGGCAGGGAGTTCGCCCGAGGCGCTGACCTGTTTTGGCGCGGTGAGGAGCCAAAGCGCGGACAATTCCGGGCTTTCCCATACGCCCGGCGCGGCACGGGGATGATACTCGCGAAACCACTGGCGCAACTGGGCCATAGCGCCCAGCCGGTCGTCGCCCGAACAGAGGTACTCGAGCAGCTTGCGATAGACTTCGAGGGCGTTCTGGTAACACTCCTGCGCATCCTTTGCGCCCAACCGCGCAAGCCCCATGGACTCCTCGGCCCGCGCAAGAGGCGCCAGATGCGCGTGGTGCTTTTGCAGAAATCCGGCCATGGAAAAAGGAACCTTCTTCTCCGCCTCCGCGAACCCGTCGAACAGATCCTTGAGAGCCGTGGTCTTGACGGCGAATCCCAGTACGCCGGTTTCCACAAGAGGATGGTCCCACACGTCAGCCTCAGTCCCCACATCGCCGAAAGCAGAGCCGAGGGCATATCGCAGGCTGCGCAGCGTGGCATCCTCGATGAATACCGCGGGCGACAGCAGCCTCAGCAGAAACATAGCCTGGTGCGCTTCGGATGCCAACTCATCGCCGGCAGCGGGCAGCCGGGGCCGGTATCTTCTGTCAAGTGGTCCGACCGGATCATTCCCGTCGTGCGCAACCCGATACGGCTGCGGCCTGCTCCCCCGGTCCCAGAGAGTCATGCGCCACAGGGCGGCCAGGCCGGGATGCCATCGACTGGTGGGGCACGTAGCCAGGGCCGTGATCCGATGGCCCCCGGCCACCAGCGACTTGCCGAAATCGTACCACTGCCGCTCGATTCCCTCGTCGCGGTTGAGACAGCCCAGGTCGCCAAGCGCGATGACCGGCGCGCCGGCGGGTAGAGAGTTGAGGAACTCGGAGAATGATTCCCTGAGCGGTCGCGCCTCACTCACACTGCGGGAGATAAGCGATGCGGGACCGAGGTCCCGGCCGATACGCTGCAACAACCGGTTGCGGTCGGTCTTGAACGCGCCGAGCCTCCTGGAATCGTCGGAGATCACCATCACCCGCGGAGCCCAGCCGCGCCGCATGCGCCACGGCGTTCTTGACAAAGTGGCAAGCGCGGCAAGGGCGCGCACGACTGCCGCCTGATCGAGCTCGCCCGAGGCGATCACGCGGGTAAGCGCGGCGCGTATGTAGGGCCAGAGCCGCGCCCGCGGCGCCAGATCGGGCGGCAGGGGAAACGCCCCCGAGCGGTTAATGTCGGCATCTTCCAGAGTCCGGCGCCGGACCTCCGGCGTCTCATCCTCGAAGTGTTCGTAGCGGCTGACATAGTAGAATTCCGCGTGGGCCGGTCCGACGGCGGTCGCGCCGGACTCAGGCTCAGACGGCGGCAATTGCTCCACATCGCCGGGCGCGGCCTTGAGCGTGGGGACCGGAGGCCGGTACTCTTCGCGCGGCAGCGCCGGAGGCACATCGTACCCGAAATAGCGCGCCCAGCGCGCCTCATCGGGAAGCCCTTCGGCCATACACCGGATAATATCGGCCCGACTTATGCAGGAGTTGACTGCCACGACAGGTCAGGGCCTTTCGAGCAGCTTTTTGTTGAGAGCGAATTTATTGATCTTCTTCAAGATCGCCAGCGCCTCGTCCTCTTCTTTCTTGTCGTAGGGAGAAGCGTCTTTTTCTTTTCTCACCATGCCGTTTACCGCACGAAGCATATCCAGGTACTCGGCCTGCCCCGGCAACGCTCCGTCCTCTTGCTCGGGTTTGGCCCGGTCGCGCGCAATGATTTGCGCGGCCTCGTCGAGCAGCTTCTCCGGCATATTCGGGAAGTGGGCGGCGCCCCGCGACACAAGCCATGGCGCCAGCACCTCAACTGCGGGCAGCGCAAGATGAACCACCATGCAGCGCCGCACGAACGCCCGCGGCAGTTCGCGCTCCTCGTTGGTCGTGATTATGACAAGCGGCGGCGGAGCGTCGCGTCCGGCCACAATGGTCTCGTTCAGGTACGGCACGGTAAAATTGTCGTTGCCGAGACACTCCAGCAGGCTGTTGGGGACATCCACATCCGCCTTGTCAATTTCGTCAATGAGCAGCACGCATCCCTGCCCTTGCTTCCATCCATCGGGTTGCCAGAACCGATTGTTCTGAATGCCGCTGGCGCAATGGCGGGGCTCGGCGACCAACGCGGCAGCGCTCTCCCAATTGTAGGCCCACCAGAGCGGGCCGGGCTGGACGTAGTGGCGCTCCTTGAGACAGTCGGGAACCGCGCCGGGTGTGTTTGCCACCTGCGCCTGCGCAAGCCGGGCAACCGCGTCGAATCGCCAGAGGAGGTCCAGGCCCTCGGTCCTCGAGGTGATCACCGTGTAGATGAACGCGCGACCGGTTGCGACCGCCGCAGCCCGCGCCAGTTGGCTCTTGCCCGTACCCGGCTCCCCGCGCACCAGCAGAGGCCGGCCCGAGGCCAGGGATGCATTGATCGCCCACACGCTGTCCTCGTCGAATGCGTGAACGAATGGGGGCCAGGAACCCATGCGGTGCAAGGGGATTCTGTCGCCTTCTTTTTTGGCAATGAATTGTCTCATGGCGTCATTCTCCTGATTGCCTCAGTTCGCGGGAGCGGGAGGGATCCGCGAATTGCGCAGGTTGATGAACTCCTGAACGTACGTCTCGATGTCGAACTCGTTCACAGAGGAAACTTCTTCGGGGCTGTTTTTGATGCGGATGAAAATCGGCAGATTCTTCAGTTCCAGGATATTCTTCAGTTCCACCGAATCGGCGACAACGTATCTGCCCTCGCGTTTGGGATCGTTGCGGAATTTCTTCAACGCCGCCTCGATACGTTCCACCACATATTCCTGCCCCGAACCGGGTACCCCAAGATCGACCGCCAATTGCTGTATCAGTTCCTTCTTCCTGTCCTGGCCGGTGAGACTTGCTCTTGACAACGCGATTTCGCCCAGACCATGGATCGAATCGTCGGAATGGATCGCAAACCGTGGCTCCCGGCCTTCAATAAGCGCCTCGATTATCTGTATCAATACCGGCGTGAGCGCTCCGATCTCGACTGCCGGCAGAACCTCGATCTTCAGCCCGATCGTGTTCACCAGCTTCTGCGCGAAATCGGGATTGACAAAGGCGAGTGTCAGGTGCATCGCCAGATCGTACAGGGCATAGAAGACATCTCCGTTGTCCCTTGCGAGGCGCGTGATGGTTCCGAGCGTATCGGTTGCCTCGTGTTTCTCCAGGTCCATCAATTCTGCGGCCAGGCCGTCGTTGCCGGGTCCGGAGTCGGGGAATGCCTTCGCCAGCAGCTCCGCCGCGTCTGGCGAAGTCTCCAGAATGCTGACAATGCTCAGGCGGATCGCCTCGGTGATGGCGCACTTCCTGCCATAGATGCCGTCGCTTGGCGGTACATAGCGTCCGGCGTCGGTTGATTTCTTGACGCCTGCAGGAGACGTGAGTGGTGACGGAGCTTTGGGGCCAGTGAAGAATGTGAAGATCTCAGACGCAATTCCGCCGAAGATGTTGATGATCTCGGTCAATTCGCACTTGTTCAGCGGGCGATCCATCGGAGGTTTCAATTGAAAGCCGGCCATTGTAGTCGGCGGCAACACGCTTCCGTCAAGCGACGTGAGAGCCAATCTGACATCCGTGATATGTGGGCATGCATCAACATTCAACGGGATGAACAAGAACCCGTCGCCTTCGTGCCGTTTTCTATACAGGATATGGGGGATCTCAACGCGTCGGATATAGTTGGAGTCGTAGAAGTGCCGGCTGACCAGCACTACCGCCCCTTTCATATAGGCAAGGTTCTCTTTGATCTTCTGGTCCCAATCCGCGCCCGCGCCAATAAAATCGTCTAGAAAATAGGAATAGGTGTCACTGTACCCTCTAAGGTCCGTCAAGAGCAAGTCCACCCATCTTCTGCGGGCGGCACCCTGTGGGTCCTCGGTATTGTCCTCATGCGCGTAGCAGATGAAGATCTTGTTTCTTTCAGCGCTCATCCTATGTCACCTTCTTTTTCCGCATGGTTCAACCGCGCCGTTTCGCCGGGCCGTGCGGAGGATTCACGGTCTCACTTGCCGCCAGGGATCGCCTGGAGGAACACCGGCGCCCATCGCCCCGCTACCTGGGCCGAATTGGAGGGGCAGATCGACAATCGACACTGGTTCCCTTGGGAAGATCAGGTTGAGACGAGTTTCCTCCGCACCGTCCCAGTGTGTGGAAGTAAATATACTCGCTCAACATGCACACCTCAAACAAGCGAACTCGGTGGTCGCGGGATAGGTACGAAAGGTGTCCCGGCAGGCGGCCCCGCAACGCTACCTGTCCGAGATTTCGCACACCCCCTGTCATCGAATCCTGACGTCTCGACGCAATGATCCCCTCCCTCGTGCTGTAACGGCATCCGGAACCGCCATCTCCGAGCCTGGCACAAGCCTTGCGGTTCCGAAGGTCCTAAGACGCCCATCAGCAAACGATATCAACGTGAGCCCTTCTTTCCGCATGAGGAACGGGAAGAGACGAATGAGTAGTTTACATCTGTGACATGTTGCCGTATCAAACCCGGTCTGCTGCCGATGCGGCTCGCAGTCACCGTCAAACACCAATCAACTGCACAAGGAGGACACTGTGGAAGACGTCAAATTGTCGATGGGCTGGTTGCCCGATCTGCCGAGTATCAACGACTTCACGTTCGATACAGACACTGTCTCCGCGCGCGCACTTGCCGCCGGCGAAACCATGAGCGTCAAAGGCGCGCTGAAGAAGACCAAGGCGCAAAAAGCCCCGTCCGCGCTGCCTGCCACAGTTGACCTGCGGGCATGGTGTTCGCCGGTCGAAAACCAGGGCGCGCTGGGTTCCTGCACGGCCAACGCCGGTGTGGGTCTGGTCGAGTACTACGAACGGCGCGCCTATGGAATACACATAGACGCATCCCGGCTCTTCCTCTACAAAGTATCCCGGAATCTTCTTCGCTGGACCGGCGACACCGGCGCCTATCTGCGCACCACTATGGAGGCGCTTGCGGCCTTCGGTGTCCCGCCGGAAAACTATCTGCCGTACAATGTCGCGACCTTCGATGTCGAGCCGTCGGCCTTCTGCTACAGCTTCGCGCGAAACTATCAGGCACTGCAGTACTATCGTCTTGACCCAGCCGGAACCACACCCCCCGATCTCCTCCTCCGTATCAAGACATACCTTGCGGCGAATCTACCGTCGATGTTCGGCTTCACGGTGTACAATTCGTACGGCCAGGCCGCGACGACCGGAAAGATTCCCCTGCCGGTGTCTTCCGACAAGATCGCGGGCGGCCATGCCATCGTGGCCGTGGGCTATGATGATTCGGTCAAGATCAAGAACACCAATGCCGGCGGCGTCGAAACGACCGGCGCGATCCTGTTCCGCAACTCCTGGGGAACGGGCTGGGGAAACGCGGGATACGGATGGCTTCCATACGAGTACCTGCTGCGAGGGCTGGCAGTCGATTGGTGGTCGATGACCAAGAGCGGTTGGTTCAATACGGGAAATTTCTAAGCATCTTCTCCGTGAACCGGTCGGTACGGAAATGGCCCCCGTCCCTTTGGGGATGGGGGCTGAATTCTCCCTGTGCGATTTCAGCGGCATGGACGAGACGGCGGACAAGCATCGATGAGGCAGAGATTGCCGACTGCACCAGAAAATGAAAGAAGTTGTTGATTCGAAGCGCCCGGCCGACCTATATTCCCGGGTTATGTTCAGGGATCTGCATCCATGATGCCCTGCAGGTATCTGTCAAGTCAACCGGGCCGGGAAGCGCTCCTCCGAAGCTGGTCCCGGCCCTGCGGAGAGCTCATCCGCCTGATCTGGGAAGGGTAGTCCCGCATGGTTGACGGATGATAGTTCACCCGGCATCTCGCCGTAGGTCGCGGACGTATATCCGGCATCCAACGCCGCCGTGCCCGCGGCAATTCCCCGCCACGTACACCCTCAATCCGAAAGGAGTGCTTCCATGCCCCTGCCCCCCGAATGGATCCGCTTCGCACCCAAACCGCGGCCCCTCGCCGGCGGTGACGCCTGGAACGTCTTCCTCTCCTATCGATCGGTCAACCGGCCCTGGGTACTGAACCTCTACGACGTGCTGCGGGAGCAGGGGCACGTGGTCTTTCTCGACCAGTGCGTTCTCAAAGCGGGCGACCGGCTGATCGGGAATCTTCAAAGCGCGCTTACCACGAGTCAGTCGGGAGTGCTCATCTGGTCGCAGGCGTCAAGCGACTCCGACTGGGTGCAGCGCGAGTACGAAACCATGGAGCGGCAGGCTTCCGGGAAGCGGGGATTTCAGTTCGTGCCCGTGCGTCTTGACAAATCGAATGTTCCCGACTTCGCGGCCAATCGTATCTTTCTTGACTTCAGCGCATACCCCGACGGGCCCAACGGCGGCGAGTTGCTGCGGCTTCTGCATGCCGTTGTGGGCGTGCCGCTCAGCCCCGAAGCAGCTCACTTCGCCAACGAGCAGGACGAAGCCGCCCAACGGGATCACGCGAGGATCAGGGCCGCGATCGCCAACGGCGATCATGAGCGCCTCAAGGCGCTTTTCGCGGAAGAAACTCTCCCGTGGCGAACCTCCGCGGCTTTGGGCTGTCTGGCTGCCGAAGGGTTGACGAAGCTGAAGAAATACGACGAGACGATGCAGATGCTCGAAACGCTCGAACGGCGTTTTCCCAAGGCCGTGCGGCCCAGGCAACTCCGCGCGCTGGCGTTGGCCCGCCGCGCGTCGGGTGACGATCTGCCTCGTGCCCAGGAACTCTTGGGAGAGCTATACGAATCGGGAGAGCGCGATCCGGAAACGGTGGGAATCTACGCGCGGACCTGGATGGACCGCTACGCCGCCTCCGGCGATCCCGGTCTGCTCAAACGTTCCCGCGACCTTTACGCCGAGGCATTCGAGTGCGCTCAGGACGACTACTACACCGGCATCAACGCCGCGGCCAAGAGCGTGCTTCTTGGCGACCCGGAAGACCTGGAGAAAGCCGCCGCGTATGCCCAACGAGTTGAGGGGATCGTCGGCGCCCAGCCGCACCCGCGCGACTACTGGAAAACCGCGACCGTGGCGGAGCATCTTCTCATCCAACGCAGGTTTGACGATGCCGCGCATACGTACCGGGCGGCAGTTGACATGGCGGTGATGGAGATCGCCTCGCAGGAAACGACCTGGCGGCAGGCGTGCCGCTTGCAGAGGAAGCTGCAAGCACCGTCGGAGGCCTGGGACGGCATACGAAAGGCCTTCGTGCACCTCGCCGAATGTTCGACCATCGAAAATGCCGCTTAATCCACAAGGGAGAGACGCCAATGGAAGCACGACGCCGCTATCGAAAGAAGGCCGGCTCCGCTGTTGTCGCGATTCGGTTCGATCTGGACATCGCCGGATTTACCTACCGGAAATGGGGCGGAGAGCAACGCTGCAAGAAGGGCGATTGGCTCGTCGACAATGGCGGGGACGTGTATACCGTGGATGCGGAAGTCTTCGCCCGAACGTATCGCCCCGCCGGATTGGGAACCTACATGAAGACGGCCCCCGTCTGGGCCGCACCCGCCGACCGGCCCGGCAGCGTTTCGACCAAAGAAGGATCCACGTCATACGAACCGGGTGACTACCTCGTGTACAATGACGAACAGGGTACCGACGCTTACGCCGTGAGCGCGGCGAAGTTCGGGGAGATGTACGAACTTGACGAATAGCGCGCCGTACGCCGAAGCCGCCGGTCCGAGTCCCGGATTGAGCGCCGCGACTCTCTGAGTGGAAGCTTGCGGCATCCCCCGCAGGTGATGCATTCTGCGCGGTGGACTGACCGGGACGTCCCATCGCGCGAAATGCAGTCATTTCTCAGCGGAAGGAGCATATCATGGACTTGAAGGAGAGGATCACCGCCCCCGGCCCGAAGAAAATCCTCACCATCGACGGCGGAGGTATCCGGGGAATCATCGCGCTTGAGGTGCTTGCCCGAATCGAATCGATCCTGCGCAAGAAATCCGGAAGAAATAACCTGGTGCTGTGCGACTACTTCGACTTCTTCGCCGGGACCAGCACCGGCGCCATCATCGCAGCGGCACTGGCGATGAAATGGCCGGTAGACAAGTTGCGAAAGTTCTATCTCGAACAGGGCGCAAACATGTTCGACAGCGCCTCCATTTTCGAACGGTACAAGTTCAGGTACGACGGGGACAATCTGGAGGGTATGTTGCAGAAGGAGTTCGGTGCAGCTACCGCACTCGGCGACGTGACGGGTGCGCTGCTCATGATGGTCATGCGCAATGCGACAACCGATTCTCCCTGGCCCGTCTGCAACAACCCTTTCGCCAAGTATAACCAACCCCAGAGGCGCGATCCTCCCCACGGCGACTGCAATCTCGACTTCCCCCTCTGGCAACTGGTTCGTGCCAGCACTGCCGCGCCAACATTCTTCCCGCCCGAGGTCATCCGCGTTGGCGACAAGCGGTTCATTTTCGTCGACGGAGGGGTGAGTCCCTACAACAACCCGTCATTTCAGGCTTTTCTCATGTCAACCGTTGAACCCTACAAGATCAACTGGGAAGCCGGGGAGCGGAACATACTCCTGATCTCCGTGGGCACGGGCCTTGTGCCCGATGCCAATCTCAGACTCGCGGCGGGCGATATGAACCTGCTCTATAGCGCGTCACATCTTCCCTCCGTGCTTATCGGCGCCGCGCAGATCGAGCAGGATCTGCTCTGCCGCGTCTTCGGAAAATGCCTCGCAGGCGATCCGATCGACCGCGAGATCGGCGCCCTGATAGACGCCCGCAGCCCGGCTCAACCCAAGCTCTTCACCTACGCGCGGTACAATACCGATCTCACTGCCGGCGCGCTGAAATCGATCTGCCTTGACAACATCGACCCCGCACACGTGCAAAAGATGGATTCGGTCAGGTACGTGGGAGAAATGCAGGAGGTGGGAAAGGCGGTGGCGGAAGTGAGGGTGAAGGAGGAGCATTTCGCGAGCTTCTTCTAAATGGCGGTGAAAGGCGGAGAATATTTTGCTCTCTCGATTTCATTCCGCACGGTTCGCGGCCCCTCCCTGAAGGCGCGGAGACTTCGATGGCTCAGATACCCGGCTTCGATTTCGACATCTTCATCAGCTATTCGCACGATGACAACTGCCCCCTTGTCGCCGGCGCCCCGGGTTGGGTGGACCAGTTCCACCTAAGCCTGGAAAGCTGGCTGCGGAAAAGAAGGGGCATGGGCAATCTCGCCGTCTGGCGCGACCGGGAACTCCACGGCAATACGCAATTCGACGATGCGATACGCAACAAGCTCAAATCATCGGCGCTCTTCTTCGCTCTTCTCTCCCACAACTACCTCAAATCCGAGTACTGCCGGAAGGAGATCGAGTTTTTCGCCTCCTACCACTCCTGCCGGCATCCCGGATTGACAATAGGTGAAGAGAACCGGATCTTCCCGGTTCTGCTGAATAACCTGCGCCACGAGCAGTGGCCGGCGCTCTGCCGCGGCAAAGGCAGCTTCATCATGCACGACGCGCGGGATGAACGGTCTTTCGGAGAGCCGACGTCGTGCGGCGATTCGCGCATGTTCGAGTCGCAACTGCGGAGAATTGTCGATGCCGTGGAAGCGACGTCGAAGGGCTTTCCCCGTTTGTCACCGAAGCCTGAACCGGCGGCCCCGGCGCCCGTCCGCATCTTCCTGGCCGACGTTTCCGAGAGCCTCCTGCGGTTTCGCGGCCGGATCTTCAGCGAGAACGCGGGTCCGGGCGTCGAATTCAACAAGCCCGTCCCGCCGCCCGACCGGGAAAGCGAACATACCAGCGAGGTGCGCGATCTCCTTTCCCGCACCGACTTCTCCATCCACCTTTTCGACGCGGCGCCGGGGTTGCCGGTGATGGACAACGCACGCGTCACCTATCCGCAGCAGCAGCTCCAGATCGCTCTGGAATCGCCGGCCGAAAAAATGATCTGGCTTCCCTCCGGCTGCGACATCGACGCCGTCCAAGACCCCGCGCACCGCGCGATGCTTGACGACCTGCGCAACGGAGACCGCCGCGCGTTGCGCTACGAGTTCCATCAGGGCTCACCGAGTGAATTCCTCTATACAATACGGGAGAAGATCTCGCTGCGGGAGAAGATCTCGCTGGCCCGGGCGCCGGGCGTCGAAGCGGCGGCGCCGGAACGGTGTCTCATCGACACCCACCAGCACGATCAGAGAGCCGCGCACGAATTGGCCGCGGTCCTATGCGACAGCGGCGTCGATGCGGCATTCAACCAGGAGTCGTACGATCCCGAACTCAGCCTGACTTATTTCGAGCGCGCCGTGCGTTGCGTGGCCAACCTCGTCATCGTTTTCGGTCATGTCAATCCCACCTGGGTGCGCGCCCGCGTGGGCAAGGCCATCCAGATCATCGGCGAGCAGATCAGCCGGGCGGATGCCCCCGTCGCCACTGTCTGGCTCTATCTTCTTCCGTCAAGTTCTCAGGTAGGCAAGCCGCCGGCGCCGCACCTCGTGCGCACGCTCAACAACACGCACAGCGACCGGATCGACCCTCGGGCGCTGGCGCCCCTTCTTGAATGCATACGGCAAGGGGGGGCCGCATGAACGCCGTGCGCACCAATCCCTTTGTCGGACTCAGGCCTTTCGAGCCCGACGAGAGCGCCTACTATTTCGGCCGCGGCGAGCATGTGAAAACGCTGCTGGGTCTTCTCCACACCCACCGATTTCTTTCTGTTGTCGGCAGCTCGGGTTCGGGAAAATCGTCGCTCATTCGCGCCGGTCTGATTCCCATTCTGCAAGCCGGATTCCTCGTGCAGGACCGCGATACCTGGCGTATCGCCATCATGAAGCCCGGCGCCGGTCCGCTGAAGAACCTGAGTCACTCGGTGCTTTCGGCCATGCCCGATCTTGCGGCGCCCGGCCTCGATGAACATTCATTTCTGGAGTCCATGAGCCGGGGCGGGGCGAAGGCCGTCGCCGATACGATCGCCCCGCGCCTGAACGCGGCGGAAGGCAATCTTCTGCTGCTGGTCGATCAGTTCGAAGAACTCTTTCGCTTTGCCGACGAGGGCGAGAAGGCCCGGGAAGAGGCGGCCGATTTCGTCACCATACTTCTCGGCCTTGCCCGGCAACGCGACGCCTCGGTATACGTGTGCATGACCATGCGCTCGGATTTTCTCGGCGATTGCGATCGGTTCTACGGCCTGCCCGAGGCCCTCAACCAGAGCCAATATTTGGTACCGCGGCTCACCAGGACCCAGAGACGCCAGGCCATCGAAGGACCGTTGCAGCTTGCCGATGCCCGGATTTCGGGCCGGTTGCTTGACAGATTGCTCAATGAAACGAGCGCCACGCGCGACGACCTTCCCATACTCCAGCACGCGCTCATGCGGACCTGGGACCATTGGATAGCCAACCCCGCCGGATTCATCGATGTGGCGAACTATGAGGCAATCGGCGGCACCGCCGAAGCCATCGACCGCCACGCCGAAGATGCCTGGAAGGAATTGAGCGAAGCCGACCGCCGGACCGCACAGGTGATTTTCCAGGCGATCACCAGTACCGATGCGGCAAACCGCTCGATCCGCAGGCCCGCGCATATCGGGCTGCTGAGTGAAATAGCCGGCATCCCGGAAGATAAAATCAAAGATCTGATTGCCGTCTTCCGCAAAGGGAATCGGCATTTCGTCAACATATCCGAAGAGAACGATCCGCTGATCGACCTGTCGCATGAGAGCCTCATCCGGCAATGGAAACGGCTTTCCGCATGGGCGGCCGAGGAGGCCGAGGCCGCGAAGATCTATATACGGCTGGCCGAAACCGCCGTTCTTCACAGCGCCGGAAACGCGGAACTCTACCGCGACGCTGATTTGCAGAGGACGAATGAGTGGCAAAAAGAACCCCACCACGGGGAAGCCTGGGCGCGGAGGTATCATGAGGGATTTCAACCTGCGGTTGCATTCATTGAGAGAAGCCGGAAAGCCGCCGAAGCTGAGAGAAAACGCCTGGATGAACAACAGAGGGAAAAGCTGCGATTGAGCAGAAGGTTCTTAGCCGTCGTTTCAAGTCTGCTTCTGGTTGCCCTGGTTTTTGCCGGTGTCGCCGTGAATAGAGCGATTGACGCAGGACGCAAATCGAGGATCTTGCAGGAACAGACGAATAGGGCGCATTACTTCTTAGCCAAAGCCTATGAAGAAAAAGCGCAGGGAGAACTCAAAGCCGCCCGGCAAGACGGCCTGCCGGGACACTACCAAAATGCGCTTCTTTATAGTGGTGCGGCTTTGCGGCAAGATATCTGGAAGGATTCCAGCGCGCTGTCGCCCCTTTCGAAAGGAACCATCTTCAATCCGGAGATGCTGAGGGCACGATTTGATGAGAGGTGGCGTTCGCCGAGCATAGATCTTGGGAGCATCATTTCCGTTGCGTTCAGTCCTGACGGTAAAACTATCGTCTCGGGATCGGATGATCAAACGATCCGTCTCTGGAATGCGCAAACCGGCGAGCAGATCCGATCGCTCCAGGGGCATTCCAAGGTTGTTACCAGTGTTGCGTTTAGTCATGACGGCAAGTTCATTGTCTCGGGATCAGAAGATATGACGATCCGTCTCTGGAATGTGCAGACCGGCGAACAGATCCGGTCGCTTCAAGGGCATTCTGACACTGATTATGTACGCAGCCTGGCGTTCAGTCCTGACGGCAGGACCGTCGTCTCGGGATCGGATGATAACACGGTTCGTCTCTGGAGTACGCAGACCGGCGAGCAGACCCGATTGCTCCAAGGGCATTCTGCCGGTGTCACCGGCGTTGCGTTCAGTCCTGACGGTAAGACCATTGTTTCGGGTTCGGGGGATGAAACGATCCGTCTCTGGAATGCACAAACCGGCGCGCCGATCCGGTCGCTTGTGGGGCATTCCAGCTCTGTGCGTGGCGTAGCGTTCAGCCCTGACGGCAAGACCATTGTTTCGGGTTCGGATGATCAAACGATCCGTCTCTGGAATGCACAAACCGGCGAACAGATCCGGTCGCTTGTGGGGCATTCCGGCCCTGTGCAGAGCGCAGCGTTCAGCCCTGACGGCAAGACCATTGTTTCGGGT
>Ga0315293_10004039_pt1 | contig 14037 bp, 13 predicted proteins | sample YL17G13_20_MG_FD_203071 | JGI IMG/M metagenome (GOLD analysis project Ga0315293, IMG submission 203071) | Sediment microbial communities from Yellowstone Lake, YNP, Wyoming, USA - YL17G13_20 | ecosystem: Environmental > Aquatic > Freshwater > Lake > Sediment | place: USA: Wyoming | collected... | reverse complement strand
GATTAAAGGACACGGCATAGGCAAATACAAGAACGTGCGACAGATCACGTTCCTTACGCCTGAAGCGAAGCGTGACCTTATCAACTACAAGGAATGGCTTGTCAGCGCGAAGAAATACAACGTGACGTTTGAAGACAACATCTTCCGCGAAACCTATGCACCTTGCAGACCGATATCCTATGCTTCGTTAGGGTATCTGGTATGGATGCTGTCGCAGCGTGCAGGTGTCCCGTTTTCGTGGCATGACGCTCGAAGATGGGTGAACACAGCATTGGAGCAAACCGGCATTTCGCTGAATTGGGCGCGCAAGATTAGAGGACGCATGGTAAGAGGCGAGGAATCACCTTATTCGCAGCCTGCAATCGACCAGCTTAGAGCAAAGTTTCGTGAAGCCGTTCCGCTGTTAGAGTTTACGTCTGAAACACCAACCGTCAGCAAAGAAGCACTCAGGGAAGAAGTGATGAAAGCATTGGAAGAAGAAAAGCTGAAAGAAATCGCTGCGAAATACCATGTTTCGATTGAACAGGTTAAAACAGCAATGCGGTCAAAGACGAAAGATTGGGAAAAACTGCTAAAGAAACGCAAAACCGCGACCGACGGAGGCGACTGTGTTAACGGCTATTGTCAGCGAATCGCGAGCGAAGAAGAACTTCCTCAACTGCTGGCTGACGGTTGGACGTTTGTCGCCACACTGCCTTCGGGGAAGATCGTTGTAAGCAATGAAGCTACGTAAGAGTGAATACTCCAATGGTCTGGAAAAGAACAGTGATGGCTTTAACAACAGACTGGGGATTAAGCAAGACGCAAGAATCAGAGAAGACTGGATTTAACTGTGGATTTGTTTCAAGGCTCAATGATAGATGCTGGCTCTCTTACAAAGACCCGAATTGGCTTTTTACCTACCTATTCATCTATTTTAATGACCGTTTTCCAAAGCACTTTGTTTTTGCCAATTTTCAATGTCTCAGATGCGGAGAATTGTGTGGCGACCAAAAAGAGGTTTACAGAGAAGACATCGAAAGATGGATGATTGAGTTACAATATGACATTCTTTGCTATGTGGAATGCTGGTCTAAAAACGGTTTCTGCGCCGACCTGTCAGACCTGCCGGAACCTTGTGAAGACTGTCAAGGCGGAGTGATTCTAACATCCAGCTCAAGTGGACGGTGTCCATTTGTCAGGAAGGTTAGGAATAAACCATACTACAAGTGCAGAATTCACGACACTTCTTCGGAAGAGTGCAGTGGTTATCTTTGCGAGAAGTCCGTTCCCATTTCCAATCTGAAATTTGCCGACATTGAAGGTCTGATTAATAAGATAGGACTACGACGCTACAAAGTCCTCGTGAAACAGAAGCGTCGATAAAAGTATCCTGCTAATCAAACTTTGAATTCTCGCCGTCTTCCATGTTGTTTCGTTTTCTCGAAGCGACAAACTCGAACGTCTTGTTGGCGTGAACACAGTAAATCTTATACTTGTCCGCCAGTTTCACAGCGTCAGAGTCAAAACCTGCGTCAGAAACGAGCATGAGCATATTCGGCGCCCAAGGCTGAATGTCTGAATTATCGTTATTCATTGCCTTAACATCTCTTGCTTCTTCGACCAGTTTATGGATGAAGGTGCGTTTCACCTTGTGCGCCTTGCACTCAACCCAGAGATGATGCTTGTACAACCTTCCTTTCGTAGCGTAAATGTCAACTTCATACGGTCTTGCTTCAATCTTGCCTCTTGCCAGGACTCTCTTCTTGCAGGTATAGCCTTGTTTTCTCAACCATGTTGCTACTCTGTCCTCAAGCTTCTTTCCTTTTTCATACGCTTGAATGCCCCTCTTAGAGTGTGCTTTTTTCTTGACAAGCAACAATTACACCCTAGATATTCTTCAGATGTTTGCCCCAATAAGATTTGTGACTGGTTCGCGCAGCATGGTTAGCAGAATCTCAGAATCGAAGCGTTGCAGACATACAGGTTATCAGTGGCACTTCATGGTGACGGAAGCGTAGCAGCGCGTCAGTCAATCATCCTCCCTCTTTTTTTGTGTAGGCGCAAAGTTCGCAACAGATGGGAAGTTGGGAAGTGGAAAAAGGGAATTCGATTTGGAAATCGATTGCGGATTGGAAATCGTTTTCGTGGCATCCCGACTTCCCGACTGTCGTTTCATGAGGTCTTGGCAAACCTCGTACGAGCAATTCTCACCCATATGGCATACGCCATATTGGTTCAAAATAAGAAGATTTCATGAGGGCATGATAATCGATACTGCAAAGTCATTCAGTCTGAAGTCGATATTTTGAAAGCCAACGCCAAGCTGCCCACCCATTCAGCACATCCCCATATCCTGTCGTAAAGGGGAACTCGTTTCGAAAATGAAATTCGCAAAGGCATTCCCCTTTGTCGGCGGATTTGGGGATGCGCTATTGATGATGCTTTTGCTTTCTGGATCGCTATGTACACTCTCTCACAATGTCTTTCCGCAAATATCTTGGGATGGCTTGATACGGGTCTGGTCTGTGCCTACCATTACGTTTCCAAAAACTATTCAGGTGGTTAATGGTATCTGACAGGATTAAGATTGAGAAATGACATTTTTCCCTATAGCCTACCGCTATGAGCGCACGACAGTTCAACACTCACTCGAGTACGCCTTCTTGTCTCCTTATATGTAAGCAAACTTTTCCTTGACTTATCTAATACAACAGAATTTAATATTTCGCTTAAACTTTGAAAAAGTCTTTTTGGAAAGGCACTCGGAAAGTTTGAGAATTTAGAGGGTAGGGGGGGGTTCTAAGGGCTATTTCTTGGTTGATTAGTCCGTTCAATTCATTTTTAAGTTTTAGCTTTTTGCTTCATGAAGAAAGCCTTTTCAACCGTTCTCACATCGAGACTATGCTGTTTCCCTATTTTCCTTAATTCCGCAAGCACTTTTAGGTAGTTTTCAGTCGTCCAAAGATATTCGCCTTTTCGTTCTCTGCCAAATAGTTCTCTCCAAACATGCCTGTCAAAAACCCCATATTCTTTAGGATTATAAAAAGTTAGTATTACACTTATGGTTGCAGGACCAACACCGTAAAACCTTAGTCCATTCACCATGTCTGAATCAATTTTTGCTTGACAAAAAACAACATGCGATTTCCTTCGTATTTCAGCATCGTCAATATTGGCTACATCGTTCAATCTGTCGTTTTTCCATGGCAAATCCGCAAATTTCCATTCAACCACTTTCCTCAAATCATCTTTTGTCACTTCTTTTGTTTTTCGAAATTTATCACCTAACTCTCGTTCTGGCTGTATCCACTTTTCAAAATAGTCTTCGTCATATCTGTGTGCATAGTACAAGATTTCCTCTTTATTCATATCAACCACGACAATGCTTGGTTAGTCCAGCTCTGTTTTTAGCTTTTACGTTCTCTCAGTTCAACTTGTGCATTAATGTTTATTGAGTGATGTTAGAGTCATTTGCGCGCGCTTCCTTAACTAGACTCGGTGCTTCCATTTCAGCCTCAAACCATTTAAGGATAACCTCAATTGCTTTTGACTTCTGTTGATCTCTAGTCTTCTCTAGACACTCTTTGGCGTTATCCAAGCGCTTCTTCAATGATCCAGGGGAATTCGGTAACTGTTGGTCGTTTAACTTGCTCAGTTCCTCTGTCAATCTCTCTGTTTCCTTTTCAAATCCCCTCTGTTTCTTTTTCAAAATGGTTAGCATTTCCAAAGCCTTCGTTGCTTGCTCTTTTCTCTCCTGCATGTATTGTTGGATTTTTTGGAGAAGTTGCCGTGTTTCTTCTTCCGTTCCTATCTCCCAAATGTAACTACTTCCTATCGCCCAAATGGGTAGACGTCTTCTATTTTTTCCGATAACGCCAAAACGTCCGCACCAAACGCTTGCACATATGACGGGCAGTATGTTGTTCATTGTAACTTCGACTTCGGGCTTTCTATAAGGCACTTTTATGTTTTTTTCGGTAGTTCGGGCTCCATGTATGCGTCCTTTGTAGTCGATAAGCATGGCAAGAACACGAGCTTCGCACTCGCTGATTTTCTTGATTCTGTCTGAGGTAGTTTGAATATTAAGAACTCGTTCTCTTATTATCGTCGCCCGCTTCGTCATTTGCTTTCATCTCGATTCTATGCATACGATTATTTCATTCTTATCTTTTCTGTCCGAACATACATTTCGGGCGTTGTCTGGAGAACTCACAGCGCGCTAACATCTCCATTGCAGTAGACAACTGGATTACTGTCCTGCGCTCGCTCGAAGACAAGTTGAGTCAGAACAAAAGACGGTCAGTTAAATCATAGTTCAACTGAAGAATCAGATGATTTTTCTTTACTCATGTACCAGCGTAGTGCTTTCGTAACTTCCTCTCTATACTGCGCTCCCCGCTTGTCGCCCAGCGCTTCTCTTAGCACGTTTGCATCACTCACGATTGACTTGAAGAACCGTTCTAGTGCTTTTTTGTGAAGGATGTCGATGACCAACTCTATATCATAACTGCCTGAGACGTAGTTGAACAACAACCCAATATGGTCGATTGGGGTCAATTTCATGTCCATACCCTTTTCGACTTCCTCAGCCAGATACATTTTGCCATTGAAGATCGCCAAAGGATAGAAAATCTTAACTTGATCTGGTTGGTATTTCTTTAGCTCTTCCTCAGATAAATCCTCAAGCTCTTCCCTGAACTCGCGAAGAGCCATTCCTAGCTCATAGCTTGTTGCCTTAGCAAGTGAGATAACAGTTTCAAACAGATTATCATCTTTTTTGTTTGACCCTTTTTTATCTAATACAAACTCGTGGTATGCCTTCGTTAGTTCAATTTGCTTGTAATGAAGGTCTTTTTGGCCCGAAAACACAACGTGCCATCGAGGTCTCCAATCTAACAGATCCAAGATGCTCGTGCTTCTGCACGCAGGGACCACTCTTTGAGGCGCCTTGGAAAAAACCCACGCGTTTCCAGGAAGGTTCTTACACTGAATCAGCAAGTCGAGAAAAATGGTGGATGATGTTTTTGGATATTTTATGGGAATATCCACTTTTATGTCGAGTTCTCTTCCTTTGTTTAAATCCTTGTCAAGATAGTAGTCGCTCATGGTGACTTCAAAATCTTCGCTTATCAGATTACACTGCTTGGCAAGAAAAGAAGAAACTTCAATTTCAAGGGGAAAACCTGACTGCAGGACAAGTTTCTTCAAACCTTCTATTTCATTTTCGAGCATTTTGGTCATAGTCTTTGGTGTCTCTTCGCTGTGGTATAACTATTGTGTCTGTGCTAGAGGCTCATGCTAAAGAGTTAGACATTAGGCAGGAAGCTATGAGCTTTCGCGCACGCTCGATGTTTTTGTTGAAACTGCGGAAAAGTGGAAGCCCAAAGGAAGCCTAAGAAGAAAGAAGAGCACGGTTAGAACCATGCACGCACCTCATCAAGCAAAACGATAGATTTAACGAATGAAAACATCAATTAGAGTAAATGGATGCGTTGAAATCCTGCACCTTCAGCGCGCAGATTTCGCCAACGGATACAGTCGCACTGTCGCGTCTGTTTTCGCTTAAGGTTCGAAAGCGCGCGAGCCTTCATGTCCCGACTCTTACGTCCCATGATTCAAACATACCATGCGACATACCATGTTTCCCATCATTTCCCATCCGCATCATGTTAGACTGACCTATAAAGACGGAGCATGATCGTGTTTCTGTAAAAATTGATGGAGGTGAGTTGAATGGCAAATCCGAGGGACAAGGAAATCGTCGTTGAGAAAATCAACAACGGCAACGTGAAAGTGAAAGGCGAAAAGCCGAAAGCCAACACACAAAAACCGAAACCTAAAACTGAACAACCTGCAAAACCCACTCTCGAACATGAAAAGCTGGAATTCAGCGAAGCGCAAATTATCGCTGCCGTCAAGGCAGTTGGACACGCAGCATCAAGCCGCGAAATCAGCGACAAGTTAGGAATCAAAGACCCTGAACAAGGAAGAGGCTACGTTCGCAGTCGAATGGCAGCACTCGTGAAAGACAAGAAAATCGTGACAAGCAAGCCCGAAGACAAAAGCCGCGCTACATTCCTGTATTCCGTCGCTTAACACAATTTTTTTTGGTCGTTATGAGCTGGAAAAGCTTTGTCGTTTTTCGCAAAGTTTTCACGACAGTCGGGAGGTCGGGAGACGCTGAAAACGTTTTCCAATTGAAAACGCTCTGGGATTTGAATTCCCCTTTTCGGACTCCCGACTTCCCATCTATCAGGAAGTGCATGAACGCTTCCTTTGCTGCGTTTGCTTGCGCTGTGATTGTCCTTTATCCTTACTCCTAGGACAGGGGACATTACTCGTCATTCAACAGCACAACAGCAGCAGAGGCAAACCTAAACCGACCTTTGCCGCGTCTTGTCGTACTTTTCCAGTCGCAGGACATGGAACATTGAAACAACCAAAACATTATCATTGAAACGTTGTGGTTCAACATCATTTAACAGCAAGTAAGCTCCATGAAATACGCACGAAACACGAGAACGACAGCGTGACGCTCCTATTTAACGTTAAACGTCAACTCGTAACTGTGCGTGAGCGATAACACGGAAAATCTTACTCGACTCGGAACGAACTGCGGTGCTAGAAAGTCCGAAAACATGGGACTTTGTCCTTTTCCGTCCATATAGTCAGCATACTTCTTGTAGGGTGCTTTTCAGGTCGCAGGTTCAAGCAACAAGAGGACCCACCATGAAGGGAACTGCTCCCGAAAACCCGATTTCTTTTCGGGTATCTCGCATCTTCATCATCTGGATTATACTAATCTCTATCACCAGGTAAACGTTGATAGAAGGTTCTTCTAGAATTTTTATCTTTGGTCGTTCATGCTATTCTTCTCGATATACGATTACCGATCTACATACTAATCCATGAGTGGTAAATTCGTGTTCAAGTGAATCAACTGATACACTCTACTCTATGTTTCTGTCGTTTCTATGAAGCTCTATTCAAGAACTGGGATTATTCAAGTGTTGCCACTTTGCATTTGATTCACCCTGACGTATTGAAGATTGCATTCAATGCTACTAGAAGAGGCTTTCACAAGGCTTTTATCCACATGAACAAGAATAGACTGAATCTACAGACTAAAAGGAGAAAGGAAAAATGAAAAAACTCGCTTTACTGATTGCTTTGCTATTAATCGGTGCAACTCTCTTGGAATCAATCTCGATTGTAAAAGCAAACCCGTCACCAGTAATTGAGTGGAAAGGCTGGTCGATTGGTAGCTACTATGAAACTGTTGGCTTCGTAGGAGATACAATAAGTGCAAACATACGAATGAGCGAAGAGTCATCTGGCCACTACCGAATTCGTATAATGCGGGATCTAGACCTCTGGCAGGACGAGGAAATTACCAAGCTTGAATTTGACTATGACGGCAGTGACCGAACTTACAGTCTGAGCTTCACGCCTACAATAGGTACCAATGAACAAGACACTAACGGATACCATGTTGACATCTACAAAAAGGAATTGTGGGGCGCGGTATGGGTTGAAAAGTGGACAATGGAGAATGAGTATCCCCCACGGCTTAGAGTAATTGGCTGGTCTAGTTACCACTCTTACGCTGATGTCGAGTCCGGCCTTCGGTCGCTTGAAAGAGGTATAGCGCAGGTTCAGAGTATAGGCGAGACAGTGGAAGGGAGACAAATATGGGCCATCAAGATAAGTGACAATCCAAACGTTGACGATCAGAAAGAGCCCGATGTCTTGTTCGTCGGCTGTCACCATGCTCGTGAATGGATCACAGTTGAGGTTTCGCTTTATCTTGCGGCGAACCTTGTTCAGAAATATGGCTCAGACCCTGCCGTAGAAATGCTTGTCGAAAATAGTGAAATCTGGATTGTTCCTGTTCTGAACCCTGACGGATTTGAATACACACACAGATGGGGTTTTAAAGACCCTGAAGTGCCTGCTTTTCCATATGATGGCAATCCTCGATTTTGGAGAAAAAACAGACAAGTCAGTGACGATGGATTTCATGGCGTGGATCTAAACAGAAACTATGGATCTGAGTCCTGGGGAACGGATGTCATCCCCAATGATATTAGAGATGGAAGCCCTAACACCTATGATGACACCTATTGGGGGTCCACTTCATTCTCTGAACGCGAAACACAAGCGATTCGGGACCTGATTCTTGATCCTGGCAAGCAATTCAAATCAGTCCTTAGCTATCACAGCTACGGTCAGTACGTTATCTACCCGTGGAACTACAAAGGAGAACTGGCTGAAGACTCAGGCACAATGGATGCTCTCGCCAAAGAAATGGTTAACCAAATTCGAAACGTCCATGGAGTAAGCTATACCAGCGGGCAAGGATCCACAATCCCAGGTCTCTATAAAACTACAGGCGACCTAACGGATTGGGCTTATCAGACCAAACAAATCCCTGCATTCACGATAGAACTTCGCCCAGATAGCGATTGGTATGACCCATGGGAGCTACTTGGTTGGGGCTTCGTTCTATCCTCAGACCAGGTTTTGCCGACCTGTGAAGAGAACTGGCCTGCCGCGCTGTATCTTGCGAGGTGGGTAGTGCTTTCTCAAGGTGGCTTCATGGATTTTGAGGATGGAGTTGATGATGTCACAATCAGAAGCACGATACCAGGAATGAGATTCACGACAACGATGGGTTACGACTGGATCTATGGCGACATAAGAACTGGAAAGTACAATGTCAATCCATATGGTTCAAGGAGCTACGAATGTCACGGCGATATCTTTGCCTGGCTTGGACCTAATCAGGGCTCAGGTCGTATCGACTTCACTGGTGCTACAGCGGAATCAATTGGCATGCTTACAAGTACTGCTACTGGCACTTATCTGGACGCATATGACTCTTCTGGAAATCTCTTGGCAAGAAGCTTCGCTGGTGGAAACACAGGGACAGGCACTATGTCGGAAATAAGAGTGGCTACTTCAAACATCGCTTACGTTATAGTCCACGATACGGGCAATTACTGGCTGATTGATGACCTGCGAGTGAGCGATCTACTGCGAGAAACTAATGCATTCCAATCGCAGGATTCTTCAAGCGTGTTTCAGACTCTTGACCTAATAGATAGTGGTGCGTCTTCAATATACGAATTCACGAATAGTCAACTGCAGAGCCTAAAGATACTGCTTAACTGGAAAGGCAGCAAGCTTGGTATTCAAGTATCTGGACCAGATGGAACATTGTATGCTGAGATAGAGTCTGAGAATCCGCCAATAAGGATTGTTGTGCCTTCAGCCGAACCCGGAACTTGGAAAATTGTTGTCACTGCATTAGATGTACCCTACAATGATTATCCTTTTGCTCTTGATGTCGCATCGGTTCCCTTACCTTCCGATATAGAGCCCCCGGCTACTACGCTGGAGATGGGACCTCCCAAATTCACCGACAGTTCAGGCAACACATACGTCACTTCAAGCACGCCATTCACATTGACAGCAGAAGACCATGCAGACGGTTCCGGAGTAGCCACCACAGGATATTGCATACACGATGCAGACTCCTATGATTCTGGATGGACAGCTTCCGCACCTCCAATAGAGTTCTACCTCACTGGACTTGCTGATGGAGAATATTTCATAGACTTCAATAGCACTGACAACGTTGGCAATATTGAAACAACACACACCATCTCTGTCATCCTTGACAATTCTGGGCCTCTGATAACCGTCGAGAACCCGCCGGCAGAATGTGCTCTTCAAGACGGAGTCACATTCATAGCTTCAGCCAGCGATTCCAGCGGAACACATAGCCTGAACTTCTCCATGCGCGAGGCAAACGGTGACCAAGGAATACCAGTAGGATTCGAAGACATCCCAGCCACTTACGATGCGATAATAGGAAGATGGAAATGGTATTTCAATACTGTTCAGCTTCCCGACGGAAACTACATAGTCCTAGTCAACGCTGAAGACAATCTTGGACACACAGCCTCGACTACAGTTCCTTACAGCATCAGAAACTGGGCCGTACTGGAGCGTTTGCCATCTACGCCGAACAGCAAAGCAGGAAGAACAATGCCAGTCAAATTCTCCCTCAGAGTCGCCGCCTCAGTCGACCCAACTCAACCTTTCGTCTACAACGAAGAACTCACAATCAAAATATACGCCACAGACAAACCAAACACCATCTTGCAGACATCAACGTTCGGAGAAAACCCACAAGACTATTGCATAGACACCTCAAGCGAGAAATACCACACAAACTTCAAGACCTTAAGTACTCCAAAAACATACAGGGTTGAGATCTGGAGAAAGAACATGCTCATAGGCAGCTTCGAATTCAAGACAGTCAAGTAGTCTTAACAACACTAACCCTTTTTCTTTTATTTCTTGAGCTTAAATATCCAAATCGTTTCAAGTGTCGCGCGCGCAAAACAATCTATATACCAAACCCTCGCATATTTGAAATAAGGTTGCCAAATGGTCAAGTTCAGTTTCTGGGCATATGGGATTCTTGCCATTGCCGCGCTGGCACTTGTTCTTTACGTATTCGCTAGTCTGATTGGACTCACGGAAGTCAGCACCAATCTTTGGAACCTTGTTGTCCTGATAGTTATTGCCTTCATAGTGTATATGATTATCATACTATTCCGAGGTCGAGGCTAATGGTGAAGGCTGAAGAACCACGCATTATCTATTCTGAGCTTCTGAAGGAAATCGACCGAGTTAAGTCCAAAATTGAGTCAATGAAAGAGCTCTATGATGTCGATCTAACTCGTGAATGTTTAAACCTTGTAGAAATGTGTTCCGTTATGGCTAAGGACTGGACGCATGCCTTGGCTTTCGAGCGTTTCTTACAAGGTTACCAATTGAGAGCCATCCATGAGGAATACAGTGCTTGTAATACTGTATTGACAAAACTAGTCGAACGGTTCTCAGCTTATGCAAGAGAACTTGAGGAATCGCTGATCAATACCGGCGACTTGAGGAAAGCGATTAATGAAGCAAAACGTCATCAAGCCACGGCTCATGCTACATCTAATACAGATGAAGGCATTAAGAGAAGCGTGAAGATTCTTGATGATGATATCGAAGCATTATCGGCTGCGCATTCCATCATGGTGGCTAATGAGCCTGAGGAGAAAAGGCGTATTGCGTTTAGACTCGTAGAGATCTTCATGGGATACTTGGGGATATTAGTTGCCTGCTTTATCGCATATGCGGTGGGTTATCCAAATAGTGAGCCATTTTCGTCGCAGAGCTTTTTTGCACTGGGAGCTGTTTTTCTGTTGGGTTGTATCGCAATCTATGTTGCGATTGGAGCCATAGCGAAAGTAAGGCACAAATAACAAATGCATACAAAAGCCATGCAGAAAAACACACAAATTGAGACATGCATTAGCTGTGGCAAACGGCCTTGCTCGCATCGTCTGGAGTTTGGCGAGAAGCGCGTGCAGCTAATCAAATGATCTTTCTGCTTGCTTGAAGAAACCTTCAACAAACCCCGCAAAGATTGCATCCATGTATTCGCCATGTTGAATTGCCTTCTTTTTCTCTTTCTCAGCAATCTCAGCTAGGGTCTTGCAAAGAGCCTTTTTTGTCTCATTTTCGCCGCTCAATCGTTTTCACCTCCATTCGCCTCAAAACCTATTTTTTCTCTGGCTGACTAAGCAAATTCTGATAGAGTTCAGCGATGCTCGTGTTCTTGATGGCTTCAAAGCTTGCCATTTTGAAGAGTTCGCTAAAGGCTCCGAGTATGTCAGCGGTCATGGCTTTCTGAGTCTCAGGGCTAAAACTAGACAGAGATTTGTCAGCTTTGTAAAGAAGGGTAATGACCAGTAGATTGGCGCACGTTCCAATAGTCATGCCTGTTTTGTCTGCGAGTTCTTTAAGTGCCATGTAGACTCCAGGACCGACTCGAATGTTGGTGTTTGTTATTTCTGGCATACGTTATCAGTAACAGATACTGTTACAAGATACTTATAAGCCTTGTGACCAGATAAATACATGACTTGTGACAAATGCATAACACGTCCATCCATAAAAGAAGAAAGATAACGCTTGGTTGCTTACGACGCACTTCGCGCGCGTTAGCGTGCTGACAGATCCTCATCGTCCTTTTGCGCGCGCGCACGTTCGATTGAAACGTTTTGGTTTAAAGAAACGTTTAATATCTAACGCTTGAATTATGAAAAGAACGTGATGCGCATGCAGATCCAAGTGAACTGGAGTGGCGAAGTCAAAAAGAAGTTCCCAGAACTGTCCATATGCATAGGCACAATCAACAACGTGCATAATGAGAAAGAGAATGAGCAGATCAAACAGCTCAGACAAACCGTGTACAACGAAGTTAAAGCCAAGTACGATATCGAAACTCTCAAGGATAATCCGACCGTGCGCTCTTACCGAGACTTCTATTGGAAGCTCGACATAGATCCGACAAAGACAAGACCTGCAGGCGAAGCGTTACTCAGAAGAGTATTGCATGGAGAAGAGCTTCCGCATATATCCACGGTCGTGGACGCTTACAATCTTGCTTCGATGAAAACGATAGTACCGATCAGCGGCTTAGATGTAGGACAGCTTAACTTGCCTTTTCAAGTGAGATTTGCAAAGAATGGTGAAGTCTTCACAGGAATAGGAATGACCAAACCCATGATCTTAACGGGCAAGATTCTGGTATTGGCAGACGAAAAGCAAGCTCTGTGCATCTATCCCTACCGCGACTGCGACAGCACAAAGATCACGTTGCAGACAAAGAACGCGATGATAGTCGGTTATGGAACACCTGCAATAACTGAACAGCAACTGAAAGAAGCAGTGGAAACGACGCTTGACTATATCAGGCAAGTTGCAGGCGGGGAAGTTGAGGCGGCGCAAAGTTTTTAGCTGATTACGTTAACTGACTATGGTGTCTAAATGGCTTTCCGAGCAAAAATGGAACAGACAGCCAAACAGAGACAATCAAACACTATTTTGGCTTTGGACTTCCCTTTTGAAAACCCTGAAAACCGCAACAGTCTATTCAAGAAGGCAGAACAAGTCTTGAACGCTGCTCACCCATATTTGTGTGCGGTTAAATTCAACCATCATCTGGTTCTTCCTTTAGGCGTGTTTGATGGAATCCAGAAGCTCGTAAAACATGTTCACGATCATGGCTTATTAGCGATAATGGATTGCAAGGCGAATGACATAGGTGCCACAAATGAAGCCATCGCTGAATACTATTATGCGGCTGGCTTTGACGCTATAATCGCTAACCCATTCATAGGCTGGGAAGAAGGTCTCAAACCAATATTCAACGTAGCCCGTAAACAGCAGCGAGGCGTAATTCTCCTCACATACATGAGCCACAAAGGCGCCTACGAAGGCTATGGACAGACCATAATTGATGCTGAAACAGGCAAACAGACGCCTCAATACGCCTCATTCGCCCAAAAAGCCTTGAAGTATGATGCTGACGGTGTCGTTGTGGGCGCCACCTACCCCGAGAAGATAAGCGAAATACATGGAATACTGGGTGACAAGGTTCCGATCTTTTCGCCGGGAATCGGCGCGCAAGGAGGAGAAATAGCAGCGGCTTTGGAGGCTGGTGCTCGTTATCTCATTATTGGAAGAGCTATTGTTCAGGCTGAAGATCCGGCGGCTATGGCCAAAGAAATAAGAGATCTGGCGAGACTCTAGCGAGTTGTCTATCTTCCTTTTCTTTCCCAGAGTTCTTTCTTCAACAAGTCCCTGACTGAGGATCTGATCGCCGAGCTTCTGCTCGGGTACATGTTTGCTCTCACTAGCTCGTCTAATCCTTCCAGACAAGCTTCAGGAAGTAGAACAGTTACAAGTTTCATGTCTCTTCTTTTCCCCCCCACATATCAAGCATATAATATGCAGCAAATATAAAATTTGAGCCGGATCTTGAACCTTGCTAGACTTCCTGTTTCAGACTGCGTATGTCTTTGAACGTGCTTGTGAAAGTTTTATAGACATCCTCAACGTAGACCGTGCGACGCCGAATCCCAGCCTGAACTGTGCCCGCGGCCACAAAGGCTGCTCCTACAATGTCGCTTATTGTCGGGTCAG
>Ga0315293_10004038_pt1 | contig 14038 bp, 11 predicted proteins | sample YL17G13_20_MG_FD_203071 | JGI IMG/M metagenome (GOLD analysis project Ga0315293, IMG submission 203071) | Sediment microbial communities from Yellowstone Lake, YNP, Wyoming, USA - YL17G13_20 | ecosystem: Environmental > Aquatic > Freshwater > Lake > Sediment | place: USA: Wyoming | collected... | reverse complement strand
AACGGCTGGCAGGCCAGGCTGGCCGCGACGATGCACAATTGGTCAGCGGCCAACATCTTCATGGCTGTTTTTCTGGACGGCCGTTTTCTTTCGAGGTAGCGGCCGGCGAGGAAAGCGCCAACGCCCATGCCCAGCATGAACGTGGCGATCAGCAGGCCGATGGTCCGGTAAACGTAACCCCAGATGTTCTGGAAGGCAAATACGGTCAGGATTTCGAAGGAAAGCCCGGCGAATCCGCCGCTGGCCGCGGTCAGCAGGAGGGAAAGATTCCCGGGAGCTTTATGCCCATGCAATCCGATCTGCGCCCCAACCAGAGAAAGAAGCGCGATGAGGAAGATAAGCAACTTGGCGAATGGCAATTTTTCAAAAAAATCGAAAAAACCCGAAAGCGGACTGCCGCTTGTCCAGCCCAGCAAACGGCCGCAAAGAAAATAGGCGATGGGACGGTGGTCGCGGTTCAGGGCGCGGACCGGATAGCGATCGAGGGCTTTGGTTATGAAGCCGGTTTTTTCTGCCGGGTAAAGCGAGGCAAAAATCGTTTCTAGTTCGGCCGGGGGTTCGACCAGACGGCTGTAGCGCCCGGCCAAGATACGTGGATCGGTGCTGACGCTCGCGGCCGCCGCCGAAGCCGAAAAGAAATTGTTTGGGCCCGGAGCAACGGCGACAACTGGGAAGACGTTTTTCAGGGTCCGGTAGATGGTGGCTGTGTACGGGTTGGAGATTTCCGAGGCGTAGTTTTCGGCCGAGGTCAGATTCATGGTCACCACTCCATCGCTGGCCAGTATCGCTTTCAGATCCAGGAAAAATTCGCGGGTATAATATCGGTTCAACTGGGCGGTCCAGGCATCGGGCTGGTGCAGATAGACCAGGTCATAGCGGTTCTCCGTGACGTCCGTCGCCCTGGCCGCCTTCATCACGAAACGGCGGCCGTCTAAAACCGGCATGCGCAAGCGCGGATCATTCAGGCATTTGAGACTCTCGGCGGGCAAATGCCTGATGATCATATCCAGTAATTCGCCGTCCATCTCCACGGCGGTGAGGCTTTCTATCCGGTATTGGAGAAGGTGCTCGGCCAGGCCGCTGGCTCCTTCGCCGATGATCAGGACGCGCCGCGGCCGCGGGTGCTGGGTGATGATCTGGGCAGCCTGGATTTTTTGTTGATCATCGTCCGGGAATACCGCCGTCAACTGGCCGTTGCTGAACAAACTAAATTGGCCGTGGTCCACACCCAACTGCAGGTTCTGGTATTTCGAATCCCGGCTCTCCACCCAGGTCGTGCCAGACAATCCGAGCCATCTCTGCCGCACCAGCCAGGAGTCGAGCCTTTCGGCCCCGCCGGCCAGGATGGCGGAGAGGTTGAAGGCCAGCAGCAGGAAAAGGGCAGCCAGAGTTTTTTTTACCTTTTCCGCCCCAACAAAAAACACGGAAACCAGGAGCAAGGGCAGGGTGAACAGGGAGGTGATCAGCGCCGGATTGAATTTTTCCAGCAGCCAGAGAGTGTAGATCACACCTCCGGCCATGGCGCCGAGGCTCTCCCAGATATAGGCGCGGATCAGTTTCTGCGAGTCGTTCAGGGCGGATGCCGGACCAAGCTTTACGGCTAGGGGAAATATGAAACCGCTGAAAAAGCTGAACGGAATCGTCAGCAGCGGAACGAGCCATAAAGTCCTGCCCAGGGGAATCAGCGAACCCTGGGCAGCGGCGCCAAACTGCTGCAGACAGCGGGCAGCGACCAGTAATAGCGGGGCGAGGGTGCACTGAAGCATGATTGCCCAGGGCAACGTATTTAAGCTGGGCCGATTCCGGACGCTTAAAAAACCGGCTACAAATGATCCAGCGCCCACGCCAAGCAGCCAGCTGCCCAGAGCGATCCCGAAAGAAATTTCGTTTCCTGCCGCCACGGTGAAGAGTTCGCGCAGGAGGATAGTCTGGAAAACGAGGCTGAATGCTCCTAGGAAAAAATAAAGCGGCGTGATCAGCCCCGCGGCGCTGCGGGATTCCCGGTTGGCCATGCGGAGAGTATATGCAAAGTACCTTCAAATATCAACGATCTATCGTTACGATTTTTACACTTGCCAGTTGGCCGCGTAGGCCTTGCTGTCGGGGATGGCGATTTTAATCGGATCGCCAAAGGGGATGGTCTGAAAAGGCTGGCCATTGAACAACCATTCGAGCTTCAGCTGGAGAATGCCGTTCGGGCCGATTTTCAGGGAAGCGAACGGGATCTTGATTTCGATGATCCTGCCGGCCGCCCCCTGGGAACCGGCTGAAAAATTTTCCAGGATCACAGCTTGTTCCTTCTTGAGCATCCCCCCTTGCCAGAGGTTCTTTTCGTTTTGCAGGGAGATGCTCAGGGAAAACCCGTTTTCAAAATAGGTCAGGGCGTCCTTCTTGGTGTCGATCCGTAAAAAAACATGGTTGTCGTCAAAGCCGTAATAAATGGTTTTTACGATCGGGTTGGCGATGTTCATTGCCCCGCCATAGGAATTGATGTCGATGCGCCCGGCATCCTGCCATTCGAAAAAATCGCTGAGCTTACCGTCAATGATGACTTCCAGGCAGTCCCGGGGCGGGACCAGATGCAAACGTTCCGCGTGCACAGCGGCGGCGATGGGCCGGGTCAGCGCTTCGGGGACAGGCAGCTCCAGGATCTGATAAATCTTGGTCAGGTTCTGCCGGAACAGGTTGTCGAAGACGGCGATGTCGGGAGTATAATTTTCTTTGCCGTACCACCAGAACCAGTCGCTGCCCTGGGCGATATGAAGCAGCTCTTCGCAGGCCGTGATTGGCTGAGGCGCTAAACGGTTTTTGGCTGCTGTCAATGCGTTTTTGGCATCCCTGAGGAGTTCCCAAGCCCGCTGGTCTTCCCGGTCGCCGATCCAAATATCGAAATTGCCGTTGATCCATGAGCCGGACCTTAATTTAGCCAGTTCCAGGCCGGGTCCGGCCAGGGCTTGGGAAAAAGTGACGGTTTCGATGTCCGCATCCCGGCTGAGCAGGCCGTAGAATTCTCGCAAAAAGTCGCGGCCGCTGCACGGATAAAATTCCCAGGCGTTTTCGCCGTCGAGGATGATGGGAATGGTCAGCCTTTCAGCACTGGAACTGGCGATGCCCTTGATGCGCCGGTAGAGGTCGGCGGCGGCGTCGGCGGCGGGAAACTTCTGGTAATAAAAACCGATGAGATCGGAGAGGAGCTGGTCGCGGAAAAAAATAGTCACCGGTTCGCCGGCCAGTCGGTAGGGGACATAAAGGGCTTCCGGAACCGAGATCTCGAAGCGAGGGTTGCGTTCCAGTTCCCGCGGCAAGGAGCGGCTTAAAACATGTTCGTCCGAAGCGGTCCAGGCGATGCCTGTTCGCGCCAGAATGGAAATCACCCTCTCGGACAGGCCGCCTTCCGAGGGCCAGATGCCGGCCGGCCGGCGGCCGAAGGTTCTTTCCATCAATGCCAGGGCATCGTTCAACTGGGCGCTCAGGTCGTCTTCCCAGTCGAATTCCAGATCATAAGCCGGCAGACTCGGGTTGGCTTTCCTTCCTTCCTGAGGGTCGAGCAGCAGCGGCATGATCGGATGGAAAAAGGGGCTGGTGGATATTTCAATCTGGCCGTTCTTCTGGAATTTTATGTATTCGGGAACGATACGGCTCAGGATTTCATCCTCCACCTTACGCACCGTTTCCTTGTCTTTTTCCGAAAACGATTGCCCCTTGGCAATCAGAGCGGCGACCCGCGGATCGCTGCGCTTGTAGAATTCATCAAAATAACTCAATTGGAACCAGACCTGCAGGTCTCGAAGTTCGGCCACGGAGAAAATCTGCAGCCAATCCTGGATCACTGGCTGGGCCAGGTGAGTCATTTTTTTCTGGTACAGTGCGTCGAAGCGGCGGAACGGCTTGATATGGTTTTCATAATGGATAGAGAAAAAATGCTGCACCAGGAACTCGGATTCCTCACGGTTCAATGCGGCGGCGGGCTTGCGAAAAATCTCCTGGAAGGGGTCGGTCACGCCGGCGTTGTACAATTCAAGGCCGGCCAGCAGCGAAGGAACCAGGTTAAAGGTCAAGTGCAGTCCAGGGAATTCGCCGAGGATGTTGACCATGCCAAAGTAATCTTTAAGGGCGTGCAAGCGCAGCCAGGGCAGGTCGAAGCTATTGCTGTGGGGATTCCTGTAGAAAGGCTGGTGCATGTGCCATAGGATGGCCAGCCTGGTTTTACGACTCATCCCCTTGCTGCTTCAGCTCGAACAGCACTCCGGAAAAGCTTTTCGGGTGAACGAAAGCGATCTGGGCGTGGTGGGCTCCGCTTCTGGGTTCGTGATCGAGCATCTGTACGTTTTTCCCCTGCAGGCGCTTGATCTCGGCCTGGATATCGTCCACTTCCAGGGCCAGGTGATGCAGACCGCCGCCTTTTTTTTCAATAAACGAGCTGATCGGGGAGTCGGTGCCGGTCGGTTCCAACAGCTCGATGAACACGTTGTTGATCCTGAAAAAAGCGACGTTCACTTTCTGGGAAGCGACGGTTTCGCTGCCTAGGTATTCCAGTCCGAGAACGTCCCGGTAGCGCGTGATCTCTTCGGCCAGGTTCTTGACGGCGATGGCGATGTGGTCAATCTTTTTTATCATGGCTGCCTCCTGTTTGGATGATCCTATATATTGACTCGGCGAGCTGGAATGGATTGGCGTCGGCGCTGTCGCGCCAAATGGCGCGGATGGACGGGTTTTGCTCGATTTCCGTCTTTAGCCGGTCGGCAACAATTTTTTCGACATAGTTTTTTTTGACGGCCGCGGTTTTTTCTTCTATTCTGCCTTTTTCCTCTTCCCGGAATTTGAACAGCGCCGACAACAACTCCTCGATACCCTGGTCTTCCCTGGCCGAAGTGGGGAAGATCAAGGGGTTTTTTGCCGCCAGGGAGAAATAGTTCTTGATTTCGCTTATCTTGAGATCGCTGCCTCCCAAATCGGCTTTATTGACGACAAAGATGTCGGCGATTTCAATGATGCCGGCCTTGAAAATTTGAATTTCATCGCCGCTGCCGGGATTGAGCACGTAGAGAACCACGTCGGCGACATTGACAATGTCCACTTCGGATTGGCCGACGCCAACCGTTTCGATGATGATGATCTCCTTGCCTGCCGCCTGCAGCAGGTCGATGATTTCATGAGTGGAAAGGCTGAGGCCGCCCAGATGGCCGCGGTTGGCTATACTGCGGATAAAGACATTGGCGTCGTTGCTGTGCTGGATCATGCGCAGCCGGTCGCCCAGAAGGGCGCCGCCCGTGATAGGAGAGGAAGGGTCGACGGCCAGCACGGCGATGTTAAACCCCCTGGTTTTCAGTCCGTTTATCATTCTGTCTATCAACGAGCTTTTACCGCTGCCAGGGGAGCCGGTGATTCCGATCTTGAAGGCGCGGCCGGGCAGGGGATATATTTTCTCGAGCAGTCTGGTGTAATCTTTTTTACGGTTCTCCACCATGGAAATGGACTTAGCAATAGCCACGGGGTCTTTCTGACGGATACCTATTAGAATATCGCTTATTTTCATCAATTTTAATAATAACTTATCCAATTTGGAAATGCAATAGGGAGATAACTGTTCAAAGTTGATAAAACTACACTAAATTATATTTAATAAATTAGCAATAAGATTTGTTGACAAAATTGGAAATTTATTCTATATTTCTAGTAAAAAAATAAAGGAGGTTAAAATGAGAATAACCAAATGGCAACCTTATTCGGATCTAGCTACTATGTATGACCGTTGGAACAGGTTTTTTGGCGAGGATTTGCTGGAGGAATCTCCCAAGAACGGTTTGACCCCGAGCGCCTGGCGCCCCATGACCGATATTTACGAGACCAAGGAGGCGTATATTTTCAAAAGCGAGCTCCCGGGTTTCAAAAAGGAAGACGTCAAGGTGGAGTTCTCGGGCGATACCCTTAGGTTGCGCGGAGAGAGAAAACAGGAGGAGGAGACCATGGCTGAAAATTGCCACCGCCTGGAGCGGAGTTACGGGATTTTCGAGCGCTCCTTCACCATCCCCAAGAACGTCGATGCCAAAAAGATCGAGGCCTCGCTCAAGGATGGCGTCCTGATACTTTCTATCCCCAAAGTCGAGGAGGCCAAAACCAAGGCCGTTCCCATCCTGGTGAAATAAACGGATGCGGAGGCATGGGCGGTTCTGGGAGCCGCCCATTTTTTTATATCGGGAATTCTTTTGCAATGACCCGGTCCTGCGCTTATTGCTTTGGGCGGCTAGAAAGCATATAATTTTTTCGTGAAAAAGGAAATATTTGTCGGCAGCGTCGGCATCGGCGGCCGCCATCCGGTCTCGGTGCAGTCGATGACCAATACCGCGGCTGCTGATGTCAAGGGGACCTTAACTCAGATCCGCCTGCTGCGTCGGGCCGGCTGCGACATCGTGCGCCTGGCCGTGCCGGACAAGACCGCCCTGGCTCCCCTGCGGCAGATTATCGGCAATTCTCCGCTGCCGGTCATCGCCGACATCCACTTCGATGCTGACTTGGCCTTGGGGGCGATAGAAGCCGGGGCCCACGGCATCCGCATCAATCCCGGCAATATCGGCGGCAATGAGAAATTGAAAGCCATCATCCGTCTGGCCGGGCAGAAAAAAATTCCCATCCGCATCGGGGTCAACAGCGGTTCGCTGGAAAAGAAATATCGCCAAGCCGGTATTTCTACGGCCCAGGCCATGGTCAAGTCGGTCCGTGACAAGGTCAAGTTTTTCGAGGATCAGCATTTTTTCGCCATGAAAATCTCCCTGAAGTCTTCCGATGTGAGAGAGACTGTGGCCGCTTACCGCTTGATCGATAAGCAATGCCCATATCCGCTCCATCTGGGCATCACCGAAGCCGGAACACTTTTTTCTGGAAGCATCCGTTCGGCGGTAGGCATCGGCAGCCTGTTGCTGGATGGCATCGGCAACACGATCCGGGTCTCCTTGACGGCTTCGCCTGTGCGGGAGATCAGAGTGGCCAGGCAGATCCTGCGGACGCTCGGCCTCCTGGACCGCGGCATTGAACTGATCTCCTGCCCGACTTGCGCCAGGACCAGCGTCGATCTGATCCACCTGTGCGGCCGTTTTGAAGAAAGGGTCGCCAATCTTGATTTTCCTGGCCTTTTAAAAGTGGCGATCATGGGCTGCGAGGTCAACGGCCCCGGTGAAGCCAGCGCTGCCGACATCGGCTTGGCATTTTCTCGTAACCGGGCTTTTTTATTCAGAAAGGGCAAGGTAGTGGCTCGCTTGAAACCGGAGCTGGCTTTGGACAGGCTCTATGAACTGGTATGCGAAGCGGCCGGGGAGAAAAAACATGCCTGACATCATTGTTTGTCCGGCTTGCGGCGTAAAAAATCGTGTCCGGGACGGTATGCTCGGAGTGCCTTTGTGCGGCAAGTGCAAGCAGCCGCTTCCCGCCAGACCTCCGCTGCGGATACTGACAAAGGAAAACTTTGAATCCTCGATCCGCCTCAATCCGCAGCCGATGCTGGTCGATTTCTGGGCCCAATGGTGCATGCCCTGCCGGACGCTGGCCCCGGTGCTGGAGAAATTCGCCGTTGCTCACGGCGAGATCTCCGTGGCCAAGGTCGATATCGATGCCGAACCCGGCATCGCATCCCAATTCCAGATCTTCAGCGTCCCCACCTTGGTGCTGTTTGATAGAGGACGGGAGGTGCACCGTGTCAGCGGCGCCATGAGCGCCAATGAACTGGAAGCGGCTTTTCAGCCCTGGCTCAAGAAAAAATAATCCTACCCCGGTTCAATTTTATGTTTGCCTGCGGCCTTTATCTTGCGGTGAACTGCATGCCGGAGGGAGCGCCGGTGACATGATAGCCGCTGATCGCGTGGGAGTCGGTGAATCCCGGTGTCCCCGGGAATTGGGCGAGATAGGTGAACGAGGTTGAAGCGGAGACCTCTACCGGCACGGATGCCTGGAAGGAGTATTTCGTTCCCGCGCTCACGTTGAACTGCTGGGTCGTGGTGTTGCTGCCGGAACCGATCGTCATGCTGACGGTCCCGTCGCCACCGTTATTCTTGACATAGCTGAAGAAAATTATCCCGGTGCTGCCGATATACTGTTCGGCCGGACAGCCGCCGCAGGCATCGCCGACGAAATTGGGCGGATTCGTTCCATCCCCATCGCCGTCATCACCGCTGGAGCTCACGCAGGATATGGCGATCAAACCTGCCATGAGCAGTACCAATGCCAAAAAAAGATGCTTGAATTTCATTTGCACTCTCCTTTGTTTTTACGGTCGTTGGGCCGATACCCGCATTTATTCATGAAAAAATCTTAATGGATAAGTTTTGAAATGTCAATCGGGCGCGGGAGAGTTTTTTCCAGAGGGTATTCGGGTAAGGTGATCTCTCTGAACAGGTCCAGGGCATAGTTGTCGGTCATGCCGGCGATGAAGTCGATAATCCTCACTGTGACCGGATCAGCTTCGGGAAAGGGATAGATATAGGCTCGCGGGTCGCGGCTTACATGGGTATGGATGACCAGAAGGATCTCGCGGATCTTTTTTTTCTCGACCAGCCGCTCCTCGCGCGAATACACGTTCTTGAAGAGGAAGGCACGCAGCTTGAGCAGCTCGGCGAAGACCGGCGGGGAACTGGCGATGATCTCCAGCTCATTTTTTAAAGTGGCATCGATGACGTCGATGACGATCGTATCGATGCGCTTGGCGTATTTCGTGCCCAGGAGCCTGCGGCAGGACTCGGGGAGGTCGTTGTCTGAGATGATGCCGGCGCGCTTGGCGTCGTCGATGTCATGGTTGACATAGGTGATCATGTCGGATAGCCGCACGATCTGCCCCTCGAGGGTAGCCGGGAGCAGCTTGCGGTCCCGGGGGATGACCTCGCCCTGCCCCTTGGAATGCTTGAGTATGCCGTCACGGACCTCCGTGGTCAGGTTGAGCCCAGCGCCGTTCTCTTCCAGCTTGTCGACCACCCGCAGGCTTTGTTCGAAATGCCTGAAACCGCCGGCGCTCAATTCATCCAGCACCGCCTCGCCGATATGGCCGAAAGGAGTGTGACCCAAATCATGACCCAGGGCGATGGCCTCGGTCAGGTCCTCGTTGAGGTTCAGGGCCCGGGCGATGGTCCGGGCGATCTGGCTCAACTCCAATGTGTGGGTCAAGCGGGTGCGGAAATGATCGCCCTCGGGTGCGATGAAAACCTGGGTCTTGTGCTTCAAGCGGCGAAAGGCCTTGGAGTGGAGGATGCGGTCGCGGTCACGTTGAAATTCGGTGCGCACCGGTGACGGCTTTTCCGGTCTCTGGCGGGAACTGCGGCTGCTGCGCGCTGCCCGCTCATGCAGGATGTGGTCTTCCCGGGTTTCGAGCTCCAGGCGGATATTTCTCATGGGTTGCTCAAAAGGTCGGGGCAGCAGAATGAATCCTCACTGATCTGCAGCGGGCAGCCGCAGCCGCAGGTGGCCAGCCATTCGCAATCCCGGCACTTGTCCATCGCCCAGTCGCGCCGGCGCAGAGCGATCAGGAGATCGTGGTTGTATATTTGCTCAAAGGGGTCCTGAAGGATGTTTCCCAGGGGGCGGAAAAAACTCTGGCAGGGGATGACCGTGCCGTCCGGCTCGATGGCTAGGTTGTACTTGCCGGCGGTGCATTGTTTGACGCCGAGGTCGGATTCCACCGGGTTCAGGCGGCAGTACTGGGTGGGCGTGTACCAGGTGAATTTCATTTCTTCCCGCTCGGCTTGCAGGCGCAGGCGATTGAGCATGGGCAGCAGTTCTTTTTCGGAAAGGCCATTGTCCAGGTGGCGGGATTTCCCGGCCTTGATGACGGAATTGACGGCGAAAGAGCGCACGCCCAGTTTTTTCAAAAATGGGATCAGGCCGTCAATATGGTCGCGATTGGCCGCAATGATGGTGCTGTTGGTGATGACGTGGATGGAATGGGCGACAACGTTTTTTATCCCCTGTACGGTTTTGGCAAAAGCGTCGCTTTCGACCATGCGGTTGTGGATTTCCTCGTGCTGGGATTCTAGGGTGATCTGCACGTAGTCCAGCCCGGCCGCCTTGAGGGGGGCGACGAAGGATTCATCGGCCAGGCGCACGCCGTTGGTCAGGAGGCCGGTGATGAAGCCCAGGTCCTCGGCGTAGGCGACAAGCTCGAGCAGGTCCTCGCGCAAGGTGGGTTCGCCGCCGGTGAAATCGACGTGGGGAATGCCGTTGTCCCAAAGGATTTTAAGGATTTTCTTCCAATCATCCGTGCTCAATTCAGTCGATTCGCGGCGCTGGTTGTAGCAATGCGAGCAATTGACGTTGCAGCGATAGGTCAGGGCCAGGTCCATGCGATAGGGGGCCGATACCGGCGTTTGGAAGGCCTCGATCTTTTCGATGCCGAAGTAGCTCACCGGGCAGAAATCGCCGTGGTTGACAAGCAGGTCGATTTTTTCCAGTGTCTCCTGGTAGTCACGCTTCGCCTTGGCCCGGCTGACATGAAAGGCGGCCGTCAACCGCCGCAGGCTCTCCGGCTGCGGGAAATCATCGAGGAAATATTTGACCATGGCCGTGGCCGTGGCGTTGAGGTGGACTACGCGGTAGGCGTCGATCATCAGGATGGAAGACATATCCGGCTCCACCCGCAGGTGGATGCGCCGGGCGCCGAACTTCCTGGCGTCGTAGTAGTGGTAGAGGCCGGGAGCCAGGAATTCTTTATGGCTCTTTCGTGCGTAGGTGCGCCATAACAGCGGCGTCAGCACGGAGAGTACAGCCAGGAAAACAAGCAGCGCCGGCAGTCCGCCGTCGCCGCGGCCGTAGCGGGCGAGGCCCAGGTCCAGGGTCAGGAAGCGGCCGTGGCTGAAGAGCTGGGCCGCGGCCGCCGCGGCGAAAGCGGCGGTGGCGATGGCGGTGAGCGTGGCAGTGATCCCTTTCTTCAGCGAGAAGGTCTTCATCGGCCGCCTCCGGCGCAAGCGCAGGCGCAGCCGGCGCAAGCACAGGCGCAGGCGCAGCTGCTGTGCCCGCCGCTGCTGTGACTGCCGGATCCGGAAGAATAATGCTGCACCGGCGGCGGGTTGGTCACCTGGGTGATGAACGATGTGAAGGCGGCGCTGTCGCCGAGCAGGGCACCGGAAAACGCCTGCAGGGAGCCGACGAGGTTGCTGGCAGCGCCGGTCACGGTCTGGCCAAATCCCTTCCCCGGCACTCCGCCGCCGGTTCCAGCTGTGCGCTGGGGGAAATTTCGGAACCAGTAATCCGTTCTCCCGGGCAGGAAGACCATGTCCTGGGTGAAAGGTTCCAGCTTCTTTTCATAACCCTCATCTAAAGCCAGCCATTCCAGTGACTGGGCCAGTTCCTCGGGGAGCTTCTCGCGCGGGTTATTCTTCACTTGTTCCCAGGCTTTGTTCATGATTGACTGGTAATACAGGTTGGTCTCGCGCTGGGAAAAGCCCTCCATGCTCTTTTTCAACGCGGCGATCATGCCGAGAAACATGTTGCGCAAAATGCTTTTGTCCAGTTGATTGTTCTTATCGATGGCCGAAATGAAGGACTTCTCGTATTCCAGAAGTTCCAAGCCCTCCTTTTTCTGCTCGTGGTAGCGGAAGTCCTTGGCGGTAACCTCCTTGATCTCCAGCTTCCCTTTTTTCAGGAGGCCGAACACGACTAGCAGCAGCACTCTGCCCAGGGGCAGTTCCTGGAGCAAGGCTGCCTCCGGCGGGGTCAGGCCGCGCTTGATGCCGCCGCTCTCAATGCCGATCTTCGGCGGCAAGTATTGCTGCTGGCGTCTGCGGCTGCTTCGTATGGCGAAGATGATAATCAGTATGATGATCCAGAATGGAGCGAGGCTGAACACAAAGCCTATGAAGGCAACGACCAAGGCGAAAAAGATCTTGCCCAGGGATCTTTTTGCCGGGGTGGTCACGCTCGTTACCAGGTTTTTGGGGAAGGAAGCGCCCACGGCATAAGGGACGGTCGCCCGCTGTCCTGTCCAACGCCAGATGTAGCTGACGCGGTTGTCCCGGAAGAATGATTCGCTGGGCCGATAATCGGCGCGGCCGAAGCTGTGATATTTCACCTCTTCCGGGCTGGTCCCTGCCGGCAGGTTGATCTGGATCTCCAGCAACCGGGTGCTGCCGGAGACGTACTTGCTATCGAACCAGGTGCTTTTGAATTGCAGTGCGGCCAAGGAGCTGTTTCCCTCGTCGGCGTAGATCATTTGCCCGACCTGGATCTGGAATTCCAGGCGCGCCGTGGTGCCAGGCATGATTTGCCTGTCGCCGAGGTGGATCTCGACGCCGGGGTGGACATACTCCGAATCCTTGATCACGGTAAGTTCCCGGCCGTCGATCCAGGCACGTGCCAAATCCTTGTCGTATGCCTCGTTGGGCATGCCGATATCGACGATGTCGATGGCGTGGCTGCCGGCTTCGGGGCTGAAGCTGATCACATAGTGAAGTTCGACCGAACTGTCCGGTTGGACGGTCAGCTCGGCCTTCAGCTCACCGACCTTGAAAAAGTAATCCGCGGCCGCGACCGGAGCGGAAGCCGCCAGAAGAATGAATGAGGCCAGCAGGGGCAAAAACAGTTTTTTTACCATTTGGGTTCTTCCTCGATCTGGTATTGGCTGTGGCAATAAGGGCAGGAGATAAAGACCGCGCCCAGTTTGATCTCCATGGCTTCTTTGTTCAGCTCGGCGCCGCAGTTCTTGCATTTCAGAAGGCGGGGATTGATCTCGCCGCCGATGGCGATTTTCTGCTCGACGATGACCGGGTCCCTTTTTCTAAAAGCCATGAACAGCGGCAGCATGGACACCACGACCAGCAGCAGGCCGAGTCCCCAGCGCTGCGTGATCAGAAAGGCCAAGCCTACAAAAAAGACGATGAACGAGAATATGACGGCCAATACTTTTTCCATGCCCAAAACATATCAAATTCCGCCGCTCTTTGCAATCTTTACTTTTAGGTTAAAGCGTGTTATGTTTGACCCATCATGAAAAGCAAAATCACACTGTCCCTGGTTGCTTTTTCACTGGTACTCAGCAATTTCATGCTGGCTGCCGCCGCTCCCGATCAGGAACAGACACAGGCCCCCAGGGCCAAGGTGATCGTGCGCTTCGCCGGGATCCGCGCTCTTCCCGCCGTCAACGCCAAAATCATCAAACAGATCGGCTATGGCACCATGCTCCTGGTGCTGGGGAAAACCGGCGATTATTTCCAGGTGGCTCCCATCCAGGCGGCCCAGGCCTCGGTTGTGCCGGTATGGTATATTCATCAGGGCGAAATCGAATTGGTCAGCACAAAGACTTTTGCGGGGCTCCAGGAAAGCAGACAGGTGAAATTCGAACCGCAGCGGCCCGTCGCCGGGCAGCCGGTCCTGTTTACCGCCCTCAATTTTCACACCCCGAACCTGCTGAAATGGGACATGGGCGACGGGATAGTCTTGACCAGCGGCAGTAAATCGTCCCAGGTGGCTGATGCGCGATTGGCTTACGCCTATGCCGCCGCCGGGACGTATGAAGTTAAGGTTTATGATGATAAGGGTGATCTGAGCCTGCCGCCGCTGACCTTCAAAGTGACGGTCGCCGCTTATCCCCGTTTGCTGCAGGTCAACCCCGAAAGACCGGTTGCCAACCGTCCGCTGACCATCAGCGCCCTCAATTTCGACACGCCGCAGAATATCACCTGGGACCTCGGCGATGGAACCGAGATCAAGCCCGGGAACGAGAGCGGGTTCGTCAAGCCCTGTTTCATGATCACCCACATCTACGCTGCCGCCGGCATCTACACGGTGAAAGCCTGGGACGTCAACGGGAACAAAAGCCTGCCCCCCGTCGTTCTGTCCATCCAGGTCGGGGCCGATACCGGCCTGATCAGGATTGAACCGGTAAAAAGGAAGGTCCTCGCGGACAACGCCGCTCCGGTCCAGAACGCGCTGGTCCCTCTAACCGTGAAGCCGGACAACCTGGAAGTGGCGGAATCGACGCCCCCCCGGCCCAAGAAAAACCTCGCGATCAAGATCGGCCCCTACGCCGGGTTCTTCCAGCCCCGCGACGCCAACCTGAAATCCATCT
>Ga0315293_10004037_pt1 | contig 14038 bp, 8 predicted proteins | sample YL17G13_20_MG_FD_203071 | JGI IMG/M metagenome (GOLD analysis project Ga0315293, IMG submission 203071) | Sediment microbial communities from Yellowstone Lake, YNP, Wyoming, USA - YL17G13_20 | ecosystem: Environmental > Aquatic > Freshwater > Lake > Sediment | place: USA: Wyoming | collected... | reverse complement strand
CATGCGTTCGCCCTCCTGGTTAAGGTCCTTCACCCATCGGGTGAGGGTTGTTGTTCCACCAAAACCTTACACCAGGAAGGTTTACGCCGTAAACTAAAATCCTATCGGCAGTCTAGGGCCATTGGCAATTGCTGGACAAGGGAATTAATCACGTATATATAGAACCTCGACGACCACGGCTTAATGGGAAGGTCGAGCAAAGCCGCAAATGTCAGTCGATAGCCAAGAGGATGGAAGCCTTGAAAAAGTAATTACTCGGATTTTCTCTCATTATATACCCGGACCGATTTATGGGGGGCACGTCAGCCTGTATCTACCCCACGTGCCCGGCCATATGCCTCATTAGGTATCACGCATTTTCGAGCAGGTTATCCCCAGCCTATTCCTTGAATTGGGGGTTACGGGTCAGTTAACCAGCTAGGGCTCGCTTAGGGTCCATCTACCGGCTCAGGTCGGCAAGCAGACCACCCCGCCATGTCACGCCGGTGTAACAGATTGTGAGTAATCTCGCTTAACTTGGCTTAATGGAGCCTAAAGCCAAAACCAAAGGAAACTCGGGGAAATCAGAGGGAATCAGGGTTTTTTCGGTGGTGGAGCTGACCAGGATCGAACTGGCGACCTCTTGAATGCCATTCAAGCAGACCTCAGCCGCAGAGTATCGGAAATCTCGTTTGACGCTCTTTTGACATTTGATAGTCAAAAAAGCTTACTACGGCATCGGTTCTGTTAAACCAAAGAACTCAGGAAAACCAAGAAATACCAGGGGAAAAGTCTGGCGCGCCTGGAGAGACTCGAACTCCCAACCCGCTGCTTAGAAGGTTGCTTCTCACCCAGGTTCCTATAAATCTCCCCAGAAAAACTCATATGGACACGATGTGGACAAAACCGCTAAATATGGCTTAGTTTTGATGACTCAGGATAGGAGAGCTGGAAAGCTAAATGGCGGAAAATCAGGCAAAAACGTGGCGGGCCCGAGGGGATTCGAAGCGCACGCCTGGATGCCGATTCTAACATAAAATTCTAGAATCTATTTTGGGCCTGGATCCGGGGAGCAGATCAACTGTCAAAAAACTCATATTATGTCTGGACCATTTTAGATGAGGCCCGACCCCTTCCTGCTTGAAGCCTAACCAATCGGCGTCAGCTAAATTATCATAAGAGACGGAATCCGTAGCTTGAGAAATCAGCTCGCAAGTCCGAAACCGCCTGACGACGAATCCCGAAGACGCCAGAACCCCCTCAGGAAGAAACCCTCGACGGCCTGTTAACCGGCGGCAATCAAGTAGAATTTCATGACCTCGATAAGATCCTGGTGGGTAAAAGCGACCGATCGGTTGCCCGTTCTTCTGGCTCCGGGAATCCAGGACGCCTTAGCGGCCAGGTCCTCACGCGTGAAGGTGATCTCCATCGTCACGGGAGATGTCAATTTGAACGGCTTGTACCTGGCCAAATTTCCCAGGGCTTCGACGGCGGCCGCCTTGATGAGTTTCCGGGTTTTTTCGGGGTGGATCATTTTCCCCGCCTTGCCAATCCCCTCTTTGACTGCGACCGTGGAAACGTCTCCCAGGACTTCTTCGGCCTGCCGGGTGGCAGCCAAATCTCCTGTCACGAGCGCGACGGGGACTCCAAAATAGCCGGCGATAGCGGCATTCAGGCCGACTTCCGGGACAACTTTCGAGTTGAGTTTCAAATCATAGATGGTTCCATTGATCGTGTGTTTTAAAACGGCATCGGGTGTCCCAGCTTGAGCATGGTACCCGATGAAAAACACCGCGTCGAAAGTTTTGTCAATCCCCTCCATCATGTCCAGAGGACCTTGCGACCATTCGCGGATGAGGAGGGCTTCCGGGTTCAAAAGGTGGGGGAGAATATTCAGGGCGCTTCCATGCGCGTCCCTCACCACGATCTCTGTGGCGCCTGCCTGCAAAGCCCCCTCGATGGCCGCATTGACCTCCTCGGTCATGAGCTGGCGAAAAAGGCCATAATCCCTGCCCCCTTGGTCTGTTTCCTCTCCGCTGATCACTCCACTGATGCCTTCCATGTCTACGGAGATAAAGATTTTCAGCTTTGAAGACGAGGGAAAAGAAGCAAGGGCAAAGGACCCTAGGACAAGAAACCAGAGAATCAAAGTCAGCGCCGTCGTTTTCTTCATGGGACCTCCTTTCTTCCGGGAGAACGATTGTATATCTTTTGGAGTGGACGCGCAAACTGCCGGCAGCGCCGCCTTCCCGGCGTCCCCTGCAGCGGCTTGAATTTATGCGAGGAGAAAGGTAACCTAAGAAAGCCATGCCCTATGGAGTTTCCATCAACATTTTGCTGACGGCGTGGCTCGTGGGGTCAGGTTTACAGGCGGGACAAGAGGGCGGCCAAAAAAACCATCTTCCCCCCCTCTCCAAAAAATGGCTGGAGGAGGACGTCGTCTACATCATTTCCCGGCGGGAAAAGCAGGTCTTTCAAAAGCTCCGGACAGAACGGGAAAGAGAAATCTTCACCGAGGCTTTCTGGAAACAGCGCGACCCGACTCCGGGCACCCCGGAAAACGAGTTCAGGGTGGAGCACTACCGACGGATCAGCTACGCCAATCGCTATTTCGGAAGGCAGTCGCCTCTCCCCGGATGGAAGACCGACCGGGGCCGGATCACCATTATCCTGGGAGAGCCCAATGACGTTCAGAAGTTCGATAGCGGTCAGGAGACTTATCCGGCTGAAATCTGGTTTTACCAGGGAAAAACGGAGGCCGGGCTTCCTCCGGCCTTCAACATCGTCTTTTTCAAGGAGCACGGGAGCGGGGAATATAAGCTTTACAGTCCGACCAGAGACGGGCCTCAGGCTCTCTTGGCTTCATATCTGGGCGATTTTGAGAACGTCACCGCCGCCTTCCGGAAACTGAAAGAGCTGGAGCCCGCCCTCGCTCAGGTCTCTCTTTCTCTCATCCCGGGGGAGGAATCCACGAATTTCGGCCGTCCATCCCTCTCATCCGATCTCCTGATCCAACAAGTGGAATCGCTGCCGGGAAAGCTTATCCGGGACACATATGCCGAGAAATTTATCCGGTATAAGGACATTATCGATGTGGAATACTCGGCGAACTACATGGACAGCGATTCTCTCGTCAAGGTCCTGAGGGCTTCCCCCGGATTGTATTGTGTCCATTATTCCGTCGAGCCGGCGAAGCTCTCGGTCAGCCAATACGGAAATAAGTATTCCACGACACTCAGCCTGAACGGCATTCTCAGAGATCCATTTGGAAAAGTCATCCACCAGTTCGACAAGACTTTGTCTTTGGAATTCGAGGAGGATGAGATGGATCGCATCCGCCTCCAGCCCTACGCCATCTATGATGTTTTTCCGTTAATTCCGGGTTCTTACGAGCTTTCTGTCCTTCTCAAGAACGAAGACTCCAAGGCATTCACCTCATTGGAACGGAATCTCGCAATCCCCCCGGAGGGGACAGGAACCTGGCTGACGCCGCTCATTCTGGGATATCAGGCCATAAAAGCCGAGACAGGAGCCAACAGGTTCAAACCTTTCCGGCTCGGAAGCAGCGAGATCCTAGCCCAGGCGGGCAGGGTTTTTTTGAGGTCTGACCGGCTCATTCTGGCTTTCCAGGTTCTCGGACTCCCTCAGGACCGTCAGAGCGAGGCCGAGATTCTCTTCACCTTCCTCAGGGATTCGGAGACCGTCAAATCGTTCGCCAGAGGGATAGCTCAATATTCTGGTTTTCCAAACATCATCGAACCCGTGGCCGTGTCCGAATTTTCGCCAGCCCACTATCGAGTCCGAGTTTCGGTCCGTGTCGGGGGCGAAGAAATCGCCGCTTCCGAGGACGAGTTCGATGTGACACTCCAGGAGAAGATGCCGCGGCCCTGGATCTACTCGACGATTCTCCCCGGGCTCGATGATCCCGTCTACCCTTTCTTGACCGGAAACCAGCTGTACAGCTCGGGGAAATTTGAAGAGGCCCGCACACATCTTGAGGAGGCCTTTCGGAAGAGGCCGGATTCTCCGGATTTCGCTTTCGCCCTGGCCCGGGCCGACATGGCTCTCCTGGATTACGCCAAGGCCGAGGCCCATCTCCTGCCGTTCTTCAATGCCGCCAATCCGCCCAACCACGAGTTTTTTCTCCTTCTTGCCAGCGCCTGCTCCAAAAACGGGCAATGGGGAAAGGCGGTGAAGATCCTTGACCAGGGGATCTCCCTTCACGGAGTCAGCACAGGATTCTTGAACCTTCTCGGCGAATGCCATCTCCGACTGGGGAATAAAGAGGAAGCCCGGCGGGCCTGGGCCAAATCATTGGAGCTCAACCCGAATCAGCCGGAGGTCCGGCGGGCCGTCATCGTTCTCAAACAGAACTGAAATCTTTCAGATTTTTCGTTTTTCGCTTGACATGTAGAAGCAAAATTTGTTTAAATTGCCTTAGATCCCGCGAGGGGAAAATGTTATTCTCTGGGGGAGAAGCTATGAAAAAGCGAAGGCTCATTCACATTCTTTTGCTTTTTGGCGCCTTGTTCTTCATGGCCAGCGCGGCTCTTGAGGCCCAAAGGTTGACCGGAACGATCCGCGGAGCCGTCAGGGATGAAAGCGGAGAACCTCTGCCCAGCGCGACTGTGGAGATCAGGAGTCCGGCGCTCATCGGCGGCGTCCAAGCGGCTCAAACGACTACCAGCGGCGTATTCCTATTTCCAGTGCTCCCGCCCGGGACCTATACCGTGAATGTCACCAGGCCCGGATTCCGGGGGATTCAGAGAGACAGCATCATCGTCTCAGTCGGAAAGACGGTGAGCATAGATTTCGTCTTGAAACCTGCCGTTCTCCAGCAGGAGGTCACGGTCATCAGCCAATCCCCCGTAGTGGATGTGACGAAATCCGGCATTTCCACGACTTATGACCAGCAGCTGCTCGAGAGCATCCCAAAGGCGCGGTTCACTTATCTCGATATCATGTACTGGGCACCGGGCATCTCCATGAACGAGACGAGCTCCGAAGAATGGCATTCTTCTCTCGGCTCGGCGGGCTGGTCCGACAACTACCTCGTCGACGGCGTGGACACCTCATTCGACTGGAACGGAACCACGTGGGTCTGGAACAACCCCGACATTTATCAAGAAGGCGAGATCGTGGCCATCGGCGCACCGGCTGAATACGGGGATTTCCAGGGTGCCGTGGTCAACGTCATCACCAAATCAGGCAGTAACGAATTCCGCGGCGGGGTGAATACCTACCTCATCCCCATTGCGCTCGTGGACAATAATGTCAAAGGCGCCGAATTCCCATTCAACATCAGCAAAAACTGGGATCTCGGCTTTGACCTTTCCGGTCGGCTGAAAAAGGACCGGATCTGGTACTATGGAAACGTCCAGTGGAAGCGATACGAATATTCCCAGCTTGGAACGCCTTCAGATTTTCCGACGAAGGCGGACTACAAGAGGTTTTTCTTCAAGACCACATTCCAGCTGGCCAAGAAACACAAGCTTGTCGTATCCTACCAACACGAGTGGTCGAAACTTCCGGACGTCATCTCTCCCTCCCAGCCGTTTGATGCTTGCGCCGAAGAGCCCGGAGATTATGGGGTTCCCAATATCATGCTGACCTCCATCCTCAGCCCCAACACGATTTTTGAATTCAAGGTCGGCGGCTGGTTTGTCAATGATAATTGGAAGCCGATGGACGGAAACCTGGACGAGCCGCTTTATTACGACATCGCGACCGGGCAGGCCGCGAACGGCATCTGGTCCTGGAGCGAATCTAAATATGCCAAGCTGCAGGTCAACGCCGCCGTGTCTCATTTTGCCGACGATTTTATCAAGGGCAATCACGAATTCAAGGTCGGCGTCCAATACACCCGAGGAACCTCCAAGTCGCTCAACTCATACTCCGGCGGTGTCGTGTATTATCTTTACTACGGAGAGCCCTACTCCGCCTATTTCCAGGATCCTTACAATGACCGCTCTTCGGTCAATAAGCTGGGGGTATTCATCGACGATGCTTGGTCGATCATCAAACGGTTGACGCTCAACCTGGGGCTTCGGTTTGACCATCAGGACGGCAATATCCTGGCGGTCGACGAAATCGACGCTCAGCGAAATAAAACCGGGAATAGGATACCGGGCCAGGACAATATTCTTGTTTGGAACAACTGGTCTCCTCGCTTGGGCCTGGTTTATCAGCTGACATCGGATATGAAGACCATCCTGAGAGCCAACTACGGCCATTATTACGAAGGAATGACCCTAATGGTTTTTGCGAGGATGGCCAAGTCCATCCCGCCAGTTTATGCCTATGGCTATAACCCGGATACTGGCGAATACGACGATTTCTGGTATGCCTGGGACCCGACCCAGGGATTAGGCATCGGCGACAATATCAAGAACAGCCTCTGCCGGCAGTTCTCGCTGGGTATCACGCGGGAGATCTTCCCTAACCTGGCCCTCGAATTGACCTACATTCACAAATACACGGACAATTTTTATTCGTGGTGGAATACGTCCGCCCAATTCGAGCCGGTCGAGTATTTCGACGAATACGCGAACCAGTTCATCACCGTCTATAACCAGACGACACCGGTCGAGGACAATTTCCTGACTCTGCAAAATCCTCCCGAATTCAAGCAGAAGTACCGGGGTTTTATCATCGGCATCCAAAAAAGGCTTTCCAACAATTGGCAACTGAACTCCTCGTTTGTCTGGTCGAAAGCCAACGGAGTTTCCGCCATCGGTCAGCTAGGGCAAGGGACTCGGCACGGGATTCAAAATCCCAACCAGCTCATCAACAACAACTGGGACAGCCTTCTCCAGAGCGACAGGACCTACATGTTCAAGCTGCAGGGAACCTATTTTCTGCCCTATGGTTTCAGCATCGGCTCGAATTTCGTCGCTCAGACGGGAAAGCCGATTGCAAGGATGTTGACCGTCCTCGGGATGGATCAGGGGTCTTTCTCGGTCATGGCCGAATCCAGAGGGGCGGCTGGCCGGAGGCTCGACCCGTACTACATGCTCGACTTCAGACTGGAAAAAAGGTTCAATTTGTCCCGGAAGGCCACGGTCAACATCTCGGCAGACATCTTTAACGTTTTGAACGCAGACACGATGACCCAGACGATTGATATCGGGACCTCTGACAATTTTATGCTCCCGGACGGGATCGTACCCCCACGCCGGGCCCAGATCAACCTGAGGCTAGTTTTTTAGCCGTTTCCGGCGCACTCCGGAGAGCTCGTTTCTTTTAAGGACCATCTTTCTTTCATCCCTTGGGCTTTCTTGGATTTGAGCATTATCATTGGCAGTCTTTCCTCCTTTTTAGGCACGCCTCACAAGTATAAACACAAGGAGTACGCTCAAAATTAAGATTTTTTAGTTGTTTCTCCGTGTGCCAGATATGCGACAAAATCTGTTGAAAAACGCGGAAACTACGGGTCCAATCGTTAAAAGACAAAACTAATGGACCATACTGAAGAATAAGAGAAACCAGAGAGCCGGCCTGAGAGGATTCGAACCTCCGACCTTTGGATCCGGAGTCCAACGCTCCATATGCTTAAATTTGGTGTCACATTTTTCCGGGAAGGTTATCCCCGGCTTAATCCTTGAATTGGGGGTAGCGGGTCGGATAGCAGGCAAGGGCTCGAATAGGGCCGTTCAAAGCGCCCAAATCGGCAGGCAAACCACTCCGCCATGTCACGCCGGTGTAACAGATTGTGAGTAATCTCGCTTAACTTGGCTTAATGGAGCCTAAAGCCAATACCACAGGAAACTTGGGGAAATCAGGGTTCTTTAGATGGTGGAGCTGACCAGGATCGAACTGGCGACCTCTTGAATGCCATTCAAGCGCTCTCCCAACTGAGCTACAGCCCCACCGGGATTCGCTAATATTACAGGAAGACGCTTTTCCCGTCAAGAAGCCGCCGGGCCGGCCGCCGGCAAGCCATCCCCCAAGGCGCCGGCTCGGAATTGACCCGCATCGGTCGGTGTGATAATTAGGTAGAACCGCATCCGAAGGAGGTTACCCATGACCCCGTCTTTCCGTCTAAGACTGACAACCCGTGCGATTCTAGGCTTCTTGGCTTTTGCCCTACTTGCGGCCTTAGCCGCCTTCTCCGCACCGCTCACCGCAACTCCCGCCCTTTCGGCCCCTGAAGGCGCCGACCCGCTCGCTCCGACGGCCCTGCGCTGCGAATACCTAGACAATCCGATGGGCGTGGATGTCCCAAAGCCCCGTTTCTTCTGGGTCGTCGAACACCCAGAGCGCGGCCAGGTCCAGTCGGCCTACCAGGTCATCGTTTCGACCGACCCCAAGGCCGCCGCGGGAGACATCTGGGACAGCGGCAAGGTCGTCTCGGCCAAGTCCACGCAGGTTGTTTTCGCCGGGAAATCCCTCGAGAGCGGCAAGACATACTTCTGGAAGGTCCGCACTTGGGACCGGGACGGGCGGGAAGGCCCCTGGAGCGACCCAGCCCGCTTCGACACCGGGCTTTTCAATAGAACCGACTGGAAAGGTACCTGGATCGGGAAAAAGAATCAGCTCCGCAAGGAATTCAGTCTCAAGGGACGCGTCATGCGGGCCAGGGCCTACATCGCCGGCCTCGGCTACTATGAACTGCGTCTAAACGGCCGAAAAGCCGGGAACCACGTCCTCGACCCGGGCTGGACGACCTACGACAAGCGCGTCCTTTACGTGACCTACGACATCACGTCGTTCCTCCGCGAAGGGGCGAACGCCGTGGCTGCGACTCTCGGGAACGGCTGGTTCAAATCGCGGGCCCTCCTTCTCCAGATCAACGTCGAGCTCGAGGACGGCACCACGGCGAGTGTTGTCAGCGACGCCTCCTGGAAAGCCGCCGACGGCCCCATCTTCGAGGACAGCGTCTACAACGGGGAATCGTACGACGCCCGCCGGGAAACGCCGGGCTGGGACCGGCCCGGATTCGACGAAAAGGAATGGCCCGCGGTCGAAGCCGTCAAGGCGCCAGGCGGAGTCGTTTCGGCTCAAATGATGCCGGCCATCCAGGTCGTCGACACCCTCGTCCCGCTCAAGATGTCGAGCCCCCGGCCCGGCGTCTACATCTTCGACATGGGCCAGAACTTCAGCGGCTGGGCCCGCCTCAGAGTGCAGGGGCCGCAAGGCACCGATGTCCGCCTTCGCTTCGCCGAGCTCCTCTATGACGACGGCACGATCAACCAGGAAAACCTGCGCTCGGCCCGGGCCGAGGACCACTACATCCTCAAGGGAGAGGGCGAAGAGATGTGGGAGCCGCGCTTCACCTATCACGGCTTCCGCTACATCGAGGTCACCAACTTCCCCGGCACTCCAAAGCTCGATACTCTCCGCGGCCGGGTCGTCCACTCCGCCGTCAGCCCCATCGGCAGCTTCTCCGCCTCGAAGGACATCCTCAACGGCCTCCAGAGGATCATCACCTGGGGCCAGAAGACCAATCTCCACAGCATCCCGACCGACTGCGACCAGCGCGACGAGCGCATGGGCTGGATGGGCGACGCCCAGGGCACGGCCGAGGAAGCCATCATGAACTTCGACATGGCCGCTTTCTACACGAACTTCGTCCGCGATATCCGCGACATCCAGGACGACAAGGGGCGGCTCTCGGACACAGTCCCTCACATCTGGGGCGGGGAAAACGCCGACCCCGCATGGGCCACGGCCTATCCCCTGATCTGTTGGTACATGTACCAGTACTACGGCGATACTCGCGTCCTCGAGGAGAACTACGACGGAATGCGGAAATACGTCGAGTTCCTGAGGAGCAAGACCGAGAACGGCCTCGTCAAGTTCAGCTCCTACGGCGACTGGGTGGCCGTCGAGAAGTGCCCGGGGGCGATCGTTTCGTCCTTCTATTATTACTACGACGTCAAGATCCAGGCGGACGTGGCGCGCGTGCTGGGGAAAACCCAAGACGCGGCGCTCTACGACAAGCTCGCCGCCGACATCCGGACGGCCTTCAATAAGGAATATTACAACCCGAAAACCGGCGACTACGCCGACGGGACGCAGACCGCCAACACCCTGCCGCTCTTCCTCGGCATCCCAACGGAAAAAGAAGGCGGCGCCTGGGGCCGGCTTTTCGACGATGTCGTCTACAAGCACAACTCGCACCTGACGACCGGCATCATCGGCACGAAGTACATCATGGAGCTCCTGACCCGGAACGACGCGTCAGACCTGGCCTACGACATCGCCGTCCAAACCGACTATCCGAGCTGGGGCTACATGATCAAGAACGGGGCGACGACCCTTTGGGAGCTGTGGCAGAAGCGCGAGGGCCCGTCGATGAACTCGCACAACCACCCGATGTTCGGCAGTGTCGGATCCTGGCTCTACAAGGCGCTGGCCGGGATCAACCTGGCGCCGGGGACGACCGGGTTCGAGAAGATCCTCATCCAGCCGCAGACCGTGCGGGACTTAATGCACGCCTCTGGCTCGACGATGACGGTCCGCGGCGAGGTCGCCTGCGCCTGGTCACGGACGGAGAGGACGATCCGGGTCGAAGTCACCATCCCGGGCGGGTCGGAGGCCGAGGTCGTCATCCCCAAGCTCAACATCCGCAACATCAAGGTCAGCGAGGGCGGTAAGACGATCTGGGGGAGTGACAAGTTCATCGTCGGCGCCGCCGGAGTCACCGGCGCCATGGACAAGGACAACGCCATCCGCATCAAGACGGGCGGCGGCCGCTACGTCTTTCTCCTAGAGGGCGACTAATTCAGGGACACAATACCAATTTCCGAATTTCCGGGATGATCTCCCCGGCTGATCGGGAAAGGAGAATAACGATGAACTTTCAAGAGCTGATAGGGGCACGGTACAGCGTCCGCGCCTATAAACCCGACCCGGTCGAAGAAGAAAAACTCGCCCGTGTGCTCGAGGCCGCACGCCTGGCGCCGACCGCTGCCAACCGCCAGGCCTTCCGCATCATTGTCCTGCCGACGAAAGGCCGAGAGGCCGAGCTCCGCCGCGTCTACGGCCGCGACTGGTTCACCCAGGCCCCGCTCGTCCTGGCCGTCTGCGCCCTGCCCGCCGAAGGCTGGGTGAGGAAGGCCGACGGCTGGAACGCCGCCGAGGTCGACGCGACGATCGCCATGGCCCATCTCATCCTGGCCGCGGCCGAGGAAGGGTTGGGGACGTGCTGGATCGCGGCCTTCGACCCGGCCGCAGCGCGCGAGACGCTCGGCCTGCCCATCGACGTCGTCCCGGCTGCCTTCACGCCGCTCGGCTACCCGGCGGACACGCCCGGGCCGAAAAAGCGCCGGCTCCTCGCCGACCTCGTCCACAAGGAACGCTGGTAGTCGTTCTTTTCTCTTGGCCCGAACCGTTGAAGCCCCGGCCTCCGTATATTAAACTGAAGAACCGTGACAAGCGTCGTGAAGGGAGTCTCATCATGATCCAGAAACGAGCCGTTCTCGTCGCCCTGATCGTCCTGTTTCTCGCGATCCCCACGGCTTCCCAGATGACGTCCTGGCTGCAATGGACGTTTTTGCCCCAAGATCAGATGGACGAGATCATCGGCGAGGCCTCCGGCGAAGCGGCCTTCAACCATGTCATGGCCATGTGCGGCTTTCCGCGCGACCGCAAAGCCGCCGAATACGCCGGGACGTTCGCCGAGGCCCAATACGTCCTCGACCGGCTCAAGGACTATGGCCTGGGCGACGCGGCCATCCTCCGTTACCCCGGCGGCGAAACCTGGGACGGGGTCAAGGGCGAACTGTGGGAAGTGAAGCCAGGCCGCCAGAAAATCGCCTCCTACGTCGACCTCACGGCCATGCTGGCTTCGGGAAGCTCTCCGGCCGACGTCACGGCCGAGCTCGTCTGGGTGGGAGAGGGCGAGCCCAAGGACTTCGAGGGGCTCGACGTCAAGGACAAGATCCTGGTCACGTCGGGTTACGCGGGCACGGTGCACAATATCGGCTGCATTAACAAGGGCGCGGCCGGGATCATCTCGTTCGCTTCGCCGCGGCCGCTTTTCGACCCGCTTCTCATCCCCTGGGGCGGTCTCTATGCGCGGGGCGGGGCGGCAAAATTCGCCTTCTGCCTGCCGCCGCGCGAGGGCGTCATTCTCCGCGACCGGCTGAAACGCGGCGAGAAGATCACCGTCCGGGCCGTCGTCGAATCCAAAACGGAAAAGGCCGAACTACAGGACATCGTCGCCTCCATCCCCGGCACGGACACGAACGCCCAGGAAGTTATCCTCACGGCTCACATCTTCGAGGGCTACAGCATGTTCGGGGCGAACGACAATTCCTCGGGGTCGGCCGCTATTCTCGAGGCCGCCCGAACCCTCCAACGGCTCGTAGCGGAGGGCCGTCTGCCCAAGCCCAAGCGGACGATCCGCTTCCTTTGGGCGCCCGAGTTTTCCGGGACGATCCCCTACGTCAAGGCCGAGGCCGAACGGATGAAACGGACGCTCTGCGACATCAACCTGGACATGGTCGGCGATCAGCTGACCCGGAGCCTGGCCTTCTTCACGGTCATGCGGACGACCTATGGCAACCCGCATTACCTCAACGACGTCATGGAGAATTATTATCGTTACGTGGGCGAGGCCACCCGCTCCTACGTCACGAACGGGATGAGCGGGACCATGAACCGGCGGATCGTCGCCCCGACCGGGAGCGAGGAGCCGATGTACTACTACATCGGGACCCACTTCGGGTCGTCCGACCACGAGGTCTTCAACGACTGGGGCGTCGGCATCCCCGGCGTCGTTATGAACACCTGGCCCGACCAATGGTACCACACGTCGGAGGACCGGCCCGACAAGCTCGACCCGACCCAGATGAAGCGGGCCGTGATCATCACCGCCGCGGCGGCCTATACGATCGCGTCGGCCGACGACGCTTCGGCCGGCCGGATCGCCGCAGAGATCGTCTCCAACGCCTCGGCCCGGATCGGCCACCAGCTGGGCCGTGGACTCGAGGAGATACGGCGGGCGGACGCGGCGGCCTTCCCCGCGATGTACAAGCGGATCCGCGGCTATATCGAGGCCTCGGCCCGGAACGAGCGGGCCACGGTCGGCTCCGTCCTCCAGCTAGCCGGGGACAAGGTGGGCTTCGGTCGATATCTGGCCGAATTGCAGGCGTCGGTGACCGGGCTCGAGGCCGCCAATCTGCGGACGATGGACCAAGCCATGCGCCGGCAAGCCGCGGCACTGGGGCTAAAGCCGGTCGACCTCAAGTTGTCCGTCGCCGAGAAAAAGGCGGCCGCTCTCATTCCCAAGCCCCTGCCCAAGATCAAGGCGGACGGATTCCAAGGCTACCAGGCCGCGATCCAAGAGGCTCGAAAGGCCTTGGGCACGGCCGCACCGGACCGCTCAGCCTCGCGCAACGCCTCGGAGATCCAGCTGCTCTGCGACGGCAAGAACAGCGCCCTGGACATCAAGAAGATGCTCGACACCCAGTTCCGCCAGGAGACGCCGCTCGAGACGGTGGTCGGACTTCTCGAAGTGCTCAAGAAAGCCGGCTTGATCGCCTTTTAACGATCAAAAGGGACTTTGTGGCTTAACCAGACCTGGGCTGGTCTTTCGCCCGCTCCCAGAACATCCTGGGCGAGACGATCTCCATGGTCCCGGAGCCGGAGAGTTCGAGAATCTCCCGGTCCCCTGTCACGAATAAATCGGCCCTTCCGTTGAGGGCCGCCGAGACAAGGGCCTTGTCCTCGGCATCGTGGATCGGGAGGTCGACCACACGGGACGGTTCTGAAAGCAGCGAACCTTCCCGGAGCAGGACGACGACATCCGCGATGATGTCCGGGGGGGTACCGATCTTATCTCGGAGCACGGCCCGAACTTCATCGATCAGCATCTCGGAAATGATCAGTTGGTGACGGACGAGGACCTCGCGAAAAACGTCAGCGCAGAGCCCCCGCGTCGCCACGGCGCTGACGATGACGTTCGTGTCGAGGAAAACCCTCATGAGACCTTGGAAAAGATATCCTCGTCCGTCAGGTAGCCGCGGGCCTCGGCGAAGGGCATGATCCGCCGCCGCAACTCTTCGAAATTCTCGAGGCGGATCTGGCGGCGGAGGGCTTCGCGAGCGATCTC
>Ga0315293_10004035_pt1 | contig 14043 bp, 19 predicted proteins | sample YL17G13_20_MG_FD_203071 | JGI IMG/M metagenome (GOLD analysis project Ga0315293, IMG submission 203071) | Sediment microbial communities from Yellowstone Lake, YNP, Wyoming, USA - YL17G13_20 | ecosystem: Environmental > Aquatic > Freshwater > Lake > Sediment | place: USA: Wyoming | collected... | reverse complement strand
ACACCAGCAGTTTGCTCGATTGCTGGATTGTTTCCAGTCACACCCAACAGAACATCTTTTATTGCCAATCCTGCACCACTCATTACAAGTGTCTTTCCAGATGTGGATTGGAATATGCCACCGTTCATTTTTATTGTAGAAGTTCCTGATACTATGTGGTTTCCAGTACATTCGCAAGAGGTGAACACAACTGTCACGTTGTGGCAGGTTATGTTACCAACAACTTGAATCTCTCTTACTATTTTGGAGCTGCCAGTGAAGGACACATTCCCCTGGATAATTGGCATGCCTCTTCCAATGATTTGGTTAACGTTATTCAAAACAAGTGTTTCCACATATGGCGTGCTCTTTCTGATTAGAATGAGTGCTGTAATCCCTGTTGCCACTGCTTCTGCTGCTGCGATAGTTTTGAATGGTTTTGTTATAGAACCATTCTCAACATAGGTATCACCTCTTCCACCATCAACATAAAGAACACTTGTGACGGGGGTTGTAAGAGTTGTGTGGTCGTGAGCTGTTGGAACTCTTGCATCACTCAATCGCCCATCGTTTCCTTGACAAACATCTCCTAAGCCTGTCCCAAACGCTTTGTTAAATGCACTTCCCTTTGGTGATATCACTGGTTCATAAGAAGATGTTAAACTTACGGGTCCTGTCTGTCCATCTACAGACGATACCTTATCTGAATTGTCAATCTTTGCCCAGACTGGTCCAGTCGCATTATTACATACGAGCCAATCTCCAATCTCGTAATCGACTCCGCCCATTGTTCCAGCAGCGGAAATCACCCAGTAATCGCCAAGTGCTGGTGCAGGAACAGTCGGATACACTCCTCCAACTGCACTCCATGTACCCTTATACTTCATTGCACCGACAATTGCATCTGGTAGACTTCCTGCAGGTACCTTCGAGTTTACATCCAGAGCCGCAACTCCATACTGGCCAATATTAGCTGGTGATAAAGCGTCTGGCTGACCGTATGTATGTTCACTTGCATGTAGCTTTCCATTCTGTACAACTCTCAAAGGTGTACCGCTATCAAGACCAGCTATCCCGCCGGATGCTCCTCTCTTATCAGCAACAATCTTCTCTGCAACATTCTCTCCGGTCATTTTAAGCACCTCTGCATTTTATCATTTGCATACTACTTACCCCGCCTGATATATCCATAGCAGCACCACTGTTTTGGTACGCCCCTATCTCAATGTAATCGCCAACTGCAAGATTGAAAATGCGGGTTATCTCTACAGCGGTCGCCTCTGCACCAGCCGGATTGGTCTTCAGTTCAGAAAGCGTTTGTACTGCATTGTTCTTGTAGAAACGAAGGCCTCTTAGTCCGGTAGCGTGTCCAGCAAACACTATGTGTGCCTTCACTTCATACTTTCCGGCCTTACCTGTTGGAACAGTAATGCGTCCAGGATTCGTAACAGTACTATGAAACCCGCCATCATCCCATTCTTCAGTAATTCCGAAGTCAGTTCCTAATTTTGTCCAAGTGTCGTTAGCGATACTCTCAACATCGTCACCAGCAATTGAACAGCCAAGTGTTTCATCTAATTGGCCTTTATTTATTCCATCCGTTGAAGATGTTCCTGCTTGGACATCAAGAAGCTTGTGTGCATTGAGGTCAAGGTCATCGTAGAATTGCGGAAGAGCAGGTGCTCCAGCATATCCTATACGATAGCCAAGACCATACTTCACACCTCCTAATTTATCCTCACCGGTTGTTCCCCATAACCAATACTTAATATAAGTATCAGATATGGCCGCTTGTTGAACCTCACATTGTTCGAGTAAACAATATGCTTCTGTTCCTATCAAAACAAGAGAGCCATCTACTTTATCAAACTGAATGTTGTTTGCGGCGAAAAGACATCCATTATTTAGTCTAACATTAGCGAATGGTTGCCAGAAACTTTCCGCACCACCACATCCAAAGATGCTTACCATCTTTCCTGCTGGAATTGTGATGAGAGCCTCCCCTAATCCACTATCTCCTACACTTGCATCGAGATAAATGTCTATTGCTGTATAGAGTGCTGTTCCAACATCGATGGCCTTCTGTATAGTCTTGAATGGCTTGTAAATGGTTCCAATTCCCGTAGTATCGTTCCCGTTATTGGAGACAAAATATGTTATCACTGAAGGTGTCCTTGTAAGTTCACTTCCGCTTCCATCTCCACCGTGTGTATGGGCTTGACTGTGATGTTGGTCTGCAGTTACGCCTTGCAAGTTGCTATGATTGGCAAGTGTCCACAATAAAACCCAAGTTGCACCATTCGAGAAGTAGAAGTTGGGCGTTGATTTTGATGTCCATACATCTGTAACTAAAGGTGTAGTATATGCCCATCCACCGAGAGTCGTATAGTAACCTAATTTACCACCTTTTCCAAGCCAAATGCCAGTCGCACCGTTTTGAATAAGATAGTAACCACCTTCAACTGGTGTAACTGGAGGAGTTAAACCAATATATTCAGCGTTAAGTTTTGCCCATGCGGGTCCATTTAGCAGTCTACCATCGACTCCGCTATCGAATCCTACTAAGTATCCGGCTGTGAGAGTGCGTTCCAATTCAAGCCAAACGTTTCCTGGTCCAAACACCCAGAAGTTGCCAGGTACTCCACCAGTGCTGTTAAGATAGCAGACCCATCCCTGTTTCGGCGTGATATACTCCCAAGCACCATTTCTCCAGACGACCATCTCATTATTATGTGCATTCCATGGAGGAAGTACTGCATTATGAATTATATACTTATCTCCTTCTGCAGGCAATGCTGGAGGTGCAGTTCGTATTTGTTTTGCAACGCAAAACTTATTTGTGTCATCCGTGTAGAATTCTTGGTAATAAAGCATGTCTGCGAATCTTGAAGCTAGGAAGACTCTTCCTGTTCCGTTTATAATGAAGCCCTTTGTATTGTTTTCCCATGAAGAAACGTTTGACCATTCTGGAAGTTCACTGGATATTGTCATGTCTGGCTTCCAGATGGCGTTATCAAGTGCGACAAATTGAATCTCTCTTGTTGGAGGAACTCCTGGCATCACAATCAACCAGCAAAGGAAAGACCTCTTAGTCGTATTGCCAACGGCAATTCCCCTGTCGCCATCAATCCATGTAGGGAAGTCTGTTATGGATGGAACTTCACCAGCAAGTATGGTGTCTGTCCTCATCGTTATTCCGCTTTCGGTGTTATCTATCTTCTGCCAAGTACCCGTTGCTACGTACACCAGCCAGTCCTGTAATTGATAATCAGTTCCATCTATAATTCCAGGAACTGTGCACCAATAGAATTCACCAACATCAGGTGCAACTGGATAAGTTCCCCCAGAGCAATCCCAACCGCCCATCGGCTTTAAACCAGAGACGATTGAAGAAGGCAAATATATCAGGTCAATCAATGTACTTGCATTAAGTGGACACACACCGTTTGGCGCTCCCTTTTCACTCGGAGGTATTCCTCCATCAAGCGGGTCTGAAATAATATCTCCCTTTATCAACATGTTCGAACCTCCGGATTATTAATTCGTAAGCTTCCAGCCGAATCGCATTATTGTCATGGCGACCCCACTATCATTCTCAACTTCAATTCTGCAGAACAGACCGACACAGTCAACAGTCCATCCTTCGCCGCTGCCCGGTGTAACTCCAGCCGCAAATGAAATTATAGTTACGTAATCGTCTGGATTAGCTTCAGTAGGTCCTTGAAATATGCGAATCTTCCCAGATTGATTAGCCGCAATCGTTCCCTTAATGCGAATATTATTCTCACTCCTAATTGCGCCGGTATTATACTTGGCACCATTCGCCAGTGGGTCGTCTGTCCAGCCATAGTCACCTTTCTTTTCAGTCGTCATCTTGTAACCAACTCCTTCATCTTCTTCTCGAACTCTTCATCCTCAAGTGATGCGGCAACCGCCTTCTTACACTTCGGGCACAATGTTGACATCACTACTGACTTAAGCTGATTGTAATGGATGATAGTAACTTTACCTTCGCTTGCCATCTCACCTTTTAACTTCGCAAGGTCGGAAATCGTTCCTCTTATTTCAGACGCAAGCTTAATCAAATGTGGCAATCGCGCATTCTCCGGGTCAGTTGCAGCACGTTCAATAAGTGGTCCAAAAACATCATCAAGTTTCAAGAGATTGTTAAACAGCATATCGTATTTATTATACTGCTCATCAAGCCCGCCCTTAACTTCGCGGGTATACTTCTTAATAACGCCCTTGTTTATGTGATTCTTCATGTGTTCCCAAACTTCTTCCGTACTCATCCCCAACTGATTAGCAACAGCCGTCTTAGTAACGACACCACTGCCAATCGAATCCTCAATGCGAGTTCTGTCCGCATTGTCACATAAGGGACATGTCGAATCTTCCATCAAGCATATATACGCGGGTCAAGTATATAAAGTGATTGGACTGACAGCCCAGGTAAGAAGGGTTTACAGCTTTTGTAAGGGTTATATACTATCCAGGACTCTCCAAGCAAACTTCATCATTGAGGACTCACGTAGAGACGTTGTGTTTATTAAGCGCCCCATTGTATATACATAGTAACATATGTACAACCCTTCTCATTTAAAATTCACAGTCGTCTATAGGTGCAAGACGTCACAGTCGACAGGAGTAATTGCAAGGGCTACCCCAAGTTTAGCTTTGCTCGCGGCACTTTTGGGGACTGTCAAGTAAGTGCAATAAAAGGTTTGCCTGTCTGGTCTCCATTGAGTATGTATGGCTTTTGATTAGCCCATACAACTTTTGTATTTTTGTCACTGTCACTGATTTGATGCCCCATCACGTGTGTTTTTATCATTCTGTTGCCATAGATGGCGTAGGCCTCAAATATCTGGTCGTAGAATATTTCTTGATTCTCGCGGATATGTCTTGTTCCTGTATTTGATTTGAGGATAACGACCATATCAGCGTCGTTTAGATTCTGTTCAGCTTCGCGAAAGGAGCCTTCACACTTCTCACATGTATGTCCTATGTTTTCAGAATCCATACATTTCGTTAATCTAGTCAGCAACACTCTTTCATCTACATCAATACCATCAACCATAATACCACTTATGGCCAAACAGGCATGAGTACAACGAGGTGCGAGTATATAAATAGTGAGGTCTGTCATACAATCGCTTGTCACACGCGCACTGGGATTTAAACACCGCTACTCCCCGGAATGCACAAGTCGTATTTGCAAGGCCGGTTGCATTTTGGAGTTGGCAAGAACAATCGCACTCGCATGTTGTACAGGTGATTGACTTCCAACGCACACCGCCTCCTGGTTCGCATGTACAACAGTAACATAGTGGGAACGAGAGCAACATAATGGGTTCGTAAGCAGATACCCAAGTTACTGTCTCCTGCGCCTGAAGGTTAGAAGTGAGGCATTCGTTTAAGTACGGAGGGGCGTAATTTCGAGAGGGGGGTCGTTTCTATTTTCTTTAAGTAAATATATAATTTCGTTATGAAAATCTATATGTTCAACGTAGAATTATATATTTATATAAAAATAATATTACTAATATATTTTTAATAATATAATAATAAAATTAAAAAAAAAAATATAGTTGGTAATTTATTTACCAATCCATATATTATAAATTAAATCTCTTCGAACTCCATCATCACAAACGACACTTTCTTCAAATCGTTTTGTCAGTTTGTCTTTTCGAAGATTATTGAGAATCGTATTAACGTGTTGTTCTCTTACTTCATAGTTTAACGACTTTCTAATCATTTTTGTCGTCATAGCTATGTTGTTAGATGTGTTTGTTTTTAATATGTTTATAACACGTTGTTTAACACCATTCTCTTTCGATTTCTTTTCTATTTCATTTCCACTCTTTAGTAATTCATCTATCGTTCTGATAGGATGATTTACTACTTCTTCACTTTTCTTATTTTTGTTGTTTTTGTTTTTCATTTCACATATCTCCTGTTGTAGTTGACAATCAACTACGTGATAGGATAATACGTAATAGTATATATAGTTTGTGATGTTGAAATGTTATATGTTTGTTAGTTTGTGATTTATATTTCTATAACAAAATAAATTCAAAAACACTTGAAATTTTTCATATCGTTGTTAAACGTATTGGGGCTACCTTACTATATAACGATATGAAGTTATAACGTGTTTAAACGATGTTTAAATCGATATTTGATTTCTATCAGTCGTTATGATTGATTTGTATTTGTAATTAAAATATAATTTATTTTATTTATATAATTAATATATTATTTTATTTATAAATTTATTTATATATTTATTTTATTATTTATTTAATTATATATTTATAAGTTGATAAAAATTTTTATTTATTTTTTTACTTTATTATTTATATAATTATGTTAAGATAAAAATAATTATATAATTTTATTATTATTTAATTAATAATATTTTTCTAATTATATAATTTTATTTTTATATAAAAACTTTTACGTTGAACGTATTCGTTTTCTTAACGAAAATCTTCGACTTCGAAAATCTACATGTTCAAGTCGAAAATCGTCGTTTTCAAAACGAAGTTCGTCGTTTTCGTCTTCAGTTCGTCTTAGAGAAGTCGTAGTAGAGAAGTCGTACAACTTTTCCATCTGATGTCGACTGTAGAGAAGGCGCCTCGTCGTCTCGTATAACTTTTCGATAATTCGTATTAGAGAACGACTATGTATGAAACGACTAAGACATATCCATCTTCATCGTTCCGACTTTCTTAATTGATGATACTACGACTACGTAATCTTCGACTTTGAATACGACTCCGTCTTCGTCTTCGTAGTTACAAGTATTATCTGTTACGATGGCGCCTTCGACTTCGTATACGTCGACAGATTCGAATCCGAACCATAATGACCAGACGATATATGGATTCGTAGTAACGAGTAACGTAGACGACGTCTTGTTGATGTATCCGACTTCTTTACCTACGACTTCTAGTCTGAAATATTTATTCGTTTTCATAGTTATCAATATATATATATACGTAATCTACTATATATAGTTTTCTCTTACGACCTGTTCATGTAGTCTACTTGGGGCGCCCGGTCGGTATCTCGACTGAACACCAGCTAGAGAACGGGGGACCATACCCCATTAGAGAAGGTGTGGGTGCGTACCATCGGAGGTCAGTAGGCCCCACTGTTGAAGTTGTTGAGGGCGCGCATCTCTGGGTTCTCTTTCTCTTCGCATACATGGCACCACCAGAGTATCTCGATTGGTAGTGGGGCACCGCAGCCAAGGCATTTGCATCCCATGTCATCACATCCTACTGATGGTGCCACGATTCATGCGGCATCGTACGCATTCGGGCTGTACGTTGATGTCATCGTGCGATTTGCATTCGCGACATTGTTTTGGGGGCATAGTATCATCACTCGATGGTTACTTCGACTTCTTGGTCGTCTCTCCAATCAATCACCACTTCCTCGTATTCTCGTAGTCCGAACGAGAATAGGTCGATTATGAATTCATTCACGGTGTCTAGTGGTTCGTCTTGTTCTTGGTTCACTGGGGTGTTGAAGTGTAGTCGAAACTTCTTCACACCATTTATCTCTGTCGTTGTTATATTATCTATCATTTCACATATCTCCTGTTTGTATTATGAGGTCATGTTCTCATAACAATATACTATACACTTATAAGTATATATAGTTTGTGATGATGAATCATTCACCCGGGCGATTGATGGTCGGAGCAGGGCGCCTCGTCAACAAAACACCCTTAGAGAGGGAGGGGTCTCAAACCCCTGTCGATGTTTACTTGTCTTCGAAGTATAGTCTGATGTCTGTAGTTATGTCTTCGACAGTCAGAGGTACTTCACCAGAGTCGATAGTCATACCGTGATAGGTCTCGAAGATGTATTCAAGTATCTGTTGCGGTGTCAGTCCTTCTTGAATCCCTACCATCAGAGTTCTACCAGCGTAGGTCATCCATCGTTCGTCTTCGTTCTCCAGCATTAGTCTGCTGTACTCTTTGTCGTGGTTCTCGTATTCCATATCACATATCTCCTGTTCATAGGTGTCATCATCGTCTGTCACCTATAATTATAATATAGGTTCTTAGTATATATACTTTGTGATGATGTGTGTGGCGCCCAGGTAACTACATCTTAGTCAAAAAGTCCTTAGAGAGACTCATATGTCTAAGACATTAGAGTCACTTGAATAACTGTAGCATTACGTCGTAGCCATCAGTTTCATGAAACCAGTGTGCAGCGAACAGAGTCGCGGTCTCTTTGAAGACTTCGTTATATGCGAAGTCTATATCTGCGTCGGGGTTCGCTTTGAATTTCTCGGCTGATTCGAGAAACTTCTTGGCTTGTTCGATTAGTTCATCGACTTGAGTCATAGTGCATCACTCCTTTTCAAACTTATCGGCATAGTTTCTTTGACAATACTCACAATATCTTTTGAATATGAGTACATTACCGTCTATTGCTCTGCAGTGTCTGTGTTTACATCCAACACATCCTTTCTGTTCACACGTCATAGGTTATCACTCCTAAGAAACGAGTTTCCAAATCGTTTCTCTCTAACATAATATAATACGTGTACTACTATATAAAGATTTCTCTTACGCCTAGGTCGACCGCGGCTCAACGAGAAAGTTTATATACTTGTAAAAGAATATAGATTTGGTGATAAGAATGATAATGGATATAACGACAGCGATTGTTGTTGTTGCTTCGTTGACTATAGCCGAAGCGATAATAATATTCGCTTGTGTGAGACGTGAGAAGAAGAAGTATGAAGAAGCCGAAGAACTGGTAGACCCAATACTTGAGGATGTTGAGTTGCAGGAAATAGAAGACGACATCAGCAAGCTCCTCTGAATTTTTTCAGGCTCACAGGGGCGCCCTGGCGATAAAGGAAAGGTCCTTAGAGAGAAGGCATTAGAGAAACCATGAGGGCAATTCGAGTAGAAAAAAAATGGTATTGGGGCCTAGACCAATACCTTGGGATGTCGCGTATATAAAGAAAGATATGGAGCTTGGAGATATGTGTGTGAATTAACATATACTCCATATCTTTTCTAATTATAATATAGCATTTCAAGTATATATAGATTTGGGAGATGAGATAGGCGACCCGTCAACACAGCTCTGACTAAAAAGAGATGGCCCTAAAGCCATCGTGGGGATATGTGATTAATGATTAATCGCCACTACTTCGAAGCCTCTTGCCGTCAAGAACTCGTTGACTTCTTCATCAGATGCATTTAATATGCCGCTCTGCGCTTTGAAGAATTCGCCAAGCTCACTGACGATTCTGTCGAAGTTTTTAATCGCTTGCTCATCACTTGCCTGACCGCTGTCGAAGATTTCGTCGACAAGCAGATTTCGAATTTGTTGCATACGTTTCATATTTATCACTAAGATTACATACTCGTTTAAGTATATAAATGTTTTGTAGATGAATAGGGCACCGGGGCAAATGATGCATATGAGAAAGCTTTATATAGTAGAATATGTATTATATATTAGATTCACTATATGAACTAGGAGGTGAGAACACGATAATAAAGAAAGAGACATGGAATCAGAAACCCGCGAATATGACAAAGATAGAACTGTCTGTACACTGCCCCAAAGACGACACACATAAGATTTCGATTGCCGACTCTGAAATAGATAGAGTGACAGGAGATGAACTATTGGTATTTAATTGCCCAACGTGTAATGTTGATATCAACATAAAGATGGAGATTGATGAAAGCGGCTTGATAACACTTACAGAAGAGACATGCAATAATGCTGAAGATTAAAACTTTGGCCCAATTTTAAGTTTTTATTACAAATGTTTGGGCGCCCCGGCGTACCAAGGACAATGAAAAAAGAAAAAGATGCCGCAGTTGCCTACGGCTTGATTGTCCAGAAGATTTGAGACTTGGTGCCTTTCGGCGTTGCGACCTCGACAGACTTGCGTATGACTATTTCTTTCTTGTTTAGGGCCATGCATATCTGGCGGACTTGCTGGGGTCTCATCTCTAGCTGTGTTCCGAGCTCGCCTTGCGTGAAGGCTTCCTTCTTGTGTTTCTTCAAGAAGGCAAGGACTGCGTCCTGCGCGTCTCTGTTCTTTGCGGTCGTGACTTCAGTACCTCTCGCTTCGAGTTCAGTTACATCTATTGGCATTGGTTTTCACCTCCTTTGAGTTATGAATCAATTTCACTTATTGATTCTAATTTATAATACAAGTTTGAGTATATATAGTTTGTGTTTGTGCAAAGGGCGACCGCGGCAGAATAGAAAGATTTATATAGTAGAATAAGTATAATATATTAGATTCATAATATGAACTAGGAGGTGATGACATCGACGAAGATGAAATGATAGCTGAAGCAGCCATAAGTGAGTATGCAGTAGGCAGTGTGACTTCGGTCCAAGACTACATGATAGAGAACGAGAAGATGACAGAGACGGACGTAAACAAGTGGTTTAAGAAAAACGCCAAAGCAATAGAGAAGACGAAAAAAGAGCTAAGTGACTTGGTAATTGCATTGGTGAAAAGCCACAAGTACAAGAAGCCAATAACCTTTTGCGTAGGATGCAAGAAAATATTTGGCTTTGAAGAAGACACGAAGAAGACCACTTGCCAACACTGTGGGGCAGATGAGATATGGATGTAGGAATACGTCCATTATTTTTTATGACCGCTTTCGGGCGACCCGGCAATACACCGCACGGGCGACCTGAATCCTATCCTAAGTCAAGCTAGAGACCTCTCTGTTCTTGTCCCATTAGAGAGGTCTATGTGTCAAAGTCTTTGAAGGATTCGACTTTCTTCACGATTCCAAGTTCCAATAGCATCGCGCACTGGATTCCGGTCAGTATGTTGACTTCCTGTTGTTCGATGTTAAGGATTGGTCCGGTTCCTGTTCCTGTAGGCACGCTTGCCATGTCTATGATTGAATTCACACAGACGTGGTTTACTGCATCCCACAAGGTCCAGCTGCGAGCTCGTAGGCATTCAAGAAGGTCGTCACCGTTGTGTACATTGTTTATGACTTCCTTGATTGCAGCCAGTCGTTCTGCTGTTGTGTAGTGTTCAAGTGTGTATTCGTTGAATTCATCCTCTATCAAGGACAATATCACATCGTCCAGTAGAAGAATCTTTTCGTCGTCATACTCTATCGTACACCTTAGTTCCTGTTCCCAGTTCTTGATGGTTTCATCCAGGTTCGAAGATATCACTTGTTCCCGAAACACAGTCATAACGTGATGTGCCTGTGCATATTGGCAGGAACCGAACTCTCCGACTTCGAACTTGAACTCGTTCAGTTTGTCGATTAGGTTCATATTTTCACCTCCAATACTAAGAACACTTATAAGTATATATAGATTTCGGTAATGAGTCGGGCGACCTGGCAACATGAGGACTGTCGACCCCTGACTGTAGCCTACCTGGGCGCCCCGTCATCCTAGCACCCATACCTGTTCACATAGAGAGGGCGATAGTCTTATCCCATTAGAGAAGGCGACCGTGCAAACCATCGGAGTGGCGGCCATGGCGACTCTTGCGTAATAGAAAGCTTTATATAGTATGGTGTGGTATTATATATTAGAGTCGATTATGAAATCGACTACTAAGACAAGGAGGTGAACCGGATGCCAATAGACGTCGATGAACTAAACGCGAAAGGAACAGAAGTGAACTCTGCACCAAACCGCGCGGCCCAGGACGCTGTGCTGGCCTACCTGAAGAAACACAAGAAACAGGCCTTCAACCAGACCGAACTCGGCAAGGAACTCGAAATGCGACCCCAGCAGGTAAGGCAATGCTGCCTTGCACTGATGAAGAAGGAGCTCGCAACAAGGAAGCAGGTCGAGATAGCCACCGAAAAGGGAACAAAGCAGCAGATATTCTGGACCCTGAAGCAGGATTGAACACCCAAGGGGACTGGGATAAGTCCTCATATCTTTTTCTTTGGCGATTGTCTGGGCGCTTGGTTGTCCGACAGTCTCTAACCTGACTGACGACTTGCCGACCATCTTGGGCGCCCCGTCACATCGAATCCCCAACTTACTCCGACTAGAGACCAGCGCCTCACAAACCCAATGGACCGACAGTCCGCACGGGCAACCCACAGTCCAATCAAAAACTTATTCGATAGTCCGATAGAGAGCCGCCAGTATGCAAACCCCTGGGCTGGGGGACAGACAAGTTTGGACGCCCGGTCATAGGGTTGAATTGCGCTTTAAACGGACAGGCGCAGTTTTCAACGTCGCCACGCGGCTCTAAGTTTAGTTAGATATAACTCTATGGAACCGCCGCGCCCCTTGTTTTGGCTGTGAATTGTGCGTCAAAATCAAGTAGAATTGAGTGGGGCGCCCGGGGTGCACGAATAGTCATACGACGTCCCGCGGGTCGCCACGCACGAACTCTGAAAAAACCCCAGTTTACTTAGTTACCTCTCGCAAACAGCCACTTTTTAAACGAATCGCCTCGCATCCATACAGCGACGTTCTGAGGACTCGATGTCTTTAGGTTCAATTTGCTCTGCGGAAACGATAGTTTTTTAAAAGTTCCGCTGCGTTACTCTTCAGATGCATGTTACCCGCCGGGGGAGTTAATTTGACCGGGATTGTTCTTTTATATACTTAAATAATCCTACTCTTAAGTCCTCATAGCACATCCTTTCTCTCTCTTCTTTCTCGCACAGGCCTCGATGGAATAGTGCTTACAATCGTCTGAATTGCGCTATGTGACTTATTCACGTCTTTTCGGTTTACACCCATTCTTAGTCTTATATAAGTTCGGACTGTCAAACTTCAACAGACGCAAGTTGATGAGGGTAAGTCTATATGTGAGAAGCGAAAGTCTATATTATTATTCTCTTGTTTTTGTATATAGTATGTTGGGGAAGGGCTTGTACTCGTCTCTATTTATTATCTTTTGTTTTTGTTTATGTTAGGAGGGCGAAAGCGAAAGTCTTATTTATTTATCATTGTTTTTGGGTATAAGAGAAGTGGCGAATTTGAATTCCTCGTCTTTAGTTATGGTTTAATTATCTGGGCGCACAGTCGAGCGTAGCGTGACAGAAAAGTATATATAGTTGAAAGTGTTATGAGATATGCGACGCACTAAATTGAAGGAGACGAACATGGCAAAAGACACAAGACTATATGGCGATTGGCGAGATGATATTGAGCCGCGCCTGCTGCATATGGGAGATAGCCAATTTGCATCGCCTATGTGTCCGGACCATGGCTGGTTAGGAATGCGTAAGAAGAAGGTATCCGTCTGGAAGTGTATGAATTGCGATTACACAGTTAAGGTTGATGAAGTAGTTTATAGGGAATGGAGAGAGCGAATGAGCCGTGAGACACATCTAAGAAATACGTTGGCACTTGATAAATTGCGTAAGGAAATGGAGGACAAGAACATGAAAACAATAGAAGAAATACAGGCAGCGATAACGAAAGAGCTCGGCGAACTGAATGAAGACCAACTGGACACGATGTCGATAAATGTGGCCGGGATGACATCCGAAGAAGTTGACAGCGACTTCAAGAATGAGGGCGAGAGCCTCAAGGATGCGGTCATTCGAAATATCGTTGTTGGAATGTTCACAGACGTCGAATAGACGAGTGAATAAGTCCCACAGATGATACTCTTACCTTTAGGTAACGAATTAATTCGCCTTGGCGACCCACTCACAATAGAAAGCTTTATATACTTGTAAGGCTTCTTATGATTGGACTAACTGAAAGTAGAAAGTTTGGTCCAGGAACAGGAGATATGAAGTATGTCGAACGTATATGAAGTTGTGGTATGTCCACACTGCAAGCACGGGGTAGTGCCTGAGAATCATGAAAAGGTCATGGTTCACGGGGCTGAGAACCTGACGAGAGCGTTGGCCTTGATAGAGCAAGGTGTGAACCTGAAGGAAATTAGGAGCAAGTTCTGCCGATTTTGCGGCGGATACATGCCGTGCGGCTGCAAGAGTCCGGCACCACAAGAGTGAGACGAATGAAAGTGAAAGTAGAACAGCTGGGAGAGAATTCCTACTTGGTAGTAGTGCCAAGAAACTATCCGGACTGC
>Ga0315293_10004031_pt1 | contig 14045 bp, 11 predicted proteins | sample YL17G13_20_MG_FD_203071 | JGI IMG/M metagenome (GOLD analysis project Ga0315293, IMG submission 203071) | Sediment microbial communities from Yellowstone Lake, YNP, Wyoming, USA - YL17G13_20 | ecosystem: Environmental > Aquatic > Freshwater > Lake > Sediment | place: USA: Wyoming | collected... | reverse complement strand
CTCGTCGCCATCACCGTTGCGACCGAGCTCGCGGGCCTCGTCGTCGTCACCGTAGAGACGTTGCGCGCAACGTCTCTGCATGGCATCGGACAGAACCGGGGATCCGTGCGGGACCACGCCGTGAGATGCAGGCCAACGCCATCACAGACACCGGGTGAATCGACGCATCGTGCGGGCAATGTAGATTGCACATCATCGGCGCCGCGATGGCGCCAGCATCCCTCCCCGCCAGTACCCGGAGCAGCCCCCCGTGTCCCCCATGCTCGAACGGTTCGAGGCAACCTTCCTCAAAGCCATTGCCACGGAAATGGCCGCCATGGAGCGCCGTCTCGGGTCATTCACCGTCCCACTCTCCCGACCGGTGCGGGTTGAGTCCTCTGAGGCCGGAGCCCCCCAACGGTACCGATTCACCATCGGAGCCCCCAACGACAAACTGGTACTCAACACCGAGTGCGACCTGGTGTTCAAAGGCGGGGAGCGTCTCGTCAACATCGAGGCCATTGAGCGGGACGCTGTGACCGTGAGCTGCGATTCGCCGGTGCCGCTGGGGCTTGACGAATACTCGCTGATCATCTACCCGTGGTTCCTGTATGAAAAGCTCAGACAGGCGATCTCGTCGATCGGGACCGCGCAGGACGTGTGCCCCGAGACCGCGTTCAGGCTCTTCGGCAAAACAACGCCGTTGTCGATACCATCGCAACTGGTCCGATCCCACGACCAGCTCAACGAGAGCCAACGCCGCGCAGTTGCACTGTGCAACGACTGCAACCTGGCATTTGTGTGGGGACCTCCGGGTACCGGCAAAACCGTCACCCTGGCCCACATTGTCAACGAACTGCTCGCACACGGCAGCCGTCTCCTCATCGTGTCGACCACCAATGCCGCCGTTGACCAAGCGCTGGCAGCGATCGCGCGAACCGACGATGGCCGCGCGCACATCGAGGCTGGTCACATTGTGCGCATCGGCCAGGCTGCCGGTCAGACGCACGGAGCGTCGCTTCCCGAGGTGGTTGCGCGCCTTAACACGGTGCGACAGGACCGGATGAGACGAGCGCACGACCGCGTGGCGCAGGCCCGCGAGGGCGCCCGACAGTGCACGGCAGCCCTCGTGGCGCTTGAGGCGAATGGCGTGGCCGAGCAGATGGATCTCTTCGGATCCACGGCACAGCCATCACTCACCGACTGGGATCTGAGAGATGCATTCTCCCGGCGACGCGCGCAAATGGTGGCTGCACAGGGGTTGCCCGAGAAGCGTCGCACCATCGCCCGGCGAAGTGAGGCGCAGAAGCGCCTCTGCGCTGCCGCGTCCACGCGCATCACGCGTCTCATGGATGAGCTGCGTGCGCAGGAATCGTCGGTGATCGCGCATGCGCGGGTCGTGCTTGCCACCATGACCACCATGTACGTGAGCCGCGCACTGGCCAGCGAGCGATTCGATGCCATCATTGTCGAGGAAGCCGGCATGGCAGTGCTGCCGTCACTCTTCTACTGCGCGTGTCTGGCGCGTGACAAAGCGGTGATGATTGGCGATCCGCGCCAGTTGCCGCCGATTGTAACGGCCGACGACGCGTTCGTGCGGTCCGCCATGGGCCGATCCATCTTCGAGGTCACCGTGCCCGACACACACGCGTCCGACGCGGTGGTGATGCTTGACACGCAGTACCGCATGCACCCGTCAATCAGCCGCATGGTCAGTGAGCTGTTCTACGAGGGGAAGCTCGTGTCGGGCGCAAACATGGCACGTCAGGAGTCCGTGGCGCAACTCGGCCCGTACCCGGGAGAGGCCGTCATCGTCGTTGACACTGCGGGCCGTTCCACCTGCCAGCGGAGGGACGGCGGGTCTTCGCGGTTCAACGAGAGCACGGCCCGCCTGTGCGTGGGCTTGGCACGCCAGGGCATGGCACAGGGCGTGGAGACCACTGCGATCATCACTCCCTATGTCGAACAGGCGCGTCTGGTGCGCAAACTCCTCTCCGAGGCGCGCATTCCCGAGTCGCGCGTGGAGGCGCACACCGTGCATCGGTTCCAGGGCAACGAGCGCGACGTGGTCATCTTCGACACCGTGGACGCTCAGCCGCTTGCGCCGGGGGTATTGCTCACGGCTGACGGCCCCGGCTCTCAAGCGCGCAACCTGGTGAATGTCAGCATTTCCCGGGCGCGGGGAAAGCTCATCATCATTGCCGATGTCGCGTATTTCCGCCAACGTGTGCCGGAGAGTATTGTCAGCGAGATGCTCGAACTGGCAGCGCGGGAGGGCACGGTGATTGAGTGGACGTCTGCTCAGGCACAAACGCCGACACCAGCAGTTCGCCGCTCACAGAACAATCTACTATGAGAGCGACCGACATGCTTGTGGCGGGTAAAGAAAGCGTTTTCCTGGGGGTAACACCTACCGTGCCACGACTACGAATCCACGGGTGCCGCCAACACAGTTTGCGGCGATTCGCATCGCGTACACACCCGCAGGAAGCCGTGCGCTATTCTGGCCAGTCGAGAGGTCGATGCGTCTTCCGTGGAGGTCAAACATCGCGGTCGGGCCGACGACGTTGAGTTGTGTGGCACCCCTGAGTGCCCGGAGGCCAGGATTGGCCACGGTCGTCTGCGCAATGCCCGAGAAGTCAAGAGATCCGTCGGGTTGCCAGTACCAGGTCACGGCGATGGTGTTGTAGCAGGCTTGCGTGTTCCACGTGCCAAACCCGGGGTCTTTCCAGAGGGTGTCGAACTTGAGAACCGCAAATGTTCTCGATGGGAGGCCGCTCTGTGGCGCGTGGGCGGTCGAAACTATGGCGAAATACGATCTCTGGGTATGGCTCATCGGCAGGTAGCACTGGTTGTCGAACCTCGTAGTGTCCGCGCGGCTGCCGAATTCTGCCAAGTCTTCAGTATCAAGTGGTTCGGCAAAATTGAAGCTGGCGAAGGGTGGATTGCTCGGACGACAGGGTTGCGAAGAGATGAGTGCCGGCAGACAACACCCATTTCCCACCATGCAAGCGCTAGGCAGGAAGGAAAATGTTACCTCCGACGATGATCCGCAAGGAATGCCTTTCACGTTCGTGGCATGATTTGCGGTATCGCCGGAGCTCACTCGCATTGGGTTCGCCGACAACAGAACCCCTTCCCCATAATTGGAGAGCATACGGAGAGTATCGGAGCCCTGCACAAGGGGGGTTGCATTGGAAGCAATCGAGACATACAGCATCACTAGAATTCCGCTGCGCATGTTCCCTCCGAATAGCTTGGGTTTTGGGGAGTCTTGGAATTTTTCACCACTGCGTGTGTAGACGTACCTCCGAGCCCTGGGCGAATCGGGTTTCTGGTCGAACGGTAATAGTTCTGTCAGACTGTACGTCAAACTTACCGACTGAGGTCGCGTTGGTGTTCATCACCACGACGGAGTTGACGTTTGCAATGTCACGGGCAGTGGAAATTGTTTGGTCGGTCAGCGTGAAGTCGCCGCCTTTGAGAAATCGGCAAAGGCCGCCCACACGCTCCAATCTACCATGAGTGCGAACGGCCCTTTGACAACAGGTGAAGAAACCGTTTTCTTCAGGAAAACAGGAGATAACGCCTACCGAGGCACCACCACGAATGCTCTCGTTTCGGAATTGACACGTGCGACGCCATGCCGTGCGTACACGCCCGCGGGCAGGTGCGCGAAACCCTGGTTCGCAGCGCAATGCACGATTCTGCCGCGGAGGTCGAAGAGTGTCGTTGGGCCGGTCCTCTCCACGCGCAGTAATGACGATCCGCCTGTCAACTGTTGACGAACGGCCGTAGTTCCGAGCGGAAGATGAATCCGGTAGAGGCCATCGGCTGTGCCGGCGTAAAGCCAGTTTCCCACGGCGAGTATCGAGTGGACGAGAGGACTGCTCAGGCCCGGGCCGACGGAAGTCCAATGCTCCGCACTGTCAACTGAGTAATACACGCCGCTATCTCTGGATGCCATGAAGACCGTGTCGCCAAAAGTGCAAACATCGAGGAGGTAGGGTGGGATGCCGTGCGTGACGTCAACGAAATCGGTACTGCGGTCGGATTTAGCACGGTAGGCGCCCCACCGGCTGCTGGCGTACAATGAACCGTTGAGATCGGCGAGACCAGTTAGGGCCTCTATGCGACCGGCATAGCCGTCATCGTTGCGGTACAGGTCCAGGTTGGTGGCGTAGTAGGGCACGCCATGGAGCACTGTCAGGTACTGGAAAAAACCGTCGCTCGTGACCATTCTCTTTTGCCATTGGGTCCCATTGTTCGTGCTGCAGAACAGAAGCCCCCCCACGGATACCGTCGCATATACGGCCGAATCGCCGGCCGCGACGCCCATGGCCACGTGCATTGTGTCAAGAACATGGGACATGTTCTCGCCGATGTACCAGAGGCCGCTGTCTACCAGCTCCCATTCACCGGGGGTGTAGTCGTGTCTATGCCGGTAAACGCCAGTGAAGGTGCCGGCAAAAAGGAAACTGTCGTTGGCCGCGAAATCGTAGGAAGCTCTCATGCCTTCCTGTCGCCAAGTGGCCCCGGAATCCACTGAACTGACGATTCCATCCGAGTCTCTTGCATACAGGGTGTTCCCTGCAATCCGCAAGTGCCCAACATCTCCGGCCAACGACATGTAGTTCCAAGCAGCGTCGACTTGGCCGCACACGAGAACCGCAAGAAGAGCTACTATCGCTCCGTTTTTCATATCGCAACACCATCCTTCCTGTTAGCTGCATTTGTAGTCCGGCTTCAGAGACCCTTTGTGTAAAATGTGAAGTTGAGCGTTCCTCACCATTGTGTGTGCACTCGGACCTCCGAGCCCTTTTGCGAAGCGAGTCTCGGGGCGAATGGTGATGGTTCTGTCAGACCGTACGTCGAACTTACCAACGGATGTAACGTTCGTGTTCATCACCACGACGGAGTTGACGTTAGTGATGTCGCGTGTGCTGGTGATTGCTCGATTGGACGATCACTCAAACGTTGCAGTTCGCCCCTCAGAGACCAATCTACTGCAAGGGCGAACAAACTGCCTGCGATGTGCGAAGACGGCGTTTCCTCGGGGAAAACACCTATCGGGGCACGACCACGAATCCGCGAGTGCCGCCAGCACGGCTTGCGGGAATTCGCATCGCGTACACTCCCGCGGGCATGTGCGCGAGCCCATGCGCGGGCACTGTGCCGACCGACCTACCGTGAAGGTCAAACAGGGCGACCGTGCTCGGGGCGTTGGTCCGTGTTGCTGGTCCGCGAGGTGAATGGGCTGGGTTAGTGATGGATACTTGATTGATGCCGGAAAGATTGAGGGAACCGTCGGTCTGGAGAAACCAAGTGACAACGATTTGCTCGAAGTAATGTTTGAACAGCCCCGGGGCACCCAACCACGCCACCTTTTCGATGGGGGCCAACTTGACCACGACCGCATTGCCGCTGTCCGTGCGTAGGACATAGAATAGGCTATCGGGACCAACGTAGTCGTTGCCTCGCACCTCGGACGGCCAGTAGCAAGAATCGTTTGAATCATGAAGCGTGTCGATTCTGCTGAACGCCTGCGGGTCAGACACGTCAATGAGTGCACCGAAGTCCTGTTGGGAGAAGGTCCCCACAGACCTGTGAAAAGGGCGGGGCGATGAGAGTGAATAAGTACGACAGTAGGGACACACAGCGACGGCATCTGTTCTGAAAGAGAAGTCAACGCCGCTCGCTTGTGTAGCACAGGTGGGCCTGCCCCCCGCGCCCTGCTGGACGGGTGAGGTCGTGACCCCTTGATCGAAGTCAACTTCGGAAGCATCGGTGAGAGTGTCGGTGACGGATATGATCCTTGCCGATGCACCAGTCACCGCAAGTGCGACTACCACCGTTGTGAGTGCCATTCGCATAGTTCCTCCTTTGTCCGGGGCTCAGGCCACTCTTGGGAATGGCCTGTCATTGGGTCACATATGCAGTCGAACTTCGGAACCCTGCGCCAATCGCGTTTCTGGTCTGATGCTGATGGTTCTGTCCGACTGCACATCGAGCTTGCCCGTTGATGCCACGGTCGTGTTTGTCATTGTGATCGAGTTAACATTGCTCAGGTCGCGCTTGTTGCTGATCGTCTGGCCGGTGAGCGAGTAGTCACCATATGGGACGTACGGCTTCGCCCTGAGCGTCCCTGTGCCAAGCAGCTCCACGATGTTGTGGAACTCAAAGGGCCCCCCATACCAATAAGCACTCGAATTTGCTTGAGACAGGAATGCATCCCCGAAGGTTCTGGTAGTGTCCCTGATCGTCGATATGTAGGGCCAGTAGTCGAGACCCCCCTCCAGACTCGTCGCTCCCCCCATGCAGATCAACCCATTGTGCAACATCGCGTACGATAGGCCCAGTGTATTGAACGTGTTGAAACGGCTGTAGGTGAAGTCGTTGGTGCTGCAGCCTTTTGAAAGATAGAACGGGACCTTCGATACCGCCCCATGCGTCACTGTATCCTCGTCCCTCATGTCGTGAAATGAACGACACTGCCAGTCTGAGAACTTGAATGTTGGGTCTGCATCATCCACGACCACGGTGATGCCCGCAGTGGAAGTGCCATTGACGCCCACAAACCGCACCGCATCGGCAACCATATCGTGCGCGGTGTTGAGACCGTTCACGCCTTGGACAAACTGAACCTCGGCACAGGACCCTGCTGTGAAAGTGACGCGCGCCAGGAGTTCCCAAGCACCTATAGCGCCCGGACTCGGATTGGTATGCACCTGGAAATTGATAAGGGCACTCGACCAGAGTTGTGAGACGTGAAAACTGTCATTCGACGCCACTGAGTAAATGCCGATGTACAGTGAATCGTCATTCCTGTTCGATGCAACATAGTACGCGTATGCATCGTAGCTCCCCGCAACGCTGAAAGCAGGAGTCTTGAATCGCGGATCTTTCCCCCCCATTCCCCAGCCAAAAGAGGAGTTCCTGTAAGTGTATCGATAGTACTTTCCTCTGTAGCTGTTGGGATCTGCAACAAGACTGCTGCTGTCCACCATTGGCTCCTGCTTCTGGTGGTAGAATGTGCCATTCCTTGCACCACCGACATCGAATCGGTTGAAGTCATGGGCGAATGGGTTCGAGTGCTCGAAGATTCCCGCCCATTCGTATCCCATGGTGTCGAGATTCGAACCCGAGTAAACTGTGCCTGTCCTTGGGTCGGTGAGGCTTCCGTACACGCAATTTCGCACATTGCGTCCAGTCGAACTTCGCATACAGTTGTAGCCACCGTAGTTCGTGTTGCCTCTCGGGCCGGCCTGCAACTGAGACTGCCAGTTCGCTGGATTGTTCTGTGGGAACCGGAACTCGAAGTACTGAGAGAGTCTGAGGGAGTCGATTCTAAGGAGATCAAGATTCCTACCAAGCACAGGCGACCAGGCCGAATCCGTGATTTCTCCCATCACAAATCCGCGTGAGGGCACGCGGGAGGGCGACGTCATTCGCGCGTGGACTCGATCAAGGTATTCGCCCACAATCTCGTTCGTGCCAATAGGCGCGCCAGACCGCCCGCGGATAACGGCATCGGTAGAGAAGTATTTCCCCGTCACTCTTGAAACCCACAAATCGTACGTGTAGTCCCCAGGCCAACCGTACCCGGTGAATCCCGTGCTATCGGGATACCACTGCCAAATGTTGTCTGATGCATACCCTGCGTTCGCGTTCCTATCGAACACATCCATGTAGTACCAGTCACACGGAACAAGGCTTCCACCGGGCCACGCATCCAGCCCCATTGGCACTGGCAATGCGCCTATGAGCACGCACCCTTTGATTGTATCATTCGTTGTTCGCGATTGAACATATCTGTCGCGAATACGCCTCCACAACGGTAGGCACTGCGTTCGGTCCTTGCCAATGCCGGTCTTGAACAACTGCAAATCCCACGCGAATCCCTGAATCGAGGTCATGTCCCCCAGATACCTGTTCACCCTGGCGCTGTCAGCTCGGTAGTAGCTGCTATCAACCACGACAAGTATCTTGGCATCTACTGAAAGCACGCCCAGAAAGAAGCAGAGTAGAAGCGTGCACGGTCTCATTCTCATTGGTCTTCCCCTCTCTTGACAATTGCGCTCCTGGTCGAAGCCAGCAGAATCTGCAAGTCCTTGAACTTCTTCATCGCTTCTCGTATCTCGGGGGATTCGGCGGACTCCCCTCGGGCGACGACATCTGCGATCGCCCTGTCAGCCTTATCCAACCGCGCAAGACACTTGCCAGTGCCGTATCGCGCGGCAGCCATCAGTACTTGCCGGAATACAGGATCCCCGTAGTAGCTGGCGCAGTTGTTGACTATGGCGTTCACCTGTCTCCGGATGTTGTTCCCACCCGACAGCGTGATCGCCTGAATGGCGTAGGACTGCACAATCCCGGCATCGCCTCCGAACCTTGAATATGCGCCAGTGTACAGGTCCAGAATCATGTCATTCAGGGCGCTCAGCCTCAGCTCCCCTGCTGTGCGCATGGCAGCCCAGACCATCTGCACCTCGGTGCTGCGCAGTGCGTCGGCCAGCGAATCAACCACCCACTCCGGCACCCGATCCGCCTTCACGCGATCCAGGAATCCCGGAATCGCCGCGATCAAATATCGTCGTTCATAAGGGTCACGAGTTTGCGCGTAGAGCGCCTTCAGATCATTCGGCGTCTTGACAGTCGCCAGCTTTCCCACTGCCGGGACCACCGCCTGTTGCGTCGATGCGGCCGTCGTCTGGGCATCAAGCTCTGCGGGCTCGAATGTCTCGGTTGCCCCATCAGTGCTTGATTCCTGCTGTGGCATAGGGAGGAACTGCGTATTCGGCATCCCAACGGGCGGGGGCAACAGACGCGCCGTCGGTTCGGGCGCTGCCTGCACCGGGATGGGGAACCGTGCGTTGGCCATACCGGCAGGCGGGGTCAACGAACTCTTCGCCGGTTCCGTTACGGATACCGGAATTGGGAACTGCGTGTTGGCCATCCCCACGGGAGGGGTCACCGCGCTCGCGATCGGCTCGGGCCCCGGCTGCGCCGGGACGGGGACCTGCGACGCAGCGTCCAACGTCAGAAGCAGACATGCCGTTGCCGATATCGCAAACCAGCATGCCCTTATGGATCTATTCATGGGTTCTCCTTGTGCTCAGTTCAGTTGGGGGGTCGTTCGTTCATTCGCCTCCGATGCCGGCATTGTCAAGACGCGACTTGAGCGCTGCATTCTCGGTGGCGAGTGCCCGCATACGTTTGTCCTGGTCGATGGCATAGAGCGTGAGTTGCTCGACCTTGGCCAGGAGCTTTGCCTGCATCTGGCCGACAGAGACACCTTCTCGGTTGACTTGTGCCTGGTCGGGAATATCTTCGAGATGGCCATTGGCTTTGATGTACTGCTCGACATGCTCCAGGGGTGTGAGAGAATAGCCCGGCTTGAATATGTAGTCGGACCAGCCGGTGTCGGTGACTACGATTTCCCGCGCGCAGACTTTTCCATTGACCTTGAGCTTGTAGGTCTTCGGATTGTCAATGCCGAGGCCGATGTTGCCGTTCTTGAGGATGACCATGGCATTGGACCGTGTGGTGCCCGATCGTCCATTGCCGACAACGAAAACAGGATCAGTTGCCACCCAACTGCCCGTCGTGCCGCCAACACTCTTGTTCCAAGAGCCCACCGCCGCGCACGCATAGGATTTGCTGTTGCACCCGTAGCCCAGAGCGATGCTGCAGGTATTGGTGGCTGTATCAAACGCACCCACGGAAAATGCCGACTGCGCGGCGGCTCTGCATGCGTAGCCCAGGGCTGCGCAGTCCGCACCATTGGTAGCGGTGCAGTAGTCGCCGAACGCAAACGTCTCTTGAGTCAGTGCGTTGTTGTAGTTCCCGACGGCCAGAGAGCTGTACCCTGCCACCGTGTTCTGAACTCCTGAAGCAAAAGCAAAGGTTCCCGTCACCGTGTTTTGCTGCCCGAACGCCGTGGAGTATGGGCCGAGGTTGCTCTCCGCCAATTCTGACGTGGCGATGATGTTTTCAACTCGAAATGCGCCTCTTCTTGGATACCAAAAAAGAGACGGACCGGTGTATATGCTGCCGGGAAATGTGCCGGAATTGAAGGTGCCCCAGCTAATGATTGCACCATCTCTCGGCGTCGGAGCGGCGGAGTTGCTGAGCTGTTGCCCCGTGGTTGACCACTGCGCCATTGCCGCTGCGGCAGCCCCGAGAATCACGATGCTCGTACTTGCCAGAATCGTCCTTTGCAGCGACAACTTCCTTCGATTCGCTCTTGACATTCTCACCACGCTCTCCTCCTTTGTGTGGGTGTTCGGGATTCAGGGTCAGTACCCTCTCGCCAACGTCAGGAGGTTCCGCTCATAAAAAGGGCGCAACCCCCATATCCATCGCTGTCTGAGGTACTAGCATACCTGATCACCACGACGGAAGGAGGCGCGCCCTTTACAGGGCGCACCATCCAACACGTTCCGGTGGTCATCAAAGTGCTAGTTTTCAGACAGGAACGCGCAGACTAAATGCGCACCAAACTGTATTTCACGCCTGAGGCGTGTCTTATTGTTGCATCGAACTCCTTGTGTTCTCGACCACCCCCGTGTTCGGGAGTCTTAACATGAGGGTATAATATAATCTATTCCAACATCAAGCTGCTGGTACTTTCCTACCGAACCATGGCAGATCGACTCCGTTGGTTTCCCTATTCATGAATCTACGCAACGAGATCCGAGAAAGCAACCAGACCGGAAAGATTCCGTTTTCTCTGAGAAAACAGCTCTGACTGCCAGGCACCAGATACGTCGATCCGCCAAGCGATTGTTGACGAAGGGCCGTCGGAGTTGCGAGTCTGAGCCACCGCTGTGCGGGCCCATTCCTGATCCCAACCTTGACGTGAAGTGACACTCACAGTACTCTTATTGATGGCACTGAGCACCCTATCCGACAACCAGATCCACCCCAAACCACGAAGGAGTCCACCATGTTCTCCCGTCGCTCCGTCAGCGTAGTGGCGTTTGCTGCTGCGTTCGCATCCGTCCCTGCAATCCAAGCCAAGGACAAGCCCGCCCCCCAGGTCATCGTCGTCGGCATGGGCGCCAAGAACGCAACCTTCGACGAGTCCAAGTTCCCCAACCTCACCTTTGTGTACACCCCGAACCTGGTCAGCACCTCGGACATCAGCGCCACGGCCAGTGCCGCGATGTCGGCGTTTGGTGGCGGCTTCACGCGCGAGGAATTTCGGGGCGATCCCGATTGGATGGCCAAGTGGTCGCGCAAGCAGCGACTGGTGAGCCACGCGGTACTCTTTGACAAAGAGGGCGTGGGGTACTGGGAGGGCGACATCGATGACGACGATGTGTTTGACAGCGACGGCAATGGCGAAGCCGATGCCCTTTCCGACTGCATCGACAAAGTGATGAAGGGGAAGACCACCGATTTTGACAACAAGAAGGAGTTCAACGTCGAGGATGACGAAGACAAGGCACTGCTCAACATGAAGATGCCCGAAGCTGAGGTGACGACACTCAAAGGCGCCACAGTCCAGCTTGTCTCGCTGATGCCCAAAGGCAAACCCGTGCTTGTGGTCTTTATCCAGATGAATCCGAAGGTAGACATTGCCCTGGCGAAGAAGAATCTCAACTCGGATGACAGCGGCAAGTCGTGGTCCGCCAAGTCGGTGTGGGGCGCGTACGAGAACTGCGCCAATCCGCTGAAGGCGATCGAGCGCGGGTTCTTCAAAACCAAGTACCAGGCGGAATGACCGTCACTGAGTGATGTCTGTTGACACCGGGGCGACCTGTGTACCATATTGGGATTGAGAGTCGGACGCAGCAGTCCTACTCGATGCAGCAATCCACCACTCTCGGACGGGAGGACGCATGACACGAGTTTTGTTGACCGTCGGTTCTCTGATTCTGCTCACGCTGGTAGCCGTTGGATGCGGTCCATCGGGCACAGCGGTCAAAAAGGGCGATCTGTACACCGCCACCGAGGAGGTGAAGGTGGTTGCGCAGGGCATCTACGACGGCAACTACGACGAAAGCTTCGACGTGTATCTACCCCAGGGCACGGTGCTGCAGGCGATTGAGAACTCTCCTGGTACGGGCAAGGTTGTCGGCATGTATCCGACTCAGTACGAGGGCATCACCGATCCCAAGGAAATCGAAGTCAAGCTGGTACCCACGGGAGTGGCCTCCCAGACCGGATTCAAAGGGTTCTACATCTCCGTTGCCAAGGAGTTGCTGGGGACCAAGCTAAAGAAGATGTGATGCTCGGTTCGTCTGCGAACTTGACCGAATGAGGGCGGGCGCTCGATGCGCTTGCCCTTTTTTGTTGCCGAGTCGGCATCCGACCATTCAGTGCAGGAGTATCCGGGTGGCGCTGCGCGCCGGGTCGCCGGTGCGAGGGTTCGGTGGAGCTGCAACTGTCCGAGTACCGGGACCCCCGGCGTCTTCAGCATTTCGTTGCTTGACTGGTACGTCCGTCAGCCCCTGCAGACTGCGGTTAGCCAACCAGATGGGAGAGCACCGGATCGGCGGTTCCGCACCATCACTGCTGCCTGCGGGTGTCGCGCACGGGAGCACCGAGCCGGCAATGCACCCCCGGCGCGCCACACATTCGACGGAGATCAGTGCGGCGCCCGGCTTTGCGACCCAACGCATCCCCCCTGCATGTGGTCGGCTGTCGCGCATTGAGCACCGCAGACACCACGTATTTTCCTCCGCACCATGAAGAACGAACTCCTCCGACCTCAGTTCCATTTCACGGCCGAAACCGGCTGGCTCAACGACCCCAACGGCTGCGTGTACTACCAGGGAGAGTGGCACCTCTTCTTCCAGCACAGCCCGCGCGGCGCCGAGTGGGGCAACATGACCTGGGGTCATGCGGTAAGTACCGACCTGGTCCACTGGCAGCAACTCCCCAATGCCATTGAGCCCGACAGTCTCGGCGCCATCTACTCGGGCTCTGCGGCCATCGACTGGGACAACACCGCAGGGTTGGGCACCGAGGCGATGATCGCTGCGTTCACCTACGCCGGCGAGTTCGGCAGCCCTGCGCGCCCGTACACCCAGGCACTGGCGTGCAGCATTGACAAAGGCCGATCCCTCGTCAAGTTCGCCGACAATCCGGTAGTCGGCAATATCAGCGGCGGTGGAGACCGCGACCCGAAGGTTCTCTGGCACCCCACATGCCGCCATTGGGTGATGGTGCTGTACCTGGACAGACCGGGAGACGCCCGCGGCCTGGCGTTCTTCACCTCGCCCGACCTCAAGGCATGGACCTTGACGCAGGAGATTCCTGGTTTCTACGAATGCCCCGACTTCTTCGAACTGCACATCGACGGCACGGTTGAGGACACGAGATGGGTTCTCATGGATGCATCGGGCACGTACGTGACGGGCCGCTTCGACGGCCGCCGATTCACGCCCGAGTCGCGCGCCCTCATGCTTGACAACGGCGCGAACTACTATGGCCCGCAGACGTGGAACGACGTGGCTCTCACCGACGGACGGCGCATCCAGATCGCGTGGATGCGCGGCGGTGCCTACCCGGGCATGCCGTTCAGTCAACAGATGACATTTCCGTGCGAGCTTGCGCTGCGCCGATTCTCCGGCAAGGTGCGGCTGTGCAAGAGGCCGATTCGCGAAATCAGCCTGCTGTATGACAAGGAGCTGGTCATCACGGACACAGACCTCACGCCCGGCAAGGACCTGCTGGGTGACGCGCGGGGAGATCTCTTCCACGTGACCATGGAGATCGAGAGGGGTGCGGCAGAGCGGATTGTTGTCGGGTTCCACGACCAGGTGGTCACATACACGACTGCCACGCACTCCATCGAGAGCGCCGGACGCACAGCAGAGCTCCCTCCATCGGGGGACCTTGTGTCACTGGAGTTGCTGATCGACCGCACGTCCGTGGAGGTCTTCGGTAGTGGCGGGGCAGCAGCGCTCTCGTCGTGCTTCCTGCCAGCGGGGCCCGACGCGCGGCTGCGTCTCTGCGCTGAGGGCGGCACTGCACGCGTCCGGTCGTGCTCGGTGCATTCGTTGCGGTCGGCGCTGGGCGGAGAAGGCACCTGAACGGAATCGAGGCGCTCCCCC
>Ga0315293_10004030_pt1 | contig 14047 bp, 21 predicted proteins | sample YL17G13_20_MG_FD_203071 | JGI IMG/M metagenome (GOLD analysis project Ga0315293, IMG submission 203071) | Sediment microbial communities from Yellowstone Lake, YNP, Wyoming, USA - YL17G13_20 | ecosystem: Environmental > Aquatic > Freshwater > Lake > Sediment | place: USA: Wyoming | collected... | reverse complement strand
ACCGGGATCGTGATCAACGCACCGACCGGCAAGACCCTGTGGGGCTGTGGATGGGATCACAAGAGTGGCGGCGCCGCGACGATCCCCTGGCACCTGCTCTGTGTGATCTCGACTGGAAAGGGTCCCGAGGTCGGCGACTGGAACGGCGCCAGCGTGCGCTTCAACGGCGCCATCGCGCCGGCCAACTTCGGGCAGAAGCCCGTGTACTGGAAGGCAGTAACGCCCTGAGGGGCGAGAAAGGAAACAAGGTATGCGAAAGCAACCGATGTTTGTGGGCGTGATGGTCATGCTGATTCTGGTGGCCACCATGCTGCCCGGCTGCGCGACGGTCGCCCCCGGCGCCGATCCGGTCCTGGTCAATGCGGAACGCAACCTCAACATCGCGGTGAAGTCGCTCGACGCGCTCTTCAAGAGCGACTACCAGAACTGGCAGGTGATCGATCCGGCGATCCCGAGCTGGAAGCCGGCCGTCAACCAGTTGCGGGTGACAGCACCCCCGGTGATCGACGCCGCGAACGCCTTGATCAAGGGATACCGAGCCGCGCTGGCGCTGTACCGCGCGGATCCGACTCAGATCACGCAGGCACAACTCAACGCCCTGGCGACCGATCTCGGCAAGAAGATCGTCGAAGCCGTGAACCTCGGGAAGAAGGCGCTCGAAATCATCCAATGGTTTCCGATAGGCACGGGAGGTGCCAAGTGAACGGAGAAACCCAACCCAAACCGAACTGGACCGAGATGTGGATGAAGCTGCTCCTGGCGCTCGCGCCCCTGGCCACAGGGCCCTATGCGCTGGTCTTCGCCCCCCTGTTGGCGCTTGTCATGGCGACGATCGACGTGATCAAGGACGCCCTCGCGCAGACCGGCGAGCTGACGCCGGAGGAGGTCGCCGCGTTCGATGCCTGGCTGGCCGAACGTAAGGCCTCGCCGGAATGGCAGGTGAGAGTATGAGGACCAAGCTGCTGCTCGTTCTTGCAGTGACACTCTTCGCAATCGCCCTCCCGGTGCTCGCGTTGGCGCAGGTCAACCCGACACCGCCCGGCACGACGGAGGCCTCCGACGTGCTGGCCGTCCTCAACGGCCTTTTCGGTGACACGCCTCTCCCCTGGCTTCCGACCGCGAAGATCCTCGCCGTCATCACTGTGGCGACCCAAGCGATCAAGAAGCTGATGCGGCTCGCGCCGATCCTGGACAGGTATACGCATGGTTGGGCGAGCGTCGGGCTCAACACCGTCGCCACCACACTGGCTGTGTTGCTGCCAGCGCTGACCGCCGGCCAGGTAACCGGGGAGACGCTCATCCAATTCGGGCTGGCTATCGTGGCATCCGGCGGTCTCTACGAACTCTGCTGGAGGTTGTTTCACAAACTGCCGCCACCGGTAATGCCTGCCGATCCCCAGCCGACTGCTTGAGCCCCCGGATCTCGGGCATCAGCGTTGTACTCCGCGGGTCTCCTCCTTCCCGCGGGCTTCCGACCCCCTCCCCGGCCGCGACCCCGGGGAGGGGCTTTTTCGCCCCACAGCAGGCGATCCCTTCCGGGTATAGCTGCGTAGCAGCCCCGTCCCCATCTCAAGCCAGGTGACCAGCGGTGCGTAGGGCGGGGCACTCTGGCATGGCATCCTAGGCCGTCCGTACCTTTTCCGTACCCGACCAGATTTCCACGTTCCACGTGAAGCGTAGGCGGTAACGTGCTGAAATGGCACATCTTGCACCGGACTCAAAATCCCGTGGGGTCCTCCCTGTGGGGGTTCGACTCCCCCCTCCGGCACCACTCTAACTCCTATATGATACATAGGCTTAATTGATCGGCCCCGCCGGGGGTACGTGCTGACGCCGGGGGCGTTTCTGGACACCTGCGGACACCGCCCGTACCTTTTTCGTACCCGGTTTCCGGCCCCGACGGACCCCCGCAACAGCCTTCAGAAAGTACGCCTCGAGCTTCCGGAGCATCTCCCGCTTCCGGCCGACAAGCTGAGAATGCGTGTAACGTTCTGTAACATCGCCATGGGCGTGGCTGAGGATGAGTTGGCGATCGTCCCGGCCATAGCCGAGTTCGGCCAGCCAGGTGCCGCAGCAGTGCCGGAAGATTCCGGGGCCCTGGACCGCGGGCTCCACCCCCGCTCCCCTGGAGGCCCGCTTGAATTGCGCAGTCACCTGGCCCTTCGTGGCGGCCACCAGGCGGCCCTTCCGTGGCAGGACTTTCGCGAGCGTGGCCACCATCGCCGTCCGGTTCGGCTCGCGTTCCTTGGTGCCTTCCTCCGGCAGGTACAACTCTCGGGCACGCCAGTCGCACCAGGCGGCGGTTGCGCGCAATGCTTCCTGGGCCCGCCACCCGGCGAGCAGGCAGAGCCCCATCGCGGCGCGCGCGGCCGGCTCGAGCCGCAGCCAGAGCCGGGCTGCGGCTTCCACGGAGGGAATCCGGCGCCGCTTTGGCTTGTGCGATTCAGCCAGCATGCGTGGTATCTCCCATTCTGTGCGGACTTTAAGCCATCTGGTGACCGTGGCCAGGACGCGCAACTCCTTCAGGACCGTGCCGATTCCCACCTGCTCGAGGCGCTGGGCGATGAACCCGTCGATCTCCGCCTGCCCGAGCCAGTCCAGGAAGCCGTCCTCACCCAAGCCTCCCCGGAGCTGGGTGAACTTGTTGCTGTAGTACTGCTGGGTGGTGGTGGGCCGCTTGTAGCGCTTCAGCTCGGCCAGGTAGCCATCAAACGCCTGCCGGAGCTGGTGGCGCCGGGTGCGGCCGGAAGCGGGCAGGCCAGCCCGCTCCCGGTCGCGTTCCTCGATCCACTCCTCCAGCAGCGCGCGGGTCTTGTGGGAGTACTTCCGCACCTTCCCGCGCACCACCGTGCGCGCGCGGTACACGGCCTTGCCGTTGGGAAGAACGTCTCGCCCGACGCGACCGCGGTACTTCACTGCTCAACCGGGAACGCGGCCCACATGCCCTCAGCGTCCCCCGTCAGCGGGCACCTGATCGCCCACGCGGTGCCCTCCACCTGGAACTGCAAGCCCGCCTCGCACGGGCGCTCGGTTGAGAGCAACACGATGCGCTCCGCCCTGCCGGCCGGCGAGTAGAGGCCGACGTAGGCGGTGTGTTCGCCGCGGCCGACGGGCGTGAAGAGCTCGATCCTCTCGCTCGTCACCACTTGCTTTCCGGCTTCTTCAGGTAAGCCTCAAGGCTCGCCGGAAGCGAGCTGAGGTTCTGTTTGATCTGGCGAGCGTGACCTGCTTCGGCCACGAGATACGGCTCGTTTCGGTACTTGCCCCATTGCCCAATGAAATTGTTGAACGTGAGCCGCAGCTTTTCGTCTTTGACATCCACGATCAGCGTGTAGTCGCAGGGGATCTCAACGAGCCCCATGCTCGAGAAGGATGTCCGGCCGTGGCCGATGATCCTGCCGTTTTCCTTGTCCTGTAACTCGATCACGGCCTTGGAAGAGACGAAGCTCTCAGCCATCCAGGCGAGGGTGCGCGCGAAGAGCTGATCCTTCGACTGCCCGGGGACCTCGATCACGGCTTGCAGTTCCTGATCCTCGGGCGCGGCCGGCGTCATGCTGGCGCAGGCGGTGAGAAGCAAGCAAAGCAAGACGGTCCACAGCGCCTTTCGCATCGTGTCCTCCCTCGCCGGAGACCACCGTCCCGGCGGCCTATCTCAGAGTTTCGATTATCTTCTCACAGTGCGGGCAGCGGAGGCGGATCTTCACGTACTCCTCCGGTTCCAGTGGCCTGGCCCCCGGGAGAGCAAGAACCCGGTCTGAACTGACCTCCAGCAGTTGGCAGAGTCGAGCAAAGGTCTCAAAATCAGGTTGCCTCTTGCCACTAAACCACTCGGAGACGGTCGATCTCACGCAACCAAGTTGCCTCCCTATCTCACTCTGGTTTATACCTTTACGTTTCGCCGCCTCGCGGAGTCTTTGGCCGATTTCTTTCCGTTCCACCCGACGAATGTTCCCTAAATCGGAACACGATTGCAAGGGGGGTTGACAAATCCCGAACATGGCCCTAGATTGTGTTCGGGAGATGCGAACAATGGCAATCACCGAGATCCTCAAACGTCACAACCTGACGCAACGGGATGTAGCCAGCGGAACGGGGCTCGCGCTCTCCGCCGTGAACGACATCGTCAACGAGAGGCGCCATCCCACCACCGTCACCGTCAACAGAATCCTCGCCTACATCCGCCAGTACGAACCCACGACGACGTACGAGGAACTGTTCGGAGATGGCAAGGCGGCTTGACCCATGCCCTCTACTCATCCCCCCTACGGTGCGCCCCGCCTGCCACGCGGTCCAGTTGACCGTGAGGCAGCGGCACAACCGTACCTCGACGAAGCATTCGAGCGCCTGCGGACGGTCCTCGCTGGGCGCCAGAAGACGGCACTCCCCGGGGTATCTGAGCAGTACCTCAGCGCCGTGCTCCACCGGAAGACGCCAGCGTCGCTCGAGCGATTCGTTCTGCTGGTGACGACGGCGCTCAATCGCAGCGAGCGGGCCTTCGTGCTTGGAGCGTTGGTCGAGGATGCGCCGGTCCCCCACCAGGCGCCGCTACTGGAGGTGGCTGAGGCGACCGAGGCCACGGGCGACGCGCTGGCGTGCGCCCAGCGGATTCTCGCGGGTCCGAGCATTTCGCCCCGCGAACTTGAGGACTTGAAGCGGAAGGTGCACAGAGCGGAGCGCGAGCTCGAGGACGTGGAGTACGTCATCAGGGGGGCGAAGTGAGCGCTCAGGCGATCGCCTTTCATCCGGCCTCCGACATCTTCCCCTTGATGGAAGGCGAGGACCTTGAGGACCTCGCCCAGGATATTCGGGAGCACGGTCTGCGAGAGCCGATCACGCTGCACTCGGACGGCAGCATTCTTGACGGTCGCAACCGCTACCGCGCCTGTCTGCGCGTGGGCATCGCGCCCAGGTTCGTGACGTGGGAAGATGACGGTTCTCCCGCCTCGTTCGTGATCTCGCTCAACCTCAAGCGCCGGCACCTCACACCAAGTCAGCGTTCCATGATTGGGCACAAGGCCATGCCTCTCCTAGCGGCTGAGGCGAAGGCGCGAATGCTGGCGGGGAAGACCCTAGGCACCCTGGAGCCTAGGGGTAAGGCACATAACCTTGCTGGTGCTGCTGTCGGTGTCTCAGGTGAGACCGTGCGGCGTGCTGAGGTCGTGGTGAAACGCGGCGTGCCCGAGCTGGCCGAAAAGGTGAGGAACGGCGAGATGACCGTGCGCCGGGCAGAATTGATCGCAACCAGGCCACCGGAGGAACAGCGGGCGATCCTCGCTGGCAGCAAAGCCGAGATCGCCAGCCGCACAAAGGAACTCAGGTCGGAGGCACGAAGGGAGGAGAAGCCGCCACTTTATCCGCCGAAGACTCACCCGTTGGACCGCACAGTGACCGAGGCATTTACCTTTGCCGAGATGGCGCTCTCGCAACTTTCGCGGATTCGTTCGGACGATCCGAAGCGGATCGAGCAACTGCGGAGAGTACGAAGGTGGATCGACACGCAGTTAGCAAAAGAGGAGGAAGAACCATGAGCCGAGCAAAAAACACGAGTCATAGTCTTCATATCCAAGTGACATCGGACTATGACAAATTTGAAATGTTCCCATCCAACCGCGACGTCAGGAAGATGAAACCACTCGAGGATAGTTTTCGCAAACATGGTTGGATACCGGCCTATCCGGCGCATGTGGAACGGCTGCCCTCGGGAAAACTGCGCATTAAGGATGGCCACAGGAGATTCACGATCGCGAAGAAGCTCGGTATCCCCATTTTGTACATCGTGACCCATGACGATGCCACCATTCCCCAACTGGAAGAAACCAGGACCTCGTGGAGCGTAGACGACTACCTGCAGCATCACGTCCGTAACGGCATACCACCTTATGCCATCGTGCGCGAGTACAGAGACCGGACCGGAATTCCACTCGGCCTATGCATCGGTCTTCTTGGCGGTCAGACATCAGCCTCGAACTTCACAAAGAGATTCAAGGACGGAACTTTCACCGTCAGTAAGAGTCCGCTTGCAGAAACGGTCGCCGAAATCGTCGAGGTCTGCAGGGGAATCTCGGAAGCCGCCGCCCTGTCGCTTTTTGTTCAGGCCCTCGCCCGGTGTGTTCTCGTGCCGCAATTTGATGTGGAACGCTTCGAGAAAAAACTCCGCGTCTTCGGTTCCGCGTTGGTGAAGGCGCCGACACTGGACGGCTACACAAAGGAGATCGAGGAGATCTACAACTGCCACGCTCCCCGTGGAAAGCAGCTCAACGTTGCTTTCTTGGCCGATCAAGCCGCACGCGAGCGGAAGGCAGCAAAGAAGAGATAGACGCCGTGACTCCCTCCCTGCGTCTCCTCACATTCACCCAGGCCGCCGCGCTCGTCGGCTGCTCCAGGCGGACGATCCGGCGGTGGGCGGAGCGCGGCATGTTTCCGGTGACCCGCGCGCCTGGTGGGCATCCACGAGTACGCGAGCAGTGGCTGAGGAAAGCGATCGAAGAGAGAACAGGTGTGGAGAGTGAACCGTGAAAGGGAGGCAGGAGATGGCAAAAATTGGCAGCTTCGTCAGAGACAGCATCACCGGATTCGCTGGCGTTGTAATCGGTCGCACCGAGTACCTCAACGGTTGCATCAGCATCCTCGTGCAGCCAGAGGCCGTGACCTCGGAGGGGCAACCGATCGAGGCTCATTGGTTCGACGAGCAACGGCTGACAGTCGCGAGCAAAGCCAAGGCTGGGGGTCCGCAGCCAAGGCCACCCGCGATGCCAGCGATGTAACCGGATGGAAGGTGAAGCATGACCATGGGCGCTGCGGCCCGAAAGGGATGTGGAGGGTGCGGGACCACACTGGATGGCGTTACCCGTGCAGCCAACCCTGAACGGCGTGTCCAAGACGCACCAGCCAGCGCCCAACCAATCTCACAACGAAGGGAGGGCCGTTATGCCGCCGTAGCGGAGAAAGCCCGCGTTGAGAGACCGATACCGCCGGTGGTGGCGCCGGACGATGGCGATGCGCCCGCCCGTCGCCGGGGAAGGACCTCATTGGTAGGCGGGCAACCTAACGGCAACACGGGCGCTGGATCCATGAGAAAGGATCTACGAACACAACCAGGGCTGGCAACCCCCGCTGGGAAGCAAAGTCGCAAAAAGCCCGACCATAGCCGAGGATGCAGGTTCGCGGGTGACGACCGCGATGAAACCAGCGGTGTTCCTGGGGTCAGGCAATGCCAGTTAGCCGAGGAGAACACCTCGGTCAGCGCCCTTCAACCTTCAAACCTGGGCCACCTGGCGGCCACCGACGTCCCGCAGCAGGACGTACCTGGGCGGCACGGACGACCCGCCAGTGCCCTTTCTTCAGCCCCTGGGGCCGGTGGGGGTGTTTCACCGGCGGGCCCGGCCAAAACCAGCCCGCCGTCTTTCGCGGTCCCACCCGCCAACCCGGGACCCCAGGGCTTCCCGGCGCCGGACGCGGCAGGCGGCGCAGCACCAATGCTCCACTCTCATCCTGATCCTTCCTCAACACACTCGACGGCCGCCGCCCCTGGCTCCGACGGCCGCCCCTCACTGAGGAAGACGATCGAAGAGCGAACGAAGGTGGAAGGTGGAGCATGAGCGCCCTCACGCAGCGGTTCTGGTCAAACGTGGACAAGCGCGAGGCTAGCGAATGTTGGGAATGGCGTGGCCACCGCTCTTGTGGTTACGGTCGCGTCGGCAATGGTAATCGGAAGTTGCGAGCGCATCGGCTCGCGTGGGAAATGACGAACGGTCCAATTCCCAGCGGGATGCAAGTCCTCCACCACTGCGATAACCCGGCTTGCTGCAATCCTGTCCACCTATTTCTCGGGAATCCAAAAGAGAACATGCGCGATAAGTGCGCGAGGGGCAGGCAGCCTAAGGGTGCTCCGGGAAAGATGGTGGCACCCGGCGCAGAGCATATGTTCGCACACCTCACCTGGGATCAAGTCAGAGCAATTCGGGTTCTCCGCGAAGACGAAGGAGCCTTACTGCGCGATCTTGCCGAAACCTACGGTGTGTCTGAAAGGACCGTTCAAGACGTCATCTACCAAAAGAGTTATCGGGAGGAGCAGTCCAGAGACAGTGAGGTTCCGGCTAAGACCGGAACCGGAAAGGAGTGACCGAGTGCAACTCTCAATTTTCAAGATAGATCATTGGCGCCATTTCTGCAAGGTGCCTGAGATCGCGACGTGGCTGGCGCTCGAACGCCTAGCCAAGGCGATCCTCGCACGCTCGTTCCGACACGTTACGCCGGCGCAGCGCCATCGGCGAGCGGTCCACAGCGACGCTCTGCACAAGGCGCCGATCATCCAGTACCGCGCGTGGATCTCGACCGCGGATAGGAATTGAGGCGTTGATGACCGCAGCGACGACCGAGAGCACGTTCTGGTCCAAGGTCGAAAAGACCGCGACGTGCTGGCTGTGGAAGGGCAAAACTGGGAGCCTTGGGTACGCACAGGTCAAGGTTCGGGGCCGATCATGTATGGCGCACCGCATAGCCTGGGAATTCATTCATGGTCCGATCCCAAGGGGTCTAACTCTGGATCACCTTTGCCGCATCCGCCATTGCATGAATCCCGACCACCTCGAACTCGTCACGCTCCGGGAAAACATCCTGCGCGGAACAAGTGTCGCGGCGAAGCACGCGCGCCAAACAACCTGTATCCACGGTCACCCGTTGACGCCCGAAAACTCGTACTGCCGACCCGGCGGCCGTGAGCGTCGCTGTCGCGCCTGCGACGCCGCCATTTCCCGGGTCTACCGGAAGAAGAAGAAGCAACAGACAGGAGGCTGAAATGGAAGCATCCCGTAAAAACCAACTGGCAACTGTCTCCGCTGGCGCGATCGACGTTCGGCGTCCGATCGCCGCAGTGGAGGAACTCTCTCGGACGCTCGAGCAGATGAGCAAGACCGCGAACGTCCTCTCTCCGATCGCCGCCGTCGATTCGATCATGGCGTTGCACCAGGTCTCACTCCGCATTGTGAAGGTGGACGGGAGCACGGACGCGAACGGCAACGGCCCAGAGTGCTATCGGGACCCGCGCTTCTGCAAGCAGGGCGAGGTGGCACTCGGCAAGAACGCGCTCGCCAAGATCATGGGCGCCGCTGGCGTCCAGATCGTGAGCCGCCACAGGCTCGACAACCATGCGGACCCGTACTACTGCGAGGTCGAGGTGGTGCTGGCGATGCAGGACTTCGATGGCACGTACCGGCAGATCATCGCCACAAAGGAAATGGATCTCCGCGCCGGTGCCCCGGAGACCATGAAGCCGGAGAAAGACGCACAGGGTACGAAGACCGGCAGGCTTGTGACCTACGATGATTCGGCCCTCGCCGACAAGCGTCGGCACATCCAGTCGCACGCCGAGACGAAGGCAATTGAGCGTGGCATCCGACTCCTCTTCAGCCTGCGCCAGAAGTACAGCCTCGAGGATCTGAAGAAGCCCTTCGTCGTTCCCAAGCTGGTCGGGAACCTCGATCCCAACGACCCGGGCGACCGCGAGGCTCTCAGACAACACGCGCTCGGGAATCAGATGGCGCTCTATGGACCGCAGCGGAACGGTCGGCAGGTGAAGACGCTCAAGGCTGTGAACGAGGAGGAGGCGATCGACCTCGGCATGATACCACCGGCGCCGGCTGAACCCGTCGCCCCCTCCGCTCCTCTCGAGCCCGAGCTGCCCCCCGAGGAACCCGTCGCCCCGCCGTGCGGGCTGCCGATCACGCAGGCGGTACTCGAGGCGGTCGATGAAACCCGCGCCGGACACGTCCAGGCGATCGCCAAGTGGGTGGAGCACGCGGCGAAGAGGATGCCGCCCGACGCGCTGGAGGCCCTGTGCCTGAAGTTGGGCACGGGCTTCGACCCACTCAGCGCTCCCGTCACCGAGCTGGAGGGCATGATCGGCGCTTTGAAAGCCGAGATCGCGCGGGTGACGGGATGAGCGAACTCCAAGTCACCATCCTAATGAAGACGATCACCTGTTACTGCGGAATGATCTATGCCGTCCCCACGTGGGTCACCGGATATTTTTGCCCGAGGTGTGCCCACGAGAGGATTCGGGAACATGGCCAGGAGATCGACCGGCTGCGGAGCCTCACATCCCGGCTTCGTGGCGTCATCACGCGGGTGAAGAACGCGAAGGTGCGGCGATGAGCACCCGCTTTCTTCTCATTGGTGACGTACATCTCCGCACCGATGAGAACACCGATGATACGGTTGGGGCTCTTGAGTTCGCCGAAAAGTTGGCGGTTGATCGCCGCGTCGATGCTATCCTCTTCGCTGGCGACATCTACGAGAAAGCCTCGACGCCCCACGAGCGGGCCATGTTCGCCGTTCTACTCGATCTTCTGCCAGTGCCCATCTACGGCGTTCGCGGCAACCACGACGCCCATGAGGATCTCGACCTGTTCAATCACATTCCCGGCAACACGTGGGCAGAGATCCCGGCGATCGTCGAGGCTGGCCGTGTCGATCTCTTGCTCGTGCCGTGGCCGGATCGCAGTTATCTCGCCTCGAACGGCCACACCGGTGAGGCGGGGGACCGGGCGGGGAGTGCTGCACTGGCTGCGATGTTGCGCGGCATGGTGGCGACGCGGCAGTCCCCGGATCGCCCGCTCGTGGTGCTGGCCCACCTGCAGGTCCTCGGCGCGATCTCCAGTTCTGCGCAGCCGCTGATCGGCAAGGCGATCGAGGCGACGCTCGGTGACCTACAGGACCTCGGCGCCGCGGCGATCGTCCTCGGCCACGTGCACAAGCCGCAGCAACTCGCGCCGAACATTGAGTACATCGGCAGCCTCACAGTGCACGACTTCGGCGAGGAGGCCGAGGAGAAGCGCGTCGGGATCCTCACGATCGACGACGAGGGCGCGGCGACGTGGGAGTGGATCCCTGTGCCGTGCAGGCACTGGCACACGGTAGAGGCAAGGTTGGTCCCGCACGCGACTGGCAGTCTCTCCTGGGAGCACGTCGAAGAGACTCCGCATTTCGAAGGGGAGGACGTGGAGGGGTGGAATCTCCGCTATCGGTTCTCTTGCACCGAAGAGCGGCAGCACCTCTTCGACCACGCCGAGATCACGCGCCGGTTCGCCGCCGCCCACACCCTGAAGATTGTCCCCCAGGTGGACCGCGCCGAGCGCGTGCGCGCCGCCGAGGTCGCGGCCGCGCGGAGCCCGGAGGAAAAACTCGCCGCATGGGGCGTGGCCACTGGCACGATCATCCAAGAGTCGCACCGAGGAAAGCTCCACCAACTAGAAAGTGAGGTCTCTAATGCCTGAGGACACCCTACGCACGACAATTACCACGGCAATCGTCACCGAGCGGGACTCCCTGCTCCAGGCGAAGATTGACGATCTTCGCAAGCGCCACGCTGCGGAGGTCGAAAGCGCTGTGGAGAAGGCTTTGGCTGCCATCCGCGGCAAGGGTAAGGCCAAGGCCAAACAGCCGCGCAAGCCCCGGGCAGACAAGGGCACCAAGCGGCTCGGAAAGGGATTGCCGAAGGTGAAGACCGACATCGAGTCGGCCCGGGAGAAAGCCGGGATCGCGCCATGACTAACAACCCGACGCGCCAGAACGATGAACATCGGCTTGCTCGGCTCGTGGCTGATTGGCTCGCAGCGCACGAAGAGAAAGCCGTGGCGATGCGCGAGCACAACGACGTGATCAAGAAGCTCGAGGAGGCGATGGGCCAACTCTCGTCAGCCATTCAGGGCGGCCAATACCAGATGAGCCTCCCGCTCGAGGAGTCGGAGAAGCCCGCGATCGCCCTGGACGAGAGCGATCCCGACGTGCAGGACGCGAAGGCGGCAGACTCCTCCGAGCCTGTGCCGGATGGGAAGGAGTGCGGCAATTGCCACCACCTTCGCATCTATCACCTCGACGAAGACGGCAAGGACTGCTTCTGTTGGCAGCCGGATTGTGACTGTGAGGCGTTCCTGGTCATCCCGAGCGCTCCTCCCGTTGAGGAAGCAATACCGGACACGGAGCAGTCCACCGCCTGCATCCACTGCGCTCACCCGGAGGCGGTGCACGGTCAGGGCCGCAAGCGCGGCTGCATGCGCGCGGACTGCGAATGCAAGGGCTACGTACACCCGGACCCGCTCGGAGTGGCGGATGTCGGGGTCGAGACCAAGGAGGCGGAATTATGAGCCTCGCAAGCTGGAAGCGCGAATTCTACACGCCCGTCAACAAGGTCAAGAAGTCCGACGCCGCGGCGGCGTCCTTGCGGAAGTGGGAGGGCCTGCGGCCGGAGAACATGAAGCAGCACGGCCTCGAGTGGTTCGGTCACAGGATCCGCCAGACAAACCAGCCCTCATCCTCGGTTGCCATTGACGACTCGAACTGCGCCCTCTGCTGGTATTTTCTGGGGCCTTGGAGTGAACCTTTCCCCTGTGATGCTTGCCCTCTTTCGATCGTGCGTGGTGGAGTTGCCTGCGACGACAAAATGGTCGATGAGGAAAAGGCGCCGTATCACTGCGGGACGCGAGACCAAGATCCCCGCCCAATGATCCGTTGGCTCAAGAAGGCCGTCGCCTACCAAGAGAGGCAAACGAAAACGAAGGCGAGACGCCATGCGACTCCGTAGCCTGCGACTCCAGAACATCACCCGCTTCGACCAGCCGGTCGAAGTCGACTTCTCCGCACTCGGCGAGGGTCTGATCGCGATCGCTGGCGCGAACGGCGAGGGGAAGACGACGATCCTCGAGGGACCATTCGCCGCACTGTACGGTGAATTTCCCACGCGGCCCGGCGGCCTCTATGCGGTTGCCCACGGGCGCGATGCCCAGATCGAGCTCGAGGTGGAGGATGGGCAACCGTACCGCGCGCTGGTGGCGGTGGATGCGATCGGGCAGAAGACGGAAGCGTACCTATTCGACGAGGAAGGCCAGCCTCTCACCAGCGGCAAGGTGCGCGAGTACAACGCGGAGGTGGAGCGCCGCTTCGGCAGCGCCCGCCTCATGCTCTCCGCGGCGCTCTCCTGTCAGACGAAGCGCGGCAGCTTCCTCGACCTGTCCAAGGCCGAACGGAAGGACCTGCTCGCGGAGATCCTCGACACCGCGGGGCTGCAACAGCTCTCCGAGGCCGCGCGCGCCAAGGTTAAGGTCGGCGAGCTGCAGCTCGAGCGGCTGCGCGGGCAACTGGTCGAGGCCGAGGCTGAGCTGGAACGCCTCGCTGGCGCTGGTCCGACCGAGGACCTCCAGGTTGAGCGCGCCCGGCTTGAGGCGGAGATCACCACCGTCCAGGCGGATCTGGAAACGGCCCGGCAACGACATTCACAACTGCAAACGGATCTTGCGGTTGCGCAAGAGGTTGAGAAGCAACGAGCGGGGAAGGAACAAGCCGCCAACGAACTCGCGACCGACATTGCTCAGGTCAAGGGGAAACTCGCGGGGATCCCCGCAGAGCAACGCCGCACCAGCGAAAATTTTGCGCTCGGGATCGCTGCCGCGGAGCAGGAAGCCGAGCACCTGCCGGTGTACGAGGCGGCGGCCACCGCCCTGCCAGCAGCCCGCGGGCACCGCACCCAGGCGCAGGACGATCTCAGGGACCGCAATGCGGCGCTACACGAGGCCCGTGAGACGCTCCTCACGAAGACCCGGGAGACCGGCAAGGCCGCCATGGCAGGGGCGGCGCTCGCAGCCGCCCAGCGCCAAATCGGGCTGCTCAATGAGGTGCCGTGCACCGTGACGAGGCAATGGGAGATCGCAGGAACGGCCGCGGTGGCGGGAACCGATCTCGCGGGGACCTGCCCCCTCCTCAGCGATGCCCGCGGCGCGAAGGAAAAGATCGCCCACCTTGAGGCCGAAGTCGCAGAGTACAAGGCGCTTGAGCAAGGACTCGGCGTCCACCGACAGAGCGTCGATCAGGCCCAAGCCGCGGTGGATGCCGCCGAGGCCGCCCTCGATAAAGCTCAAGTTGAACTTGAGCGTCTCGAACCCCTCGCCGGCAGCCTGGCGATTGCCCAGGCTGCCGTGAAGCGCGCGGCCGATACGCGGCAACAGCTCGAGGAGACACTCGCGGCCCTAGCGAGCCGCGAACACGAGTACCGCGA
>Ga0315293_10004029_pt1 | contig 14050 bp, 10 predicted proteins | sample YL17G13_20_MG_FD_203071 | JGI IMG/M metagenome (GOLD analysis project Ga0315293, IMG submission 203071) | Sediment microbial communities from Yellowstone Lake, YNP, Wyoming, USA - YL17G13_20 | ecosystem: Environmental > Aquatic > Freshwater > Lake > Sediment | place: USA: Wyoming | collected... | reverse complement strand
AAGTAAGGAGTACGAAGTCAGAAGTACGAAAAAAGGGCTGTGGGCTAACGCTCGCAGCCCTTTTCTTTTGTTCTTTTTATTATCGTGGTCAGAATGGCAATCAGCTCGTTACATTCACCCAATAAACTTTCAAGCTTTTGCGATGGTAATATTCCGGCAGCCACAAGCAGCCGAAGCCAGTAGTGAGTTTCCCTGGCTTCTTTGCGGGCGATAGAGTATTTTGATACGAAATCGGCCCGGCTCTGTCCTCCCTGTGCTTCTTCCACATTCGCTCCGATAGAAGTGCCTGACCGAAGCAATTGACCGCCGATGATTCGGCCCGCGCCTGGTTTTCTATCTAATTCCTGGCATAGTTTTACAACCCGAACGGCAAATTGAAACGTCCTCTCGCACAAATCCCTTTTCATATTTCGTCCTTCGCTCTTCTAACTTCTTACTTCGTCCTTCAGGCCTGTGCCTGTGTGATTTGCTTTGCCAGTTCTTCAAGCAGTGCGTTCATTTTTGGGTCGGCACCTTTCGCCTGGGCGATTTTGCTGCAGGCGTGCATAACGGTCGTGTGGTCGCGGCCGCCGAGGTGGCCGCCGATTTCTTCGAGACTGTGCTTAGTCAGACTTCGAGTCAGATACATACAAATCTGTCTCGGCTCAGCGATACTCTGGCTGCGCTTCTTGCTCTGCAGGTCGGTGGCGCGAACATCAAAATGCCTTGTCACCACCTCGATAATATCGGTGATGCTGATGTGCCTGGCCTCAAATTTAGCCTGGCCCTCCAGGGCTGTTTGAGCAAGTTCGAGAGTAATTTTTTTGCCGCTGGTTGTCGCCACGGCGTAAATGCTCGTCAAAGCGCCTTCAAGCTCTCTGATATTTGCCTGCACCTTGCGAGCAATGTATTCAGCTATCTCGTCGGAAATGCTAAGCCCTCGAAGGTGTGCCTTTTTTTGGACAATCGCCACTCTCGTCTCATAGCTCGGCGGGTCGATTCCGGCAACAAGACCCCAATTGAATCTGCTTATAAGCCGTTCTTCGAGCGAAGGAATTTTGACCGGCGGACTGTCGGCGCTCAGGATAATCTGCTTACCATTATTATAAAGGGCGTTAAAGGTGTGAAAGAACTCCTCCTGGCTTTGCTCTCGCTCACGCAAAAACTGGATGTCGTCTATCACGAGCATATCGACCGTGCGGAACTGGCTCTGGAAGCCGGCCAAGTTTCCCTCCTCGATTGCCCGAATGAACCTGTTGACAAACTCCTCGCAGCTCAGGAACTGGATTATCCCGCCATTAAATCTCTCTTGGGCATCAAAGCAGATTGCCTGTAAAAGATGTGTCTTGCCTAAGCCGGAATTACCGTAAATAAAAAGTGGATTGTAGGTTTTGCCTGGCGAGTTACTTACGGCGACGCAGCTCGCATGGGCAAGGCGGTTGCAGGGGCCGACCACAAAATTCTCGAAGGTATAATCAGGATGGAGCCGAAGCGCCGGCCGCGGGCGGTCCGCTGAGGGCGGGTGTGCAGGTTTCTCGCCGGCTTTCTGCGGCTGAACCCTGAACTCTACGGTAACAAGGTGCCCCGTTATCTGCTGCGCAGCCCGCGTGAAAGCACTTTTGCAGTTATCTCGCAGATACTGAACAGTCGCCTCATCGGGACAGCCGACGCCTAACGAGCCGCCATTGAAGTGCAGAACCATCAAACGGTCGAACCACTTGCGGGTATTGGCCGGGTCAAGTGACTTGGCGCGCTCCACTATGTCGGCGAAAATGTCCTCAATCTCACGAACCGGCAAGGGAAACTCCTTTAGAAATGAAAAGCCACCTGTGTTCTATGCAGACAACAACAGCACATCTCAACATCCCTGTCGAAGGCAATCCATCTTACAGCTTACTACAAAACGGCACCCAAAAACTCCGTAAGGCCCAAACAACCGGCCTTATGCGGCCAAAAGAACTCTCCTTCCTGCGCCACGTCAGCCGGAGACAACCTTCTCCGGCGCGGGGCAAAAGAGGTTATTGAAATTTACCCCAAAACACCCGTACTGTCAAAGAAAAATATTCTCTTCCTGCAAAAAAAACATAGTTTCTCCAAAACGACAAGGAGCAGGCAAATTAAATCTCGAGCGGACTTGAAATTTCCGCAAATCCCGATACTATCAGACTTGCGATAGAGAAAAATTCTTTGTCAGGAAGCCATTATGGGAATTTTCGCCAGGACCGCCGAATATCTAAAAGACAGGCTCGGCAAGACCCGCGACAGAATCGCCGGCTCGCTCTCATCGGTGCTCAGTATAGGACGGAATATCGATGAGGCCCTGCTCGATAAGCTTGAAGAAACGCTGATAAGCGACGACATCGGCGTGGAAACTACAGAAAAACTAATAACTGAGCTGCGCGAGGCCTATCGCACAAGACAAATCGCAACCACCGACCAAATCGTCCCGTTTCTTAAAGAGCACATCAAAGGCTACTGGCCGGCCGATGACAGGCAATTACATCTTGCACAGACCGGGCCGACCGTCATCCTCATTGCCGGCGTCAACGGGACCGGCAAGACCACGAGCATCGCCAAATTAGGTTACATATTTGCCCAAAACAACAAAAAGGTCATCCTCGCCGCGTGCGACACCTTCCGCGCCGCGGCAGTAGAGCAGTTGAGTATCTGGGCCGAGCGCATCGGCGTCCAAATTATAAAGCACCAGACCGGCGGCGACCCGGCGGCGGTCGCATTCGATGCCTGCGAAGCGGCCCTGGCAAGAAACGCGGACATCCTGATTCTCGACACTGCCGGCCGGCTCCATACGAAAAAGGACCTGATGCAGCAGTTGACAAAGATTCGCGATGTGGCGGCCCGCAAAATCCCCGGCGCCCCGCACGAAGTGCTGCTGGTTCTCGATGCCACTACCGGCCAGAACGCAATCGCACAGGCAAAGATATTTACCGAGGCAATCAACGTTACGGGAATATTTCTGGCCAAGCTCGACGGCACCGCTCGCGGCGGAATTGTCATCGCCATAAAAGACCAGCTCAATATCCCCGTAAAATTCGTCGGGCTCGGCGAAAAACCGCAAGACATCGCGGAGTTTGACCCCGAAAAATTCGTGGAGGTCTTATTCAGTTAACGATACTGAAAATTTGCTCTCCAAATGGCCCGATGCAAGGAAAAGGACAAATAATGAGCGCTATCAGTAATTTCTCCGGCAAAGTAACTTCGGCTTTTTTGCTTTTAACTCTGCTGACTGGTACAGACGGGCAGGCGCAGGAGGCATCCGCACCAAAGCTGGTGCCGAGATTGCAGGTTATCCCGATGCCATACAACCAGGCCTCGTTTCAGCGGGATGGCGTGGAGATTGCGAGGTACCACTTCGGTCCTGAGCTGAATCGGCCTTTTGTGTTCCCCGTCATTGGGCCATCCGGCCAATCGCTGACGCGTATGGGCCACCCGCGCGACCCGCACTCTCACAGCCATCACAATTCGGTCTGGATTTCCCATAACGACGTCAACGGCGTGGATTTCTGGAGCGACAGCGGCAAAGGCAAAATCCGCCACAAATGCATTATCAAATTCGAGGATATGGGCGAAAGCTCGCTGGTAGTTACAGAGAACGAATGGCTCACCACTGAAGCCAAAGTCTTGCTCTCCGAGATGCGCCAGGTAACGGTAACATTACTGGAGAACTCCGAGTGGCTTTTGATAATTGATATGGAACTAAGAGCCGCGGATAAAGCAATCACCCTCGGAAAAACCCCGTTTGGATTGATTGGCGTGCGAATGGCCAAGACCATCGGCGTCAACGACGGCGGCGGAACGATTCGCAATTCGCAAGGCGGGGTCAACGAAAAGGAGATTTTCTGGAAACGAGCAAAATGGGTTGATTATTCCGGCCCGGTTACTAATCAAAGAATAGAAGGCGTCACGCTCTTTGACCACCCGGACAATCCGAACTTTCCGACATATTTCCACGTCAGAAACGACGGCTGGATGGGGGCATCTCTGACATTTGATGGGCCGAGGACGCTTGAGCCCGGCAAACCCTTGCGTCTTCGCTACGGCCTATATGTTCACAGTGATATGAAGGCAAAGGATGCTCTCGAGGCAAAATGGACGCAGTTTTCAAAAATCCCCTGGACGAATTTTGAAAACTTGCCAAAGAATAAATAAGCCCAGGCCCCGCCTCACGCTTCACGAAAATCAAACCTTTGGATAGCTGCCCAGATACTCGGTTTTGGGAAGTTTGCCTATCAGAGGCGATGCGTATTCGATAAAGGCATCGGTTACGCCATTGCCCTCGGAGTTAATAAATTCAGCCGGCATAGACCTGGTCTTCTCGGCCACATTGCAAAGCTCCGTGCGGAACAGCTCGACGGCATATTTCGGCTTGTTGCGAAGACGCCTTATCGCCACAGAGCCGCTATCCTCTTTCATTGCCAGTCTGACTGCCTCTTTGCCCTGGAGCCGAGTAATTTCTTCTTCAAGCTCGTTAATCTTTTGTTGTTTCTCAAGGCATTGTTTACAGTACGTCATCAGCATCCCTGCCGGTGGTGATTTTTGGCTTTGGGGGACGTGGCGATAGTCCGCCTGTGGCGGATAAATTTTTATCGGAGTTTTTGCAGCTAAAACTTGAGAACTACAAACCAGTCCGCTCCGCATAAGGCGGATTCGACGGATCAGTGCAATGAAAAACAGAATCTACTTCCAGCAAACGCGGACGAAGAATCGTTAGGTTGGGGGTCAAACCCACCAATAACTGACCCATTACGCTTCTTAATAGTATAGAATTGCAAATGCCATTATAATACTGTATCCTCTATGGCAGTTAAAAGGAAAAACTGATGCCTAAAAGCACAAAATCAGCAATAAGAAAGATAGTCCAGCGGGTTGTCAGCCGGTTTTCGCCAGAAAAAATTATTCTCTTTGGCTCTTATGCCAGAGGTAATGCTGGGCCGGACAGCGACCTTGACCTGCTTATCGTAATGCCTGTGAGCGGTTCAAGACGCCAAAAGGCCGTTGAGATTGGGGTAGCTCTCCACGATATTGCCGTTGCAAAGGATATAATTGTCGTTACGCCGGAGGAATTCGAATGGCGTAAGGATGTTATTGGGACTATTGAATGGCCTGCCGCCCATCAAGGGGAAGTTCTCTATGCCCGAAAATGACAAGACCGCCATAGTTGCCCGTGAGTGGGTGACCAAGGCTGACAACGACCTGAAAACCGCGGTTCATACACTTAAACTGGGCGATAAGTGTCCGGCAGATACGGTTTGTTTTCATGCCCAGCAGTGTGTGGAAAAATATCTCAAGGCTTTTCTTGTTATACTGGAAATCGAATTTCCCCGGACTCATGATATCGAAATTTTAATCTCACTGATACCGAGAAGCATACGTCTTTCTTTGACAGTTGAAGAACAAAGGCGACTGACTGAATATGCGACAATAATGCGTTACCCCGGACCCTATGAGCCGATTTTGCTATCGGAAGCAAAACAGGCGGTAAAACTTGCTCGGCTGGTAAGGCAAAAGATACGAAAGCTCCTGCAGGGAGATGTGCTTTTCTAAACAAAACGGATAGAAGAGGGGCAAGAACATTTTCTTGGTCGGCCACCGAAGGAAAATGCTTCTCTACTTCTTTCTTAATTCTAAATTCTTCGTTATACTCTCGGATAATTGCCCAGATACTCGGTTTTGGGAAGTTTGCCTATCAGAGGCGATGCGTATTCGATAAAGGCATCGGTTACGCCATTGCCCTCGGCGTTAATAAATTCAGCCGGCATAGACCTGGTCTTCTCGGCCACATTGCAAAGCTCCGTGCGGAACAGCTCGACGGCATATTTCGGCTTGTTGCGAAGACGCCTTATCGCCACAGAGCCGCTATTTTCCTTCATAGCTAACTTGACTGCTTCTTTACCGCACTGCTTTGCCTCGCGCACATCGACGGTAGATTGTATGCCGGGGAAACTTCTTTGCAGATAGCCGAACGTATCCGCCCGGACACGCTTGATTTTGAGTTTATTCCTCACCTGGTCTGCCAGGAAATCCGCAAGAGCGCCAGTGCCGGATAACTGGATATTGCCGTAGGCATCGGTTTCTACACCTTTGGCAAGTTTTTCGGCCCAGGTAACACCGTCGGTATCGCGGATACCCTCACTGGCGGCTACGACGCATCGGCCGAGTTTCTTAACGACGCTATCAACGTCGCTGATGAATTTGTCTAACAAAACGGGCCTTTCGGGGACATATACCAGATGTGGCCCGTCATCGCCTCTTTTCCTGCCCAGAGCACACGCAGCGGTCAGGAAGCCGGCGTTCCTGCCCATAATGACATCAATTTTCACGCCGGGCAAAGAGCGATTATCCAGGTCATCGCCAATCAGAGCCAATGCCACAAACGTTGCAGCGCTTCCATAACCAGGGCAGTGGTCGGTAATGGGCAGGTCGTTATCGACCGTCTTGGGAATATGAAACACCCGCAGTTCATAGCCGGCCTGGTCGGCTACCGTCTTGAGGATGCGAGCGGCGTTTGCCGAGTCGTTGCCGCCGATGTAGAAAAAGTATCGAACATCACGTTTCTTGAAGAACTCAATGATTGCAGAACAGGACTCGGCGGTGGGTTTGTCCCTGCTTGAGCCGAGGGCCGATGACGGTGAGGCCGCCACCGCCTTTAGCACAGCCGCCGAGACCTTCTTCAAATCGATGAACTGGTCTTTGGCGATTCCGGCTACGGCGTGAATGGCGCCGTAGAGCTTCTTGATTTCCGGATGCCTCCTGGCCTCTTCGATAACGCCCACAAGCGAGGCATTTATTACCGCTGTCGGCCCACCCGACTGCCCTACTACAGCATTCGCTTTTAGTACTTTTGACATATCCAGACTTCTCCTATGTAAGCTGTTACGTCAGCCCCTTTTTACGGAGAGGCAATTATACAAACAGAATGCCGACAGGCAAGGGCAGTCGAAAAATAAATAATCAGTATCTGTCAAACTTATTAGGCCGAAACCCGAAATGCGGCGCAGAAGCGCAAGGGGGAATCCTGAACCCTGGACCCTATCCGCAAAACGCTATTTCTCCTCCAGCCAGTGAAAGGCCATAAAGACAAAATCGACAAAATTCACCCTGCAGTCGCCGTTAATATCGCCCGCAATAATTGTTTCGCAGACCGGCTTGCCAAAATACGATTTGCTCGCCTCGGCTGTCCCGCCATAAGCCCCCATATTGATAATCCCGCCATTTGGAAATGGCTCATAACCAACCGGATATGAAAGATTGCCGACATCAATGCAGGGGCTTGTAACATCGTCTTTTACCCAGCTTTGACTGTTCGGGTCAAATCTTCCCCCGTGTGATTTCAAATGATAATCACCAACAATCCAGACGGCATTTGGGTCGCCCGGTTCAACCACAACATTGGGGTCATTTTTATCCGCCCAATAGCCGGTCTCTGCGAAGCAGGGGTCGGCATAAATGTTGCCCCGGCCGAAATGGTGCCACTCGGGCAGCAACAGCGAATTGTGAACGCTCAACTGCGTTGATTCAATTACCTCATTGAAGACCGGACCTGTGCGCCAGAAGATGCAGCTATCCACGTATGCTCCGCGGCCGCGCTGCCGTCCCGCCAGATAGAAATAAATGGCCGAAGCCGATATTCCCGCAGCGGTGTTGTTCACAAACGTCATAAACGCCCCATCCTTGACCTGCGCGACGTGCTGTGAGCCGAGGAAAACGTTATGGACTACCGTGTAATATCTTTCTCTTTCCGGACCGCCGCCGGCAGAAATTATATTTGCCTCCCCGGCCGCCTTGTTGTATTTGTCCTTGACGTAGTGCATAAAGAGGTTGCCCTCAATATGGACATCGGCCTCGAGGTCGAGGGCATCGTCGCCCCCGCCCACAAAGACATTGTTAAGTATCTGTGGCATCGGGTCGTTTCGGGGAGCATCAAGGTCAATGGCATCATTGTGGCCGGTGGTCCTGCCGAATATATTCTTTTCGATAATAAAATGACCGCCCTGTAGCACGCCACTGCCCCAGATATGCTCGCTGAAATTATCCGTAGTCGGCGGCTGACCGGGCGGGAAAATATCAGTGAAAACACAGTTGCGCACGATTAGCGACGCATTATCAAACCGGATACGCCGCAGGTCCGTATTATCGAACTTGGCGCCGTCTATCAGCAAGCTGGAATTTACCACACCGACCATACCATTGTTCGTTCGGGCGTGTTCGAGCACGGCATAAATGATGCGGTTATCCTTCATACTGTCAACAAACTGCAGGCCCTTCCACTTGCTGCTGCTGCCTGGTGCGCGGGTGAAGTGAATCAAATTATCCTTCGTGCCCTCGGCAACGAGCCGGCCTTTTATCGTAATTTTCTTGTCCGCAGAAAAATAGAGAGTTGTTCCCGCCTCTATTGTTAGCGTGATGCCGGCCGGCACGTTCACATCGCCCGTCACATACCAGGGGCCGGAGTTGGCATCGAGAGTTGTGTCTTTCGTTAGTGTGCCGGAAATCTGCGAGCTATCTCCCTGGGCGTAGATATTCCGGCCCGCGACCTGAGGAATAATGGCAAGCAATATCACGGTAATAATCGACCAGATTGATGAAGTTCTCCTCCTGGTCACAGCATATTTTTCAAATACAGAGCCAAACATAAGTGTCCTAATTGTACCAGTTCAGATGGCTTTTGTCCAGAGGCCGCCAGGTAACTGTCCCAACATTTGCAGGATTTTTTCAATGCCCAATTTGTTATTATTCGGCACTCGTAACACTGCCTGACCACATAACTTGGGGCAGTTACGCCAATCCGGGACTTCGCGGCTCTTGGGACTCGACAGCAAGTCTGGGGGCAAGAAAATACAGCCATTTGGCGACGGATTCGGATTTCACGATAGCGGAAGCGGCTCTGGCGTAAAGGTCTAACTGCGGGCGGTAGAGTTCGGCCCGGCGAGCGACTTCGCTCACGGATATGTCATCGTTTTTGAAATCGATTATAATAAAACCCTTTGGTGTGTGGATGAGCATATCAATAATGCCCTGAACAATAATCGTATCTCGTATTTCGTATTTCGTATCTCGTAAAAGACACCCCCCTTGTTTTCTGTCGAAGACAGAAAGGGGGGCTGCGCAAGCAGGCAGGGCGAAGGTAAAGGGCCAGTCACGCTCGACCTTGTTTTCCGGGTCGAGGGCCATTCGGCCAAGTTCGCTCTGGAAAAACCCTGAAATAGAATCAACTTCGATGCGCTCAGCGACAGCAGCGGTTATGGCGCCGGCGGCTGTAAGTTTTTCCACCGTCTTTTCAACCACTTCATTTATTACAGGCACCGTCAAATCAAGCCGGGAAATCACAAGATGCACGGCGGTGCCAATCTGTCGGGCATCCACGGGTCTGCCAAAATCAGCCTCAGCGATGGAAAGAGCGGCCGGCTTTCGGTCCATTGCCCTCGAGTAATCAAATTTTACGAACTCATCGTCTCGGTGGGTCAATTGCGTTACCGAAGTCTTGGCGGGCAAAACCGGCGCATCGCCAAACTGATACCGCCAGGCCAACGACTTTTTTATCTGCAAAAGCAGTTCGGAAGGAACGCGTTTTGCAGCTCCCTTTTGCACGGGCGGGCGAACCGGCCTGGATTTTCCCGCCTTTGAGCCGAGAACAGATTTAGAGAAAACATTCAGCTCCTGCTGCCCGTAAAGTTCGAGACTAAACAGGCCTTCACCACTCGCATCTTCAGACAGGCCGGTCTGAAATGAATCGTGGAGAACTTTTTGGTCGCAAAGACCGAGGAGAACCCACTCCAGAGGGTTTTGACAGGAGCGAAGCCGCCAGTCGGGAATCGGCCGGCCGCCGAAGAAAAGCCCTTCGGAAATAGTCCGCCCACATACCGCCTGCCTTTGCGAAGTTGTCAGGATGAGCCGGTCTCTTGCGCGCGTCATCGCAACATAGAGGATTCGCATTTCTTCCGCCAGTGCGGCCCTGCGCTTCTGGTCGGCAATAACCTGATGGGCGAGCGAACGCACCCTGCTGTCGGAGTCGCGGTCGATAATCTGCAGGCCGAGGGTGTATTTGGCGTCAGCAAGGCAATCGCCATAAATATCTTCAAAGTTAAACCGGCTCTCCATCTCGGCCAAAAAAACGACCGGAAATTCCAGGCCCTTACTTTTATGGACACTCAAAATCCGAACGGCGTCGCCCGCCGAGGCCTCCGGTTCAGCAGGCGCCCAATCCTGACCCGTCTCCAGCAGCTTCTCAATAAACTCGACAAAACGCGACAGCGACGGTATCCCGCCGCTTGTCGCAAAACCCTCAAACTGTATGGCCCTGTCGTGCAGCTTCAACAGGTTTGCCCTGCGTGCCTGGCCGGAAGGCAGTGCCGAGTAAAATGATAGAAGTCCGGTCTGGCGGTAAATCCGCCAGATTAAATCAGCAAGGCTGTCCCGCCGGGCGAGCGTCCGCCAATTTTCAATCCGGCCAAGGACCTGCCTTAGCTTTGCCGCAAGCTCCGCATCCGGCCCGGATTCACTATACTGCAACACACAATCGCAGAATTTCAGATTTCTAATTTCAGATTTCAAATTTGCCGACCTGCTATGAATTTTAATTCTTGCCAGGTCGCCGTCGGTGACATTGAAAATCGGGCTGCGCAAAACTGCAGCCAGCTCGATGTCACGCTGTGGATTATCCAGGACCTTCAGCAAAGACAGCATATCGCTGATTTCGGTCGCCTGGAAATATCCCGAGGTGGCCTGGCAGCTAACCGGCACGCCGGCCAGCCGCAGCACCTCAACGTAGTCGTTTGCTTTTTTGGCCAGCGACCGCATCAGCACGACGATGTCACGATACTGCACGTCCCGCAGGCGGCCCGCCTGCTTATCGTATATCTGAAACTCCGCCTTACCCGTATCCGCACCAACCATTTGCCTGATGCGTCGTGCAATCATCGCCGCCTGACGCTGACGCGAGCTGACAATGCTCGTATTTTCATCGGCGGATTCACCCTGCTCCTCATCCTCGGAGTCGGCCTCTGCACTTACCTGGTCGAGTACGTGAAATTCGACGGCGACTTGTTTGTCGCCGACCTGTTGTTTCCCGGATTCATCCACAACTGCCGGCCTTAAATGGGCCGACTGGTCGTAATCGATATTTGCAAACGAAGCCGTCATTATGCGAGAGAACACCTTGTTGACAAAATCGAGGATTCCGCCGGCAGAGCGGAAATTGGCATTGAGGTCCACGCGCAGACCCGCGGGCGCATTTGCCGGGTCGGGCGAGGCGGGTTTGAGACGCTCCAGGAAAATCTGCGGTTCAGCCCCTCGCCAGGCGTAGATACTCTGCTTGACATCGCCCACAACGAAGACATTGCCGGGGCTGCTGAGCGCATCGAGTATGGCCTGCTGAACAGGGTTAATGTCCTGATATTCGTCAACAAATATGTATTTGTATCTTCGCCGAAGCGCCAAGGCCGTCTCGGATGGCGACAAAGTCTCTCCCGATGGCCCCTCGACCGTCAAAAGCCGCAAGGCATTACGCTCAAGGTCAGCAAAATCCAGACAGTTGAGCGAACGCTTCGCCTGGCCGTACAGCTGGTCGAATTTCCTGACAAGCTCGATAAGCACTCCGCTTTGCTGACCGGCGGCGGGACCGATTCTGTCGAGGTAATTTGGATTTATTATCGCAAGCTCCCGCAGCCCCTCGAATTTATCCAAAGCATCCTTTGCCGTGTCGTGAAGAAATTTTGCAAAAGGTTCGGGCACGCCCTTGGGTGTATGGGTTTTGGGTTTGTCAAAATCTCTTACCGCGTGCGCACACTGTTCCCAGTTGCCGGACCGGAAATCCTCCAGGCACTGTTTGACCAGCATAATATGATTGTCTTCCAGCTCCTGAGCCCAGTTGCCGCCGGAACTTCGAGAGCGGTAGAGACTCTGGGTATGCCGCAGACGCTCAAGAATTTCCTCCAACTTTGCGCCAAAGATTTGCTTTTGCCTCTCACCGAGGCCGGATGCAAACGGGTCGATGACCTGTGCAAGATGCGCCGCCTTTTCGTACCAGCTCTCACGCAGGACAACACTGTCGAGAAAATCATTAAGCTCAATTATCTTCGCAAGGAAACCGTCGCTTGTGCGAAGGTCGCGACGGCTGAAAAGCTGCTGCAGGCCCGTCACCAAATTGCTTTGCTGCCACGCCCAGTCGATAGTCTTTTCGAGGACCTCCGCCTTCAGTAACTTCGCCTCATCGGCATCTACGACAGCGAACGTTGGGTCAAGGCCGAGCTTATAAAAGTATTCCGTTATAAGGCGTTTGCAAAATGAATGTATCGTGCTGATGTCGGCGCCCTGCAGCAACACAAGCTGATGACGCAGATGACCCGCCAAAGGCGGGCCGGTCTGTAAGGACTCGGTCCTTAATTGCTCGGCAATTCGCGACCGCATCTGCTCGGCAGCCATATCCGTAAAAGTCAATACGAGGACACTCCAGACATCGGGGCACACAGTCTTGTCGGATACGATATTGACACATCGTCCCGACAGGACGGCCGTTTTACCCGTGCCGGCTGAAGCGGTAACGAGGACGTCACTGCCGCGGGCAACGATTGCCCGCCTCTGCTGGTCGGTCCAGCTAATCTTCCTTTCAGGCATTGACTCCCCTCATTTCTTCAAGGGCCTGGGGTTTATATATTGACTCCAGGGCGTTGTAGTCATTTATCTGCCAGTCAAACCTGCAGACCGCCTTATATTTGCAATAATTACAGGGCGACCGTCTGTCGATTCTATACGGCCAAACATCAATCTTACCCGATACGATTTCTTCAGCTATTCGGACCACCTTTTTACCGGCGAACCTGAGAACATTTTCAAAATCATCACGCCTCAGCACGTCCCTGCCGCCGTAATTTCCGTATGGCTCGCCTTCTTTCGTGACAAAAAAATTGTAAAACTTACTGTCCTTCGATGCTCTCGCATCAAGCTGCCAGGCAAACTCGCCATTAAATATACCCTTCGCTTTACGACTGAATCTGGCACCGGCTTGCGGCAATTCAGTCAGAGCAGATGCCCTGACTTTTGCCTCGACAGGCATATAAAACGCACCTGCTATATCTTTTACTCTTGAACGACTTGCGTTGCGGACAGCCAGCATATAGATTGGAAGCTGCATATCGAGGCCGTAATAAAAGTCCGGCCAGCGGAAAGATTCTGCTTTGCGCTTGTAGTCGAAAATAATCGCAAATTTCCGACCTTCGATATCCGCAATATCAAGCCGGTCGATTTTCCCGCCCAAAGACAGCACGCCGCCGTTTGAAAGAGCAAGCTCAAATTCCCCCAGCGTCTCGCACGCGCCCTCCACCCGGCCGAACGCAACCTCCGACATTGCTGGCCTGAAGCCGCCCGCACGCACCATTTGTGCTATCGCCAGGATGCAATCTTCGAGAACTTCAGATGCGGAACTTATTATGTATGCGTTGTGGGCCGAGCGGCGCACGAAATTCGATACAAAGGGATGCGTCTGCCTGAGCTTCGCTATATTTTCCCGCAAAATCGCCAGAAGCTGCTCATCCCGGACCGCCGCGAAATCCTTTTTCTTTTCGTTAAGCGTCTTCAACAAAGCATCCAGAACATTATGGTAAAAATTGCCGACATCCAGCGGCTCAAACTTAAACTCCTTCCTCTCTCTCAATTCCAGTATATGCTCGACAAAATGCTTATAAGGACATTTGGCAAAGTCACCGAGTCTTGTCGCCGAGCTTTTTACGTGCCTGCCGAAAAGCTCCGCGACCACACCGCTATCCAACTGTGCGCGATTTTCATAATTCAGCGAAGAAAGAATAGCTGCCCCTAAATGGCCAAGCTCCTCATCGGAGCAGACATCCTCCAGCAAATCCGCAAGCCGGCTGCTGCTGCCGCCGGCGACAGCGGGTGCGTCCCTGCCGAGACCGGTGCACAATATGTCAATAAACTCAGATTCGCTGCCGACATTCTCAATATCTGTTTGCCTGCCGCCTACCGATTCCTCTTCGAGATTTTCAAACAGCGACTGAAGCTCGTCTATAAACTGCGAGCGAGCCACTGCGCTGCCATCACT
>Ga0315293_10004028_pt1 | contig 14050 bp, 14 predicted proteins | sample YL17G13_20_MG_FD_203071 | JGI IMG/M metagenome (GOLD analysis project Ga0315293, IMG submission 203071) | Sediment microbial communities from Yellowstone Lake, YNP, Wyoming, USA - YL17G13_20 | ecosystem: Environmental > Aquatic > Freshwater > Lake > Sediment | place: USA: Wyoming | collected... | reverse complement strand
CGTGTTCGACATTCCGCACTGCGGCCGCCTGTTTCCCGAAGCCGATGGCGTCCAGGTCCTCGGCTGGGGCGCCCATTCGCCCATGGGCAACGGTCGCTCCCAGCCCAAAAAACTGTTCAAGCAGCTGCGGCGCCGCTTCGGGCCGCATCCGGCCTGGCGTATCCAGGACCGCGGCACCTGGTGGGACACTGGCCGCCTGCAGCGCCTGCGCTCGGCGCTCCTGGAAGGCATCGGGCGGCGCAACCGGATCAACTTGGCCCTGCTGGCCGAACACCCGGCCGACCTGACCCTGCTGGCTTTCAGCGAGATCCATATCGCCGGCCACCATTTCTGGCACCTGGACGATCCCGGCCATCCGGCTTTCCGACGCAACCAGCCGCCTTTGGCCGATTTCCTCCTTGAAATCTACCGGGCGACGGACCGCGCGCTAGGAGAGCTGCTGGAGCGGCTGCCGGCGGATGCCAACCTGCTGGTGTTCTCTCCCGAAGGCGGGGCCGCAAACTGGTGCGACTTGAACAGCATGATCTTTTTGCCCGAACTCATGTTCCGCTGGAATTTCCCCGGTCAGGCGCTGTTGGCGGGCAGTGTCCAAAACGACGAATTGCCCTCCCTGATCAGCCAACCCCGTTTCAACGACTGGGTGCAAGCGGTTTGGCACGGGTATTTTGCCTGCCTGCCTCCCAATTGGCTCCCAAGACTGTTCCGGGAGCTTTTCCGCAAAGCGGCCGCCATACCCGGCTGCAATTTCCCTTTCTATGTCCTGCGCCGACTGGGAAAGCTGCAGTGGCAGCCTCCGGTCTGGTACCGGCCCTGGTGGCCGCGGATGAAAGCATTTGCCCTGCCCAGCTACGGCGACGGCTATATCCGCATCAATCTGAGGGGCCGCGAGCCGGAAGGCATAGTTGACCCGTCGGAATACGAGGAGGTTTGCCTGGAAATAGACGCCTGGCTGCAACGGCTGCGCGACCCGCGGACCAACAGGCCCCTCGTTTATGAGGTCATCCGCACCCGGGAACACTTGAAAACAACCGAAGCCGACCGGCTGCCCGACGCCGACCTGGTTGTCCTCTGGCAGCGGCAAGCCAATGACATGGCAGAAGAAAAGACATTGGGACGTCTGGGGCCGGTACCATTCTGGAAATCGGGAAGCCACCAAGCGACAGGTTTTGTCATCGGCAGCGGGCCGGATATTCCCCGGCGGACGGCCTCAGGCCAGGCCCGCGTGATCGACCTGGCACCGACGATCCTCGACCTCCTGGGCATTGCGCCGCCCGGCACCCTGGCCGGCCAGCCGATCTTCCAATGATGCTGAGCATTGTCATCGCCAGCTGGAACACGCGCGCATTGCTGCACGCCTGCCTGGCATCAATCTTCCGCCACCCGCCGCCCTTCAAGTTTGAAGTCATCATCGTGGACAATGCATCCGGCGACGGCAGTCCCGAAATGGTCCGCGCCGAATTTCCCGCGGCCCGCCTGAAAAAAAATCACGCCAACCTCGGTTTCGCCGCGGCGTGCAACCTGGGTGCCGGAATGGCTTCAGGACGTTACCTGCTCTTCCTCAATTCGGACACGCGGGTTCGAAAAGCCACCTTGAGCGGTGCCGTTGCCTATATGGAAAGCCATCCCGGAACCGGGATCATGGGTTGCCAAACCTTGAATCCCGACGGCTCCCTGCAGGCCACGGCGCTTGCTTTCCCCACCTTGACGCGGATCCTGGCCAATGTTTCGGGATTGAGCGACCTGCGCGGATTATCCCGGCGGCGGGCGAAGGCGTCCCGCCGCCCTTTCGACTATGTCCAGGGGTCGTTCCTCGTCATCGCCAAGTCGGTTTTTGAGCGCTGCGGCGGCTTTGATGAAAGTTTCTTTCTCTATGGCGAAGATGTTGACCTGTGCCTGCGGGTCCGCGCCGCGGGTTTGTCGATCGGATACGATCAGGAAACATCCATCGTCCATCATGGCGGCGGCAGCAGTAAAAATTTGTCATCGCGCCTCGCCTATTTAATTTCCGGCTGCAATCTGTTGTATAAAAAATACCGCCAGGGGCCGCAAATCAAAAAACTGGCAACGTTCACGAAATCAGCGCTGCGCCTGCGCCTTTTAGCTGAGCATGCCTTTTCCATTCTAAATTTCAGGGCCAGGAAGAGAAAAATCGCCGCGCGCTTCGGTTTCGTGGCCGCAACGAAAAAAGAAGGTTCGATTTGAACATGGGAGCAAATCATGCCCTGCCATCCGTTGTCATCCTGGGTACCCGCATCGATAATCTCACCATGGCCAAAGTACTGCAGCGGGTGGAAAGGATGGTTTCTTTCGCCCCTCCCGGCCAGATCATCACCGCCAACGTCGACCAGTTGGTCGGGAACCGCAAAAAACCCGGCATGCAGCAGCTGTACCGCTCCGCCGCCCTTGTCGTTCCGGACGGCGTGCCCCTGCTCTGGGCCGCGCGCTTCCTCAAAGCCCACCTGCACGAGCGCATCAGTGGTACGGACCTGATGGAGCAGATCTGCGCGCTGGCATGCGAGAAGGGGTTTTCCATTTTTCTGTTTGGCGCTCCAGAGGGAGTCGCGGACCTGGCCGCCCGATCCCTGAAAGAGCGCTTCCCCGGCTTGCAGGTCGCCGGCTCCTATTTCCCTTTTTACGGCTTTGAAAATAGTCCGGACGAGAATGAAAAAATCCGCTGCCTGCTCAGTGAAAAAAAACCGGCCGTCTTGTTCGTTTCCCTGGGTTATCCCAAGGGAGTGAAGTGGATCACGCAAAACCAGGCCGCTTGCAGGATCCCCCTGGCCGTTGAGGTGGGATCAAGTTTCATGTATGTTTCCGGCCGGATGCGGCGGGCGCCGCGCTGGATGCAAAAACGGGGGCTGGAATGGTTCTGGCGGCTCGTCCACGAGCCCCGGAGGCTCTGGCAAAGATACCTGATCAACGACCTGCCTTTTTTCTATTATCTGCTGAAACAGAAAATATCCCGCGGCCGGACCGGCTAAAGTACTTTATTCGACAAGGCGCCGGCCGCGGCCGCCGGCAGAGCTAATCTTTTTTGACGAAAGCGCGCACCTGGCGGTAGATGCCGGCGCCGTTCAAACCGTAATGTTCCAGCAACTCCTCCCTCGACGCCAGGGGAAGGGGCCCTTCACCGACCGCCAGGATGAGGAAGCGATGCATGTCCCGACCGCGGCCCAAAAACTCCTTGTGGATGATGGAAGCGAAACCGCCGGCGGCAGTTCCATCCTCGACGGTGATGATTTTTTCGATTTTGTCGCCCAGGGAAAACAGTAATTCGCGGTCCAACGGTTTGAGGTAACGGACATTGACCACGGTCGCCTCAATGCCGTCCAGGCGGGACAGCTTCTCGGCCGCTTCCAGGGCGCGGTAAACCAGAGGCCCCACGGCCAGGATCATGGCCTGGCTGCCGCGGCGCAGCACTTCCGCCTTGCCCTCGGGGATCTCGGCTAACTCCTTGTCCAGCGCCACTCCCCGCCCCGGTTCCTTGGGATAGCGGATGAAGACGGGCTTGCCCAGGCGGCTGCCGGTGTAGACCATGTGTTGGAGTTCATTTTCATCCTTCGGCGCCATGAGCACAATGTCCGGGATGGGGTGCAGCAGGGAAATGTCGTAGAGCCCCTGGTGGGTCGGGCCGTCCCCGCCGACAAGTCCGGCCCGGTCCAGTCCGACCAGGACCGGGATGCGCATCAGGGAGATATCATGAACGATCTGGTCCACCGCCCGCTGCATGAAGGTCGAATAGACGCCCACTACCGGCTTCAATCCGCCCAGGGCCAGGCCGCCGGCAAAATCGAACATGTACTGCTCGGCGATGCCGACGTCGAAAAAATTGTCCGGAAATTCTTTTTGCACGATTTCCAATCCCGTGCCTTCGGGCATAGCCGCGGTCAAGGCCACGATGCGCCGGTCTCTCTTGATCAATTCTAAAACCGTGCGCCCGAAAATTTCCGAATAGGAAGGGCCCTTGGCGCCGTTGATGAACTTGCCGTCCTCGATGTTGAACGGCGCCGAGGAATGATAGGAACTGGGATCGGCGGCGGCCGGCACATAGCCCTTGCCCTTGCTGGTCACCACGTGCAGCAGGACGGGAAAATCGTGTTTCTTGGCCGCTTCGAATTCCTTGAGCATTTCGGGAAAGTCATGGCCGTTCACCGGGCCAATGTACTTGATGCCCAACTCGTCAAAAAGCGAGCCGGGCACCATCATGGTCCGCATCAAGACTTCGACTTTTTTGGCCACTTCGTACATCGATTTGCCGACGGCGGGGATCGATTTCAGGACATTCTGGATCACTTCCTTCATGCGGATATAGGGGCGCCCGGAAACCAGGTAGTTCAAATGACGGGAAATGCCGCCGACGTTGGGCGATATCGACATCTTGTTGTCGTTGAGGATGATGATCAGCCGCTGCTTGACCTGGCCGATATGGTTCAGGGCTTCCAGGGCGACGCCGCCGGTCAAAGCTCCGTCGCCGATGACGGTCACGATGTGAAAATCATCCTTCTGGCGGTCGCGGGCGATGGCCAGGCCCGAGGCGAAAGCGAGCGACGTCGAGGCGTGGCCGGTATTCAGCACGTCGTATTCGCTCTCCTCGCGGTCGGGAAAACCGAGCAGGCCGCCTTTTTTGCGGATGGAGAAAATTTTTTCCCGGCGGCCGGTGATGATCTTGTGGGTATAGCACTGATGGCCGATATCCCAGATGATCTTGTCGGCCGGGGCGTCGAAGACCCGGTGCAGGGCCAGGGTCAGGTCGACAACTCCCAGGTTGGACGACAGGTGACCGCCGTTGCGCGAAACCACCTGGACCAACAGTTCCGTGATCTCCGCGGACAATTGGGACAGTTCTTCCAGGCTCAGTTTTTTGACATCGGCCGGCGAAACAATGTTTTCGAGCAAGGACATTATTGGCTCCGGAACAGCATATTTTCCAAAAGCGACAGGAAAGGAGGAAAATCGATTTTCAGCTCCTGGACCAGGGCCAGCGCCTCGCGGTGATATTCGGCGATCTTGGCTTTGACGGCCGGCAAACCCAGATACAAAACCGCGTTGGGGCTCTGGTTGGACTTGTCCTTGTGGAGCTTTTTGCCGACTTTTTGTTCGTTGCCGGTGATATCCAGCAGATCATCGGCGAGCTGGAATCCGAGTCCTATAGCGATCCCGGCCCGGGCCAACCGCTCCTGTTCCGCGCCGCTCATATCGGCCACCTGGGCCGCGGCCAGCAGGGAGCCCTTGATCAGCTCGGCTGTTTTCAGCCGGTGGATCGCCGCGATGGCCTGCGCTTCCCCCTTGAATTCCAGGTCCAAAGCCTGTCCCTGGGCCATGCCGTCCTTGCCGATGCAGCGGGTGACGAGGCCGATGATGGCCACGATTTTTTCCGCCGCCAGGGGGGCGGCGGCGATCTTTTCAAAGGCGAAGGTCAGCAGGGTGTCGCCGGCCAGCAGCGCGAGCGCCTCGTTGAATTTCTTGTGCAGGGTGGGCAGGCCGCGGCGCAGGTCGTCATTATCCATCGCCGGCAGGTCGTCGTGGATCAGCGAATAGGTGTGGATGATTTCCAGGGCGGAGGCCAGGCCGATGAATCTTTCCGCCTCCTGACGGCGGGCGTCCAGTAGGGCCAGGAACAGGAGCGGGCGCAGGCGTTTGCCCGGGACGGCCAGCGCGTAATGCATGGCCGCTTCCAGCGTTCCCTTTTGCGGATCGATGCCGCGGAGGATCTCGAGGTTGACCGCCGCGGTCATCCGCCGCACATAATCATTCATTGTCCGGCGCTTCGAAGTCGGTCGCTTGCAGGTTGCCCTTGGCGTCGCTTTGCAGAATCTTCACTTTTTTTTCGATCTCGCCCAGTTCCTTCTTCATCTGGCTGCTGAGTTTCATGCCCTCTTCATAAAGGGCAAAGCCCTCCTGCAGGGGAACGTCGGGGTCTTCCAGTTTTTGCACGATGGCTTCCAGTCTTTTGAGCGCAGCTTCGAAGTCGAGCGTCTCTTTTTTCATGGTTCACTCCTTGATCACCTTGGCGAAAGCCCGGCCACGGGCGAAACGGATGGAGATCTTCTCCTCCGCGGCCAGGACGGATGAATCCTTGACCACCCGCTGGGCATGGTCGGTGGTGATGGAATAGCCCTTGGCCAGCACGTTTTCCGGATTCATGCTGGCCAGCTTGGAATTCAGTACTCCGATTTTTTCCCGCCCCTGCTGCAGCTTCTCGCCAAAACGGGAATGCACCTGCATACGCAGGTTCTGGAGCTGCAGGTTCCTGTTTTTCAGCGCGGCGCCCATGTCAAAGGCGGCAAAGCTCTGCGCGGTCCGGTGCCATTTCTCCAGCTTGCGGTTCAGGGACTGCTGAAACAGGCGGACCAGGGCGAATTCGCCGCTGTCCAGACGCTGGGCCAGCTCTTGTGCGTGCCCGGGGAATTCGGCCAGGGCTGAATCGGTGCGCAGCCCCTCCAGGGAGGATTTTTTTTCGTGCAGCCGCATTTCCATGTGGCGCATCAGCGCGTGCCGAAAAAAATCGATGCGGTTGAGGAACTCGTCCTTCTTGCCCACCACCAGTTCGGCCGCGGCCGATGGCGTGGCCGCCCGCAGGTCGGCGACGAAATCGGCGATGGTGAAATCGGTCTCGTGGCCGACCGCGGAAATCACCGGTATGCGGCTGCGAAAAATGGCCTCGACCACCGGCGCTTCGTTGAAGGCCCACAGGTCCTCGTAGCTGCCACCGCCGCGGCCGACGATCAGGACGTCCACCGCGTGATCGGAATCGGTTCGGTTGAAGTACTCGATGCCGGCGGCGATTTCGGCGGCGGCTCCCTCCCCCTGCACCTTGGCCGGGTAGATGACGATGGCGATACCTGGGAAGCGGCGGCGCAGGATGCGCACGATGTCGCGTAACGCCGCCCCGGTAGGCGAAGTGACCACACCGATGCGGCCGGGCAGCAGGGGCAGGGGTCTCTTCCGTTGCGGGTCGAAATAGCCCTTTTCCGCGTAGGCTTTTTTCAAATTTTCCAGGGCAAGGAAAATATCGCCGATGCCCTGCAGACGCATGTCGCTGGCGATGATCTGCATCTCGCCGCGCGCCGGGTATACCGAAAGAACTCCCCTGACGATGATCTGCTGGCCGTTCTCAAGCTTTTTCAGCGTGCTCTTCAGCAGCTGGCCGCGGAACATGACCACCTTCATGGCCCCGGCGCTGTCCTTCAAGGTGAAATACAAATGGCCGGAGCTGGCCACGACCACACCCGAAGCCTCGCCCAGCACTTGGATGGAGGCGAACTGCGTCTCCAGTGTCAGCTTGAGCAGCTGGACCAGTTCCGATACCTTGAAGATCTTTTCTTCAGGCAAGCTGTTGACCATACGTCGCTTCGTAATAGCGGTGGGCCTCGATGTTCAAGGCCCGGCCGCTCTTGGGATCCACATCGACCACGGTCATGTCCAGCACGGGATTGCCCTGGGCCACCTCGAATTTCCGGTGAATGCCGTCATAGAACTTATTGATGATGGGCTCGCGCGTCATGCCGATGACCGAATCCAGGGAACCGGTCATGCCGACATCGCTCTGGTAAGCCGTGCCGTGCTCCAGGATGCGCCAGTCGGCGGTCGGCACGTGGGTATGCGTCCCCAGCAGGGCGCTGACCCGGCCGTCGAGGAAAAAACCCATGGCCTGCTTTTCGGCGGTGGCCTCGGCATGGAAATCGACCAGTACGACGGGCACCTTGTTCTTTTTCAAGAATTCATCGATGATCGGGAAAGGATTGTCCACCGACGGCTCCATGAACACCCGCCCCTGCAGACTGATGATCAGCACCGGGTGCCCGGAAGCGGTGTTGTAGACCATGGAACCGTTGCCCGGAGTCGAAGCCTGGTAATTTAGGGGCTTGAGAATGCGCTGCTCGGTCTTGAGCAGTTCCAGGGCTTCTTTCTTGTCCCAGATATGGTTGCCGCCGGTCAGGACGTTGATCCCGGCCTCGAACAGCTCGTCGGCCGTGCGCTTGATCACGCCCAGGCCCCCGGCCGAATTTTCGCCGTTGGCGATCACCACGTCGGGAGCGAATTTGGCCCGGACCAGGGGCAGGACGGTCCTGACGAACTTGCGGCCGCCGCGGCCGACGACGTCCCCGATCAGGATCACCCGCACCGCCTTACTTGGCATATTCGATCGCCCGGACTTCCCGGATCACGGAAACCTTGATCTGCCCCGGGTATTCCATCTCGTCCTGGATCTTCTTGGCGATATCCTTGCAGATCAGGAAAGTGTGGTTGTCGTCGAGCTCGTTGGCGTTGACGATGACCCTGATCTCGCGCCCGGCCTGCAAGGCGTAGGCCTTGGTCACCCCGGCGAAAGACTTGCTCAGCTCCTCCAGTTTTTCGAGCCTCTTGATGTAGGTTTCCAGGATTTCGCGCCTGGCGCCGGGCCGGGCGGCGGAGATGCTGTCCGCGGCCTGGATCAGGACGGCTTCGAGGGAATTGAACTCGGTATCCATGTGGTGCGAGGCAATGGCATCCTGAACCGCGGCCGATTCGCCGTACTTCTTGGTGAGTTCCACCGACAGGGAAGTGTGCGTACCCTCGGTCTCGCGGTCGATGGCCTTGCCGATGTCATGCAGCAGGCCGGCCCGCTTGCAGACATTGACGTTGACCCCGATCTCGCGGGCCAGCATGGCGGCGATCAGGGCCACGTCCTTGGAATGCTCCAGGACGTTCTGCCCGAAGGAGGAGCGGAACTTGAGCTTGCCGAGATAAAAGTAGAGCTCCGGGTTGATCTCCTTGATGCCGAGCTCGAGGACCGCGCTCTCACCTTCGCGGCGCAGGTAGGTATCAAAATTGCCCTTGATGCGCTCCACGATCTCCTCGATGCGGGCCGGGTGGATGCGCCCGTCGGCGATCAGCGTTTCGATGGTCTGCTTGGCGATCTCGCGGCGGATGGGATCGAAGGACGAGACCAGGATGGCTTCCGGGGTGTCGTCGACGATGAAATCGACGCCGGTGGCCGTTTCCAGGGCCCGGATGTTCCGTCCTTCGCGGCCGATGATGCGCCCCTTCATCTCATCGGAAGGCAGGTCGATGACCGTCACCGAAGTGGAAACCACGTGCTCGGAAGCGATGCGCTGGACGGCATTGGAAATCGCGTCCTTGGCCATTTGCTGGCTCTTGCTCTTCAATTCCTCGTCGATGACCTTCAGCCTTTGCGCCGATTCGAGCCGGGCTTCGCCCTCATACTGCTTGATGATCATCTCCTTGGCTTCCTGGACGGTCAGCCCCGAAATTTCTTCGAGCTTCTGCTTCTGTTCCTCGTACAGTTTGTTCACCTTGTTTTTCAAGAACGAGGTCTCCTCTTCCTGGATGTCCAGCTCGCGCTCTTTTTTCTTCAATTCCTTTTCCTTGTTGTCCAGGTTGCTGTAGCGCTTGTCCAGGTTCTCCTCCTTCTGGATCAGGCGCTTCTCCATGACGTTCAAGCGATTGATATTCTCGTTGTGCTTGCGGTTGTACTCGTTCTTCCATTCGGCGAATTCTTCCTTGAACTCCAGCATGGACTGCTTCTTGGCGCGAGCCATTTCTTCCTGGTTCTTGGCTTCCAGCTGGGTCCTGTACGCCGCGACTTTTTGGTATTCGCCGGCGAATATCGTCTTCTTGAGCAAAAACACGCCGCCGCCGCCGAGTAAGATCCCGAGTATGACAAAAACGACACCGTTCAACATTGTCCTTCTCCTTTTCAGGATGACAAACTGACAGTTAACTTTCCATCCTCTTTTTCAGGCGCCAACAACGTATCGATCCTGCTTAGTATCTGCGCAAGCTTTTCATTTTCTTTCTTCAAGATAAACAAGTCTTGGGCGATGTTTATCGAAGTTAACAGTCCCAGTTTCTGGGAATCCAATTCATTCATCCTGCTTTTTATTTTAGTGATTTTATTTTCGACGTATTCCACCACGCGTAGGAACTCTTCCACAACGACATCATCGGCCAGTTGAAAAACGATCTTCTTGCCGGTGATCTGGACTTCAATTTCTTTGGCCATTATTCCTCGATCGAATCGACCAGCTCGATCAGCGCGGCGATCTTCTTCTTGATCTCGTTCTTCTCGCCGTCGCTCTGGGAAGAGTCCTGCTTGATCGAATGCAGCTCCTTTTTCAATTTCTGGTTTTCTTCTCGGAGCGTCTTCAAGCCACGCACCATGCGGCTGATTTTTTCTTCCAGTTTATCAAAATCCTTTAAACTCATGGGCGATACTCCTTAGCGTTGAATTAAATGCAATTTTTCCACCAGCTTTTTGACAAATTCCCGGTGGATCTCGTTGACTTCGTCATTGGTCAGGGTCCGCTCCGCGGCCCGATAGGTGAAGGCCACGGAAAAGCTGACCTTGTCCGCCGGCACGACCTTCCCCTGGAAGATGTCGGTCAACTCGTAGCTTTCCAGCGCCCCAGGGCGCAGGCGCTCGATGGCGGCGCCCAGCTCCTCGAAGCGCGCGCTCCGGGCCATCAGGAAGGTGAAGTCGCGGCGCACGGCGGGGAAGCGGTTCCAGGGGAGGAACTGGCTCTCGGGCACGGCCGCGACCAGGGCCGCTAGGTCGAGCTCGGCGGCATGGACCGGTTTTTCCAGCTTGTAAAACCGGCGCATTTCCGCAGCGACCTCGCCGGCCCAGCCGCAGCTCCGGCCCGCGGCCTCGACCTCGAAGCAGCAGGATGGAGCGAAGGCCGGATGCGCTCCCCGGCGGAACGCCAATTCCAGGCGCAGGCGCCGGCCGAGCGAGGCCAGTTGCGATTTGAACCAGGCGAAATCGAAATCCTGGGCGCTCAGGCGCCAGTCTTTGCGCTGCTGCAGGCCGTACACGCTGGCGGCCAGCCGGCGGCTCTCCAGGACCTTCTTCCCCTCCTGCCCAAAGATCTTGCCGGTCTCGAACAGGGCCACGCGCTCCAGGGACTGGTTGGCGTTGACCGCCGTGTTCTTCAGCAGCCCGGGCAGCAGGGAGTTCTTCATTACAGAAAAATCTTTTCCCAAGGGATTCTTCAGCACCAGCGCCGTCCCCTGCGGGTCGGCCATGATGTTCTCCTCCGGGGACTGGAAGACGTAGTTGATCACCTCATTGAAGCCGGCGTCGGTCAGCTGGCACTTCAGTCGCTGCACGATCCCGCGCTCGCGGTCGATGCGCAGGACGGGATTGGCCGAAAGCGGCATTTCGCCGCGCAGGTGCTCGTAACCATGAATGCGGGCGATCTCCTCGACCAAATCCTGCTTGCAGCTCACGTCCACGCGCCAGCCGGGCGCCTGCACTTCCCAGGATCCGCCCTGGTCGCGCAGCGTGAAGCCCAAGCGCTCAAGGATGGAGACGCAGGTCGCTTCGGGGATGGCGATGCCGGTCAACCATCCCGGGTAGTCCTTGTCCAAGCGGATGGCCGGCGTCAGCGCCGCCCGCGGGTAGACGTCCTGGAAAAAGGTCGGCGCCAGGGGGTGCCCCTGCGAGCGTTCCAGCAGGAGCAGCGCCATTTTCAGGGCCGCCAACATCGCCCCTGGGTCCATGCCGCGCTCGAAGCGGAAGCTAGCGTCGGTTTTCAAGCCTAGGGAGCGCGCGCCGCGGCGGATGACCACCGGGTCGAAGCAGGCGCTCTCGATGAAGATATGCCGGGTCGCACGGCCGATGCCCGAATCCAGGCCGCCCATGATCCCCGCCAGCGCCAGGGGCTTTCCGGCGTCGGCAATGAGCAGGTGGCCCTCGTCCAGGGCGACCTCGCGCTCGTCCAGCAGCCGCAGCGTCTCGCCCTTGCGGCCGCGGCGCACGCGCACCTGCCCGCCCTGCAAGCGCTCCAGGTCGAAAATATGGAGGGGCTGGCCGCAGGTCATCATCACCAGGATGGAGGCGTCGACGATGTCATTGATCGGGCGCAGGCCCAAAGAGACGAGCAGCCGCTGCACCTCCGGCGGTGATTCCCTCACCTTCAGGTCGCGGACGATGCAGCCGCTGTAGCGGAGGCAGTCGGCCGGGTCTTCGATATGGATGGCGAATTCAGCTCCTGCAGTGCGCAGCTCGACCGGGGAGAGATCCATGGGAACAAAGCGCAACCGGATGTCCTTGGCCGCGATCTCGCGGGCGACTCCGTAGTGCGAGAGCCAGTCGGGGCGGTTGGGGGTGGTCTCGATGTCCAGCACGGTCTCGCCGCCAACCGTCAGCATCTCGGCCGTCTCCAGCCCGATGCCGGCCAGCAGCTCGCGCAGCGCCGCGTCATCCAGGTCGCAGGCGACGAAGCGCTTCAGGTAGTCGAGGTTGATCTTCATGGCGTCACCCGAACTGCCCCAGCAGGCGCAGATCGTTCTCGTAAAGCAGGCGCAGGTCGGGAACGCCGTACTTGACCATGGCCACGCGCTCGATGCCCATGCCGAAAGCGAACCCCGAGTACTCCTCGGGATCGATGTTACAATTGCTCAGGACCTGGGGATGGACCATGCCGCTGCCCAGGATCTCCAGCCAGCCGCTGCCCTTGCAGACCCGGCATTCACCCTGGGGTGCCGCAAGGCCCCCGTCCCCCTTGTGGGACTGGGGAGCCGCAAGGCCCCCGTCCCCCTTGTGGGACTGGGGTGCCGCAAGGCCCCCGTCCCCTTGGGGGAAATCCTCGCCGTGGCACAGGAAGCAGCTGATGTCCACTTCGGCCGAGGGTTCGGTGAAAGGGAAATACCCGGGGCGGAAGCGCAGGACGACGTCGGGGCCGTAGAACGACCGGCAGAAGGCCTCCAGCGTCCCCTTCAAGTGGGAGAAATGGATGCCGCGGTCCACCAGCAGCCCCTCCACCTGGTGGAAGCAGGGCGAGTGGGTGGCGTCCGGGTCGTCCTTGCGGAAGGCCTTTCCCGGCGAGATGATCTTCAGCGGCGGCTGATGTTCCAGCATGTAGCGCACCTGCATCGGCGAGGTGTGGGTGCGCAGCAGCAGGTCGTCATGGCCCTCCAGGAAGAAGGTGTCCTGCTCGTCGCGGGCCGGGTGGTGTTCGGGGATGTTCAGCTTGGTGAAGTTGTAGTCCTCCAGCTCGACCTCGGGGCCGTAGGCGATCTCGTAGCCGAGGTTCAGAAAAAGGTCCTCGATCTGCCGCTGGATGTCGGCGATCAAATGGAAATGCCCCAGCGGGAGCTCGGAGGCGGGCAGGGAATAATCGTGCCATTCGCCTGTCCCGCGGCCCTCTCCGCCTCGTTTCTCCTCGTTTTGGACCAGGGCCTTTTCGATGAATTCTTTGAGCTGGTTGATCGCCTGGCCGGCCTGCGGCCTTTCGGCGGCGCTGAATTCCCTGAGCCGAGAAAGGTAACGGCTGATGACGCCCTTTTTCCTGCTCAGGTAGCGCTCCTTCAGGGCGGCGAAATTTTCAGGAGATTGAAGCTGCTCGATTTCCTTTACAAACGACTGTTTGACTCCTTCAATCTCTTTCTTGAGTTCATTGATCATTCCGCTGGCTTTACTTTTTCGACGATGGACTTGAACGCTTCCGGTTCGGTGGCGGCCAGGTTGGCCAGCATTTTGCGGTTGATCTGGATATTGGCTTTTTTCAAATTGCAGATGAACACCGAATAGCTCATGTCGAACTCGCGAATGGCGGCATTGATGCGGACGTTCCACAGGGTGCGGAAATCCCGCTTGCGGTTGCGGCGATCACGATAGGCGTAGGTCATCGCCCTTTCGACCGACTCCTTGGCCGAGCGGTAATTCTTGCGCTTGGCGCCCCAGAACCCCTTGGCCATGGTCAGTATCTTTTTCCGGCGCAACAGTTTTTTGTTTCCTCGTGTAACTCGCGGCATAGTGTCCTCCTATTTCGAATAAGGCAGCATTTCCTTCATTTTCTTGAATTCAGACTTGGCGACCAGGGTCGACTGCTTCAAGCCCCGCTTGCGCTTGGAACTTTTCTTGGTCAACAAGTGCGAACCGAAAGCCTTGCTACGTTTGATTTTCCCATTGGCCGTCACCTTCAAACGTTTGTGGGCGCCTCTATGGGTTTTTAGTTTTGGCATCTTTTCCTCCTTTTTTTGCTCCGATCATTATATGACAAAAGAAGCCCTCCCGTTTGGGCGGTGCTTCGATTTCAGCCAT
>Ga0315293_10004027_pt1 | contig 14052 bp, 15 predicted proteins | sample YL17G13_20_MG_FD_203071 | JGI IMG/M metagenome (GOLD analysis project Ga0315293, IMG submission 203071) | Sediment microbial communities from Yellowstone Lake, YNP, Wyoming, USA - YL17G13_20 | ecosystem: Environmental > Aquatic > Freshwater > Lake > Sediment | place: USA: Wyoming | collected... | reverse complement strand
GCGAGCTTCCGGGGTGCCTTTTTACGCCGGAGCAGGAGCGCACGTACGACCGCAGCGCATCGTCCTACGCCAACTCACGCCGCTGATCAGCCCGCGCTTTCGCCCCGCGCCGCCGTGAACAGCCATCCCTCGGCGTCCTCGACCATGCGCGAAAGGACAACGACCTCGATGTTCTCCCTGCCCTTCTCGACGATCCTCCTGAAGCTCTCGGGCGTGTAGCGCGCGCGCAGCAGCTTCCGCTCAGCAGCCACCCTTTCTTCGGCCTCCCCGTCCCGGCGGGCGAACACGTCCAGCAGGTACAGCGAGAGCAGCCGCAGGACGGGGTCGACTACCCCGTCGAGCAGGGGGAGGATCTCCTGCTTCGCCTCCTGCTCGCGCTTCGCCTGCACAAGGCTGAAGGCGCGGTTCCACCTGACCCACTCCCTGTCACGCACCCCCCGCGCGGAGGCGAGCGATCCGAAGAGCTTCTCCGACTCCAGCGGGTCCTTCATCAGCAGGTAGGGAATCCCGAACTGCAGGCTGAACCGGCCGATCAGGCGCGGGCGGCGCTTTCTCAGGTACGCTTCCAACGCACGGATGCTCTCGGTGTCCGACCCGACGAGGTATGTCGTGAGGAGCATGCGGACGGAGGTCCCGAACGCCCAGCCGCGGCGGAAGATCCTCCCCTCGAGGATTGCCGCCGTTCGCGCCCAGTCCTCCTTCTCCAGGGCTGCGAACAGGCCCCAGTTCAGGAGGAAGTACGCGTTTACCGCGGCCAGGGCGGCGAGGAACACGACGGCGATCGCCCAGTTTCGCGCCCAGAACAGGGCGAAGTAGTCCCCCCCGATCAGGAGGAAGGGCAGGAGGAAGAGAACGAGGAATGCGACGCAGAGCACCGCGTTCAGCATGAGAAAGATGGCTTTCAATTTCATGAAAAACCCCTATAATGGGGATGGAGTGTAGGGGAAATGACCTCCTCAGTCAAAGGGGATCCGAAATGAAGGGTATTCCGCTGTCGATGCTCGTGCCGAATACGTACTTCGACGAGCCTGTCTACCTTGACAAGAGCTACATCCTCCTCACGCCGGACTCGACAGTCGCTCCCGAGCTCGTCAGGCGGCTGCAGAAATGGAAGTACAGCCAGGTCTTCACAGACGGGAAGCCGAAGGACACCCCCAGCTATCTTTCTGGTGCGGACAAGAACAGCATCGCCCCCCAGACCATCGACGAGGACATCCGCGACGCCAAGCAGGTCGCCGTGGCCCGGAAGTTCATCGGCGAGTTCCAGGGCTTCACAGCGGCGCTGTTCGCCAAGTTCGCGGCCGAGGGCACGCTCAACCTCGCCGAGGTCACCGAGTGGGTGAAGAAGACCATCCAGGTCGTCCGCGACTGCAAGGACTGCGTCCTGCTCTCCCTTGAGGTCACCGCGGATGCCGACCGCTACCTCGTCACCCACGCGGTGAACACGACGGTGCTCGCCCTCGCCATCGGCGACTATCTGAAGGCGCCTCCGCACCGCCTGATCGAGCTGGGCAACGCCTGCATGCTGCACGAGATCGGCATGACGAAGATTCCCGAGAGCCTCCAGCGGTCCGCCCGGCGCCTGAGCGCCGAGGAGCGCAAGGCCATGATCGCGCACACTGCGATGGGCTACCGCATCCTCAAGGGATTCTCGGCGCCCGAGAACGTCGCGCTGGCCGCCCTCGAGCACCACGAACGCGTCGATGGAAGCGGCTACCCCCGCAATCTCGCCGGCGAGAAGATCACCGAATACGCCCGGATCATCGCCGTGGCCTGCTCGTACGACGCGATGGTCTCGCGCAGGCCCTACCGCGCCCAGTCGATCGGCGGGCACTCGGCGATCAAGGAGTTCCTGCAGAAAAGCAGGAAGCAGTACGACGACCGGGCGCTGAAGGCCCTTGTCTACACCCTGTCGGTGTACCCGGTCGGGACGCCGGTGCTGCTGACAAACGGCGGCAAGGCGGTCGTGGTGAAGACCGACCCCGCCGCGCCCCGCTACCCCGTTGTGAGGGTGATCGTCGATCCCGAGGGCAAGACAGTTTCCGCGCCGCCGCTTGTGCAGACCTCCGAGGCGAAGGGTATCGGGATCGCCCGCGCCCTGGATGCCGATGAGGCGCGGGACCTCCTGGCCAAGGCATGACGGTCCGAATCACCATGGAGCCGGGCGGCGCCGTTCGCGATGTGCCCGCCCGCACCCCGGCCCGGGACATCGCGGCGGACCCCTCCTTCCCCCGCACTGCCTTCCCCCTTGTTGCGGTGCTCGTGAACAACGAGGTCGTGGGTCTCGAGCACAGCCTCGTCGTGAACGCGACGATCGCGCCCGTGGACCTCGGCAGCAGGGCGGGAGTGAACATCTACCGCAAGTCCCTGTGCTTCCTGCTCGCGATGGCCGCCCGGCATGTCTTTCCCAAGCGCCGCCTCGTCATCGGCCATTCCCTCGGACAGAGCTACCTGTACTGGTTCGACGGCATGGACGGGGTGCCCGACGCGGACCTCGCCCGCATCGAGGCGCGCATGCGCGAGCTCGTCACCGGCGACCTCCCCATCCGATCGCTCCTGCTCTCGTACAGGGAGGCGGTGGACTACTTCGCGAAGCACAAGCAGCCCGACACGGCGCTGCTGCTCGCCAACCGCAGCTCCCCCGAGGTCCGCGTCCATTCCTGCGACGGAACCCTCGACCTCTGGCACGGCCCCCTGGTCCCCTCCACGGGCCTGCTGTCGGTCTTCTCCGTTCTCAGCTACGCCCCGGGCTTCCTCCTGCGCTACCCGCCGGCGGAGGACCCCCTTCACGTGGCCCCTTTCGCCGAGAACCCCGTCCTTTTCTCGATCTACAGGGAATACAAGAACTGGGGCAAGATCCTCCGCGTCGGCTCCGTGGGCAGCCTCAACGAGCTGATCAGGGAAGGCGGGATCCAGGAGTTCATCCAGATCGCCGAAGCGCTCCAGGACAAGAAAATCGCCGAGATTGCCGATCGGATCAGCGCGCGGCGCGACAGCGTGAAGGTCGTGCTCATCGCCGGCCCCTCCTCGTCGGGCAAGACGACCTTCTCGAAGAAGCTGATGATCCAGCTCAGGGTGGTGGGCCGCAACCCCGTCACGATCTCGCTCGATGACTACTTCAAACCCCTTGCCGAGACCCCCCGCGACGAGCAGGGGAAGCCCGACCTGGAGTCCCTCGGCGCCCTTGATGTGGAGCTGCTGAACGACCACCTCCTCGGTCTGTTGCGCGGTGAGGAGGTGGAGACCCCCCTTTTCGACTTTCTCACCGGCACGCGCAAGCAGCAGGGCAGGCCGATGCGCCTGCCCGACCGGGCGATCCTCATCCTTGAAGGGATTCACGGGTTGAACGACGGCCTCACGCCGTTGATCGAGCGGCAGGCGAAGTACAAGATCTACGTGTCCGCCCTCACGCAGCTCAACCTCGACGACCACAACAGGATCGCGACGACCGACAACCGTTTGATCCGCAGGCTCGTGCGGGACAACCAATTCCGGGGGCATCCGGCGGTGCGCACGCTCTCGATGTGGACTTCGGTGAGGCGGGGGGAGGACCGCAACATCTTCCCCTTCCAGAACTCCGCGGATTCGGCCTTCAACTCCGCCCTGGACTACGAGCTGGCGGTGCTGAAGGTCTACGCCGATCCCCTGCTGGCAACCGTGAAGCCCGATGCACCGGAGTACCAGGACGCGCGCGCGCTTCTCGCATTCCTCGCGAACTTCACGCCCCTGCATCCGCGATGGGTCCCGCCAACCTCCATCCTGCGGGAGTTCATCGGCGAGAGCGCCTTCAAGTACTGACGCGGCGCATGAACCCCTTCCGCCGCGCTATGCGAGCTCGACCCGATCGCCGGGGCCGGGGACGGCGGTCTCCCATCCCCTCGCCTCACTGAGGTGGGAGCTGAACCGCATGGCGACCTCCGCCTCGCCGTGGACCACGAACGCCCGACGGGGCGGCGCGGACTGGGCGCCCGCCCATCGCAGGAGCTCGCCCTTGTCCGCATGCGCGGAGAACCCGCTGATCCTTTCGATGCGGGCCTTCACGGGAAGGACCTCCCCGAGGATGCGGACGCGCGCCGCCCCGTCGAGGATCTGCCGGCCGAGGGTCCCTTCGGCCTGGTAGCCCACGAACAGGATCCTGCTCCCGGGCCGTGTGATATTGCGCACGAGGTGGTGCTTGATCCTTCCCCCCGTGCACATGCCGGCCCCCGCGATGATGATCGCCGTGCCCTTCACGCTGTTGATCGTCTTGGATTCATCGGCGCTGCGCGCGATCACCAGCCCCGGCAGGTCGAAGGGTGAACGGCCCTGGCGGATGAGCTCGACCATGTCCGCGTCGAAGTATCCCGGCCAGCGGCCGAAGACGTCGGTCACCCTGGCAGCCATCGGGCTGTCCAGGAAGACGAGCAGGCGCGGGATGCGGTTCTCGTACAGCAGCCTGTTGAGGTGGTACAGCACCTCCTGCGACCTCTCGATCGCGAAGCTCGGGATCACGACATTGCCGCCCGCCTCGACGGTCTGGTTGATCACGGCCGCGAGAGATTCCTGTATCGAGCGCTCGCTCCCGTGCAGGGAATCCCCGTAGGTCGACTCCATCAGCACGTAGTCCGTCCCGTCGCAGGGGGCCGGATCGTTCAGGATCGGCGTATCCCACCTGCCGATGTCCCCCGAAAACAGCACCCTCCGCGCCGCGCCGTTCGACCCGACGCGCACGCGGATGGAGGAGGAGCCGAGGATGTGGCCGGCCTCGTAGAACTCGGCCTGCACCCCGTCGGCGACGTCGACCGTCTCGCCGAAGCTCACGGGCAGCAGGCGCGCCGCGATCCCCTCCGCGTCCTGCTCGGTGTACAGGGGAACAACGGGGCGGGAGCTCTCCCTTCCCTCCCGCTCGTGCCGCCACCTCTTGTGTTCGACATCCTCCGCCTGCAGGCGCGCGGAATCGAGCATCACGATTTTCGCGATTTCCGCGGTGGGTCCCGTGCAGAAAACCCGGCCACGAAAGCCCTCCCGCTCGAGGCGCGGCAGGAGCCCGCAGTGGTCGAGGTGGGCGTGCGTCAACAGCACGGCATCCAGCCGGTCGGCGGGAACGGGCAGCGGCTCCCAGTTCTTCGACTGCAGATCGCGCTCCTGGCACAGCCCGCAGTCGACCAGGACGCGCGCGCTGCGGGTTTCCAGGAGGAAGCGGGAGCCGGTGACCGTCTTCGCCGCGCCGAGGAAGCTGAGAGTGGGTGCGGAACCGCTGGATCCCATGAGACCTCCTTCGGGTCAGCCGCCTCCGGGGCGGAACCTCCTCACGTACCCGCAGGTCGAGGGCAGGTACGGGGCGAGCAGGGCGTGCGCGATCGTCATCTTCCTGCACTCCGGACAGGCGCGGAACCTCTTCTCGTACACCGTGCACAGGCGCGTGGACTCGTCCAGGAACCGGCAGGGCGCCCGCCAGTTGGTGACGACCGCGCCGCTGCCCATGTCCTTCTCGTAGCAGCAGGAGCCGCACTTGCGGCAGATGGCATCCCAGCGTGCGCGCCGCTCCCTGATGGCGCCCCCGAGCCCCGCCGCGAGCCCCCCGAGTTTCACGAGGCGCCCGGGCGGCGCCTGTCGGCCAGGAACAGGGCGAGCGGCATCAGAACGCCGGCGAGCAGCAGGACCACCGGCCACAACGCGCTCCAGCGGGCAAGGAGGATCCCCAGCATGTAGAACAGCGCCGCTGCCGCGATGATCGCGCCCACGAGAAGGCTCCACCGCATCTGCCTTTTCTGCCAGGAGGCGGCGTAGATCGCCAGGAACGAGCCGCCGAGGCACAGGAGCACGGGCACGGGGTGCCACCCGAGAACGGGGAACCGGCGTCCCAGCATGACCCAGGCAGCGACTCCCGCGAAGGCGCCGGTGGGGATGAGGGCCCACCAGTGGTTGCGGCCGGACAGGAAGACGGCGAGGAACGTCAGGCCAAGGCCGAGGGAGAACAGGCTGGCCGACGCGGGGCTGAAAAGGCGGTTCAGGCCGAGGATCAGCGTGACGATGCCCGAGGTCAGGAACACTCCCGCGGGGATCACGAACCAGGACAGCCACCGGCCCGCGCCGGTGAAAAAAAGGAACAGCAGCCCGATCATGGTGAAGAGGATGCCCAGCACGCGAGGGAGCACGAAGCCGCTGGCGGGGATGACCTCGAAGTTCACGAGGAGGAAGAACAGCCCCGAGACGATCATGGCAAAACCGACGAAATCGGTGCGCCAGAAAAGGAACCTGAAGCGGGGGTCGGGTTCCCTAGTGGAGCTCATAGCCCCTCTTCAGCGCAGCGCGGTTGACCTCGTTCAGCTCCCTGTGGCGCTCGGACACGGCCTGGGAGAGCGCGGCGAGCACGGAATCGAGGGAGGCGATCGCGGGGCGTTCCTTCAGCAGCAGCCCGAGAACCACCATGTTGGCAGCCTTGTACGAGCCCGCGGCTTCCGCGATCTCGTTCGCCCTCACCTCCCGGCTCTCGATGTCCGTCCGTTCGGGGGCCACGTCGATGAGCGAGCGGTTCCAGATCAGCAGGCCGCCCTCACGCACGATGGGCTGAAACTTGAGCAGGGACGGCGTGTTCAGAACGATGCAGACCGTCGGCCGGGGGACCAGCGGCGAGGCGATCTCCTCGTCGGAGATCACCACGGAGCAGTTTGCCGTTCCCCCCCTGATCTCCGCCCCGTAGGAGGGGATGTGCGACACGTGCTTGCCCTCGGCCATCGCCGCGAGGCACAGGAGGCGGCCCGCGAGGATGACCCCCTGCCCGCCGAAGCCCGCAATGAAAATTCCCTCGTACACGGCCACCCCCCCTACTTGTCCCTCAGGTTCCCGAGGGGAAAGACAGGGACCATGGCCTGGTCGATCCACGCGCTCGCCTCTCTCGGCTCCACGCCCCATCCCGTGGGGCACATGGAGAGGATCTCGATGAAGGAGTACCCCCTGCCCTCCACCTGGTTGCGCAGTCCCTTGGTGATGGCCCGCTTCGCGCGAAGCACCGCCTTGACGCTGTTCACCGCGCAGCGCTCGAGGAACACGGGGGCCTCGAGGGTCGCCAGCAGCTCGCAGGCGCGGATCGGGAAGCCCGCCTCGGCGGGGTTCCTGCCGTACGGCGAGGTCTTCGTCTTCTGGGCCTGGAGCGTGGTGGGGGCCATCTGCCCGCCCGTCATGCCGTAGATCGCGTTGTTCACGAAGATCACCGTGATCTTCTCGCCCCTGTTTGCGGCGTGGATCGTCTCGCCCATGCCGATCGCGAGAAGGTCCCCGTCGCCCTGATAGGAGATCACGATGCTGTCGGGATGCACCCGCTTGATGCCGGTGGCGACGGCAGGGGCCCTGCCGTGCGCGGCTTCGCAGCCGTCGACCTTCAGGTAGTTGTAGGCGAGAACGGAGCAGCCCACGGGGGCAACGAGGATCGCCCGCTCCTGGATGGCCAGTTCGTCGATCGCCTGGGCCAGGATCTTGTGGATGATGCCGTGGCCGCACCCCGGGCAGTAGTGGTTGGGCCGCTCGCTGAGCGAGGCGGGCCGCTGGTAGACGAGCTTTTCGGCGGCGGTCTCAGCGGGCATGGGCCTTCATCCTTTCCACGATCTCGTCGACCTCAGGGGCGATGCCGCCGAGGGTGCCGTAGAAATCGACAGGTGCCTCGGCGCCCACGGCGAGCTTCACGTCCTCGACCATCTGGCCCGCGTTCATCTCGACAACGAGGATCCTCTTCTTGCCCCGCGCCGCCCGGGCGAGCGCGGCGGAAGGGAACGGCCACACGGTGATGGGCCGGAACATCCCCGCCGTGATTCCCGACCGGCGCAGCGCGGACGCCGCGGATCTGCCGATCCGCGCCGACAGCCCGAAGCCCACGAGCAGCAGCCGGGCATCGCCCGTCTCGTACTCCTCCCAGAGGGGTTCCTTCTGCTCGATCTCGCGGTATTTGGCCTGCAACCGGAGGTTGAGCTTCTCGAGGGCATCCTCGGGGGTGAGCCGCATGGAGGCGATCAGGTGCGTCTCGCGCCCCTTCGCTCCGGTCAGCGCCCAGGAGCTCTTGTCGAAGGTCCTGCCGGAAGGCTCCGGCAGGGTGATCGGCTCGGACATCTGGCCGATAAAGCCGTCGCCCAGGATGATGACCACCATGCGGTACTGGTCGGCGAGATCGAACGCCTTCACGGTGAGGTCTGCGAGCTCCTGCACGCCGCTCGGGGCGAGCACGATCGAGCGGTAGTCGCCGTGTCCCCCGCCCTTCACAGCCTGGAAGTAGTCTCCCTGCGCTCCGGCGATGTTGCCCAGGCCGGGCCCGCCCCTCATCATGTTCACCACGACGGCGGGGAGCTCCGCGCCCGAGAGGTACGAGATCCCTTCCATCTTCAGGCTGATGCCAGGCGAGGAGGAGGAGGTCATGACGCGCGCCCCCGCGGCCGACGCTCCGAAGACCATGTTGATAGCCGCGACCTCGCTCTCGGCCTGGAGGAATGTTCCCCCGACCTTGGGCATGCGGGCGGCCATGTATGCCGGGATCTCGTTCTGCGGCGTGATGGGGTAGCCGAAGTAGTGCCGGCAGCCGGCGATGATTGCCGCCTCGCCCACCGCCTCGTTTCCCTTCATCAGGATGGGATTCGACATGCCCTACTCCCCTCCCGCGGCAACGAGCTTCAGGATGCGGATCGCCGTGTCCGGGCAGATGATCGCGCAGGACATGCAGGCCGTGCAGCGCTCCGGCTCGAAGCAGGTCGAGAAGGGAAGCCCCTGCCGATTGAACTGTTCCCGGGACAGGGCGAGGATCTTTTCGGGGCACGCGCCCACGCAGAGGGCGCATCCCTTGCACTTTTCCCTATCGATTTCCGGATGTCCTCTTGACACGGATGGGCCCCTCCTGCATGATATCGACCCAAGGTAGCATTTTTAGCACTTTGCGGCAACCGAGGGGCCCGGCGTCCGTGGCGTTGCCGAAAAGTTCGCAGAATCCACGAGAGGAGGACGACTTGGCAACGTACCAGGAACTGTCGGAGGCGATCCAGAAGGGCGCGGCCCCCAAGGCGAAGGAGCTCACCGCCGCCCTGCTGGCGGAGAAGAAGCCCGCGGGCGAGATCCTCAACAAGGGCCTTCTCGACGGCATGGACAAGATCGGGCAGCGCTTCAAGGCGAACGAGGTCTACATTCCCGAGGTCCTCATCGCCGCCCGCGCCATGAACCAGAGCATGGAAATCCTGAAGCCCGAGCTGGTGAAGGCGGGTGTGAAGCCCATCGGCAAGATGCTCCTGGGGACCGTGAAGGGCGACCTGCACGACATCGGCAAGAACCTAGTCAAGATGATGGCACAGGGTGCGGGCATCGAAGTCGTGGACATGGGCATCGATGTGTCCGGCGACAAGTTCCTCCAGGGCCTGAAGGACAACCCCGACGCGAAGGCGGTGGGCCTGTCGGCGCTGCTGACCACGACGATGACGGGCATGAAGGAAGTCATCGACCGCTTCGAGAAGGAAGGCATGAGGAAGAAGGTGAAGTTCATGGTGGGCGGCGCGCCCCTCACCGAGGCGTACGCCAAGGAGATCGGCGCCGACGGCTACGCCCCCGATGCCGCCAGTGCGGCGGAGAAGTTCAAGGCCTTCCTGCGGGCCTGATCAAATGGACCCGAGCGGGCGCCCAGAGCCCGCTCTTTGTTTTACGAAGGGGGAGCGAAGTATCCCGCCTCGTCCCTTCCGCTCACCTTCTGCAGCGTCGCCTCGATCTCGACAGGGATGTAGGTCTGGCCGAAGTTTGCCGGCGATGGCGAGATGTAGCGAATGGTGTATGAGGGGGTGATCCGCGCGCTGAGCTCCCGCACCACCTCGGCCACTCCGCCGGGGAGGGTGGCGCTGAACGCCTTGCCTCCCGTCTCCCTTGCGAGAAAAGCGAGATCCTCGTCGATGCCCTGCGATCCGAGCGACACGGGATAGAAGGCGACCGCGTTGTTGCGCAGGAACGCGGCGATCTCGCCAACCGAGTACGTGCGGAACGCGTTCGCTCCGAGGGAACCCGTCGTCAGGAAGACCACGGCGCGCTTCGCCCCAGATGGGGCCTGCACGAGGGCATCGCCCGCCATCCGGGCCGCGATGTCGAAGCGCCACCGCGAGGAGGGCGCGGCCTGCAGGGCCTGCGCTGCCATTCGCAGCCGCGTCTCGCCGAAATCCGCCTCTTTCGTCGCCCGCTCGCCCGCCGATACCGCCATGGCCCTGCCGTTTCTCGCGATGAGGTCGCGCAGTTCCCCGATGAGTCCCCCCGCTTCGGCGCGGAATGCCTCGAAGCCGGGGGATCTCTCGACGACGATCGCCGCCTCCACGGCCGTTGTCGCCGTGTTGGATGCCACGAGGGTCGTGGCGCCGACGGAGAACCGCGACTCGGTGACGATGAAGTTGTTGATTCCGAGACCCACGACGGGGCTGCCCGACCGGCTCTCGACGGAGAGGTCCACGAACACCTCGGGGAACTTCACCGCGTTCACGCGCTGGAGCCGAACCACGAGACCCGCGTACAGCGCGGAGGTCCGCGAAAGCAGCACGACGAGGTTCGAGTCGAAATCCACAGCGAGGATGTCGCCGTTGGGCCCGGCGGCCTGGTGCACGAGACGCGTCGTGCGCGCGCTCGTGTCGCCGCGAACGGTCCACGTCTCGCTCTCGATGTCGCACTCCCGCACGAGATTCCCGTCCGCCGCGAGCAGGCCACCGGACGCCGTGAAGCCCAGGCCCTCGGGGCCCTGGAGCGTCCCCTCGCCGAGGGAGCCCAGCGGGTTGCCGTTCAGGTCGAAGATCGCGATCCGCTTCCTCGACTTCTCGGAAACGTAGAGGCGCTCATCGCGCACGGCGATGCCCGTGGGGCCCGCGACGGCGCCGATGGCGAGGATGAAGACGCCCTCGAAGTCGTACTTGACCACCCTCGAGTTGCCCCAATCGGTCACGTAGAGGTAGCCCCTGCCGTCCTCGGCGAGGTACTGCGGGCCGAGCAGCTGCCCATCGCCCCTGCCCTTCTTTCCGATCGTCGTGATCTTGTCGCCGTTCGGGCCGCACTTCGCGATCCTGTTCCCGCCGTACTCCGAGACGAAAAGCGTCCCGTCCCCGGTTTCCAGGACATCATAGGGATGGTCGAAACCCTCGAGGCCCCCCTTCAGCGAGGCGACGAGGCGGAAGTTCGCGTCGAAGCGCAGCACCTCGTTGGAGCCGAATGCGACGACGAAGAACGTGCCGTCCGCACGCGGGCGCACGGCGGTCGGGCGCCTGAAAGGGTAGCCTCCCCTGGCTGCCCCATCGATCTCGGCGGACACCGCGAAGGCCGCTGCCGGGGCGAGCTCGCGGCCCAGCCCGGTCCTCGCCCTGAGGACCTGGATCTGGTCGCGGAGCAGCGCCCCGCCCTTCCCCGAGCCGGCAAGCCGCTCCCATGTCCGCAGCGCTTCCTGCTCGTAGCCCGACTGCAGGAGGCCCCGCCCGAGCCAGCTCTGGGCGGAGAGGTTCGACGGAAGGAGGGAGATGGCCTTCTCGAAGAAGACGATGGCCTCATTGAACAGGCCGCGATGAAAAACCTGCACCCCGGAACGGAACTGGTCGTCGGATCGGGCAGCGGTGATGTCGAGGGTTTCGGCAGGGAGGCGGAGGCCCAGGAGGGCAAGGAAACAGATCGCGGTCGCTGTCAGTTTCACAGGGCCAGTATAGGGAAATTATGCGTACGTATCTACCGTATGCGTCTTGCCCGCGTCGAGTTTCACTTCTCCCCGAATGCCGAGATACAGGATGCTCTTGATCTCCTCGGCCTTGATGATCGGAAGGTCTTCCGTCTGAGAGGTGGGTTTGACCGGCAGAGCGATGCTGTCTACCTTCATAGGTTTGCTCCTATTCGTATTCTCGACGGGAAAGGAGCGCGGGATGAGGAAAATAATTTCGCGGCGGAAGCCTATGGCGAGGAGGCGCCCTTCATCTTCTCCATGAGCGCGCGCATGTGCGAGGCGATTTCCTTGTTGCCGGGCGCGAGGTCCAGGGCCCTGCGGAAGCAGGCTTTCGCGTCGGTCTGGTTGCCCTGTCGCACCAGCGCCCATCCGAGGGAATCGAGGTACGCGGGGTTGCGGGGGCTCACCTCAACGGCCTGCCGGCACAAGGACAACGCCTTCGCGATGTCCAGCTTCTCCTCCGCGCAGATGAACCCGAGGGAGTTGAGCGCGTTGGCGTTCTTCGGGTCGAGCTCCAGAGCCTTGTTCAGCGTCTGGACCGCCTCCGACACCTTCCTCTGCGCGTACAGGACGAAGCCGAGAGCGGCGTAGGCCTGGGAGGACTCCAGACCGAGATCGCACACTTTCGTGAACTCGAACTCGGCCAGGCGATGGCGCCCCGTGACGGAATAGATGTATCCAAGGACCATCCGGGCCTGGACGACGTGCAGGAAGCTGAAATGGGAGCCGACGACCTTCTCCAGCGCCAGCAGCGCCTCCTCGTGCCTGCCCAGCTGCGTGAGGGCGAGCCCCCTGTAGTACTCCAGCTCGGGCGTCGAGCCCGAAGCCTCCTCCAGCTGCCGGAACTCCGCGAGGGCCTGTTCGGGCCTGTGGGAGTGGTACAGCTTCACTCCCCGTTCGAAGCTCTCGTTCATCTGAACCGTGCCTCCCGGTACCTGTCCTCGATCGAGACCCAGTTGCGCGGATGGGCGTGGACCGGCGAGATGGAGATCCCGCCCGCGGTGACGACCTGGTTGTCGGAACCCTCCTCGAGGTGCGCGTCGGGGTAGGCCCCGCCCAGGAAACAGAAGAAGTCCCCGTTCGGCGCCGTATAAGTCTGCAGTTCGTCGCGGTAGATCCGTCGCGAGGGGAATGTGATGAGCGGCGCCGCCGCCCGGCAGCCGGCGTTCGGGAAGTTGATGTTGAGGAAATGGTCGTCCGTCCACAGCTCGCGGAAGATGTCGAGGTTGCGGGCGGTGAAATCGGCGGCAGCGCGGAAATCGAAGGGGGGGGTGTAGGAGTTGATCGACAGCGCGACGGACGGCCTGCCCATCAAGGCGCCCTGCCGGGCGCCGGCCGCCGTGCCCGAGTACAGGATGTCGGTGCCGAGGTTGGGTCCATGGTTGATGCCGGAGAGCACGATCTCGATGCCCGCCGGCAGGAGCCCCAGCAGCGAGACGAGAACGCAGTCGGCGGGGGTCCCGCGGCAGGAGAACCGGCGCTCCCCGAGCCTGCGCACGCGGATGGAGTCCCGCAGGGTGATCGAGTGCGAGCCCCCGCTCTTCTCCGTCTCGGGGGCCACCACCCAGACCTCGTTCTCGGCTCGCAGCGCCTCTTCGAGGGCGCACAGGCCGAGGCTCTCGACCCCGTCGTCGTTGGTGAGCAGGACTCGCACGGCCTACCCCCTGTGCTCGAGGATCCGCGCCCCGCCGGCCGGCCTGCAGGCGTAGACCTCGGGACGGAAACCGAAGATCCGCTCGTACTGGAGGATGCGCTCCCGGTAGCGCGGGATGGCCTTCTCGTCGATCAGGGTTATTGTGCAGCCGCCGAAGCCCGCCCCCGTGAGCCGGGAGCCGTACACCCCCTCGGTCTCCCATGCCCGTTTGACCAGCCAGTCCAGCTCGGGGCAGGACACCTCGTACAGGTCGCGCAGGCTTTCGTGCGAGCGGTTCATGAGCTTCCCGAACCCGACGAGGTCCTTCTTCCTCAGCGCCTCCTCGGCCTCGAGCACGCGCGCGTTCTCCTCCACGACATGGAGACACTTCTTGCGGGTTGACTCCGGGATTGCGCCCATGCTGTCGCGGAGGTCGGCGGGAGTGTAATCGCGCAGGGCCGTGCCCGGTTTTTTCGCCGACAGGACCTCGACGCAGCGCCGGCACTCCTCGCGGCGCTTGTTGTACTCGGAGTCGGCGAAGACGTGGGGGACTCGCGAGTTGGTGATGATGAACGTCGCCCCCTTCAGCACCAGGGGGACATAGTGGTAGGTCAGCAGGCGCGTGTCGATCAGCATCGCGTGGCCTTCCTTCGCCAGGCGCGAGATGAACTGGTCCATGATGCCGGTCTTGACTCCCACGAAATCGCTCTCGGCCCCCCGGGCGAGGGTCGCCAGCTCTTCC
>Ga0315293_10004026_pt1 | contig 14057 bp, 13 predicted proteins | sample YL17G13_20_MG_FD_203071 | JGI IMG/M metagenome (GOLD analysis project Ga0315293, IMG submission 203071) | Sediment microbial communities from Yellowstone Lake, YNP, Wyoming, USA - YL17G13_20 | ecosystem: Environmental > Aquatic > Freshwater > Lake > Sediment | place: USA: Wyoming | collected... | reverse complement strand
TTCTGTAAATTTTCTGACCAATTATCACTAAATGCAAAATCACTATTTAAGAAAATAATATATTCTCCTTTTGCATTTCTTGCTGCTGTATTCCATGCTCTATAAACATTATTAATATACCATTCCTTCCTTTGTTCTTCTGTATTATTATGGGTATAATGCGGTATATTATTATTTGATAAATACTCCAATACTTCCGTTGTAGCATCATTCGCTACAAAATAAAATTCATCTCCATCTTTTAGTTTTGTATATTTATGAAATTGATTGTATAAAAATTTTAAGTATTTCACACTTTTATATATTAAGCATACATAGCTTATTCTCATAAATAAAATAATATTTTATTTATAAATATAATATTTAACTATTTAATCTTTTTATTAACATTTTCTAAAATAACTGATACTATACATCTTATTACAGATCAATTAAATTGTTTCATCATTCTATTGATACATTAAATATGGGTATAAATTAATCATTTTATTAATATTACTTAATGAATTATTCTCATCTAAAATAACTAATTTTTGTTCTCCATAAATACCATTTCTATTAAATAAATCAGAAATATTTGTTAAACAATCATCAATATGTTTATCAGAATTAAATTCTGATATAATATCATGTTCAGCTATACTTAAAAATTTTTCTTTAATAATATTTTTTAACCACGAATAGTGTACACCTCCAGGCTCATTTTCATTACCTATATAATGTGTCCATGAATTTATGCCATATTGTTCCAGGTATTTTTCAATAACATATTTACAATTGATATCATTAATAATATTATTAATATTCTCACGGTTATCCCTTATATGTTGGATTACATATTTAATTGTTATTTCATCATCCCCAAGATATTTTTTTTTAGTAATATAAGTACCTTCCCATATTTGGTTTTTCAATATATTTACATAATAATAATATAAATATTGTTTAGTACCAATAAATAATTTTTCATTATTATTTAATAAATTAATCGCATTTTTTATAGTTTTATCAAATGGTATTTCATCTAAATCTGAAATTATTATTATATCATCCGGTTCTGCATCTTTAAAACCATTGTAAAGATATTTTCTTTGATAATTTTCATTTTTCCATTCCCCTACAGCAACATCATGTGATATAAATGGAAAATCTTCTATAGGTAAAAATATAATTTTATCCATATATTTTTCAAAAATATCCGAGTGTTTAATAAAATTAAATTCTTCCTTAATAATTTTTCTACTATGACTAACTTTTGCTTCACATATTACAAAATAATCTACAACATCATATAAATAATCTATTCTTGCATGTAAAATCTCGATTTCATTATTAAACATAAAACAATCATAAATTTTTTGTTTCATTAATATATAATATTATAAAATATTTTTATTTTTTCATTATTATTGTAAAATAGGATATAGTGCATCTTCAATACTACTTATTTCAGATGAAGTAAATTCATATGTTTCAATTGGTTCGTATTTAATTTTATATCATCATAAAAAATAAAATGGACTAATTCTTAAATAAGCAAATCGAAATTAAGAATTGAAGCCATAAAAAATTAGTTTTTCGAATTTATATCTATCAATAAATTGAGATTTTCTTGTTCTATAATAATTCAATATACTCATTGAAATTATTATAATGAGCTAATTTTTTATTAAATATTTCTAAATTACTTTCAACATTTACCCATTTTAAATAAGATGATGTATGGTATAAATGTATTCCACCAAAAAAATACTCATCATGAAATAGATTTATAATATTTATATTTTTTGATTTTATTTTTAATACAAAATCATTATCATCAAAATCTACACCAAATGTATAATCATAACTAAAATTTTTTACTAATTCAAATGTATTACGAGTCATTGCGGTTAAAAAATGATAATTCGTTAAATTATTTCGACCATGATACCATTGTTCATATTTTTTAAAAATATGATCTTTTGAATATATATTTGTGGTTAAATCCTTTATTTTATATATTTCATTATTCCCTTCAAATGATTCAACTGCTTTAACATCAAAACAATAATAATTATTATCAGTAATATTCATTGAGACCCAGTCTAATAAATCTCCTACGTGACACACTTCCGAATTTTGAATAACTACTTTGCTACCTTTAATAAATTTAAACCCAATATTATAATTTATAACTGGATTTATCCAATTCTTATTTTGCTTATTAATGATAACTAGATCTATATAAAATGCATAACCATTTATTATACTATGTATAATTGGGTCCACGTCAGAATCATCTACAATAATTACATGAATATGTTTAAACGAAGATTTCTCTATTCTATCTAATGTATAATAGACTTGTCTTGAACGATTTGAAGATGTCATAACAATAGATATTGTATCATCATAAATTGAAATATTTGGATAATAATAATGTGTAATCATTGAACTATCAAAATTTTCAACTTTCTCAATTATTTCAAAAATTTTTTCTTTATTTGAAATGAGTGTTTGCATATTATATAATATTCTCAAATAAAATTTTAATATTTATATTTTTTGGTAATTTTATTTCAGAATTTTTATAAAAATGTTTTTTTAATATACATTTTCGAAAGGAGTTCATTTCTTTTGTAAATTTACTTTTATCAAAAATTAATTTTATATTTTTATCATTTAATTTTAATATTTCTTCTTGTAATTCCAATAAATTAGTATTATCTTTAATATAATATAGTTTATAAACAATATTATTCAAATTTATTTTTTCTATAAAATCAATATATATTTTATAATTATTATACATTTCCAATTTTTTATTAAATATTTCTAAATTACTTTCAATATTTTTCCATTTTAAATAAGATGATGTGTGATATAAATGTATTCCACCTAAATTACATAAATCATGAAATAAATTAACTATTTTTATATTTTTAGATTTTATCTTTAATAAAAAATCATTATCATCAAAATTTATTCCAAATGTATAATCATAGCTAAAATTTTTCACTAATTCAAATGTATTTCTTGTCATTGCTGTTAAAAAGTGATAATTACTTACTTTTTTCCTTCCTTGATACCATCCTTCTTCCCATGTATGAAATATTTTTTTATTATAAATTTCAGTTGTTAAATTAGCTGTATTATATATAACTTCATTATTTTCAAAAGAGTTGATTGCCCTTACATCAAATGAATAGTAATTATTGTCAGTAATATTTGTTGAAACATAGCCTAAAATATCTCCAATATAACATACTTCCGCATTCTGTATGACTACTTTACTACCTTTAATAAATTTAAATCCTATATTATAATTTACAACTGGATTTATCCAATTTTTATTTTCAGGGCGAATATAAACCAAATCAATGTGAAATGTATATCCATTTATAAATTCTTTTTTAATTGGATCCACGACAGAATCATCTACAATAATTACATGAATATGTTTAAATGAACATTTCTCTATTGTAACTAATGTATGATATACTTGTCTTGAACGATTTGAAGAAGTCATAACAATTGATATTGTATCATCATAAATTGGAATATTTGAATAATTATAATGGATAAATAATGAATTATCTAAATTATTGACTTTCGTTTTAATCTTATAAATATTATCTTTATTTGAAGTTAATGTTTGCATATATTTATATAAACATTAATATTTTTAATTTTCATATAATATTTTAATATGTATATTATTTGGTATTTTTAATGAAGAATTTTTATAAAAATATCTTTTCAAAATACATTTGCGAAATGAGTTCATTTCTTTTGTATAATTTTTTTTATCAAATATTAAATTTATATATTCATGCTTCAATTCTAAAAAATTATTTTGTAATTCTAGTAAATTAGTCTTATTTGTAATATAATAATTTTCGCATATTTCAATATTATCTAAATTATTTATATTATTATTCGGATATACACTAATATCATCTCCTCTATTTATAAATAATTTTAATGTTAAATCATTTTTATATTCTGCTATTTTATTGAAATTTATATTAAAATTACTTGAATAATCAATCATATTTATACATTTTGTATAACTATCCTTAAATTTTTCATAAATAAATTTATTTTCCCAAAAATTAATGCATTCTTTTATTTTAGTATTATTCCTATCATATACACAAAAAACTATATTTAAATTTATATTTTTTATAGTATTTGATAGAGATACTGCATCTTCATTTATAAAATTTATTATATTATTTTGTATTTTTAATATTTTTGAATTTTCATTTAAAATAATTCCAATTAATATATTTATGTCAGAATATTTTGCATCTTTTTTATCACAAAGAAGTGGATATGGCATAAAATTACATAATTTCCAATCATTTGTTATATTTAAATCTAAACATTTTTTGTCATAAATTATCTTATTTATATTCCATTTTTCATCTCTATTTATAATAAGACTTTCCGCTTTTTCATGATATAAATGTATAACAAATGGTTCAGAATCAGAAAATGTATTTATTTTAAATTGAAAATTATTAAAAATCAATCTTTTTATAAAATCATTATCATCAAAACATATCCCATTTGCATAATCTGTATCAAAACCTCCACTCATACGATTTATTAAATCACTCTTAAATATTGCACCAAAATAATGATAAGCTGTAAAATGATATAAAAAATGACTAAGCCAACCTCCAACTTTATTTGTAAATGAAGCATTACCACCTGGTTTTATGCAATAATTATTTTCTTTCCATAATTTATTAATATAATTATATATATCTTTATTACTATTCTGAGAATATATATATTCATTGTCTTTAAAATTATTTAAACCATAACAATTAAATGTTAACCAATCATTTGGTTTTAAATTATTCACAACATATGATAGTGTATCACCAATATGACATACTTCTGCATTTTGTAATATAATAATATCACCAGTTGAAATGCTAATTCCTTTATTATATCCAATACATGGATTTATCCATGTTTTTTCTTCTTTTTTAATTGAAATTAATTTAATATTCATATTAAAAATTTCAAAATCATTATTACTTAATATATCTTCTGGATTATTACTACAATCATCAATAATAATAATTTCTATATTTTTATATAATGAATTATTAATTGTTTTTAATGTATAAAATAATTGTTTTTTTCTATTATAATATCCAATAATAATAGAAATTTTCATATATTTTATAAAATATTAAAATATTAAATAAAAAATTATATTTTTTATTTAAAATATGCAAAAATTCTTATATCTCATATATATAAATAGAAATATTGAAACAAATAATTCAACTTATAAAATGAATATTTGTTTCGATATTGTTATAACTAAAATTAAGCCATAAATATATTTTTCCGAATTTATATATAATAAAATTTAATTTTCAAATTTTTTGGAATTTTTATTCCTGAATTTTTATAAAGATAACCTTTAAGAATACATTTTCTAAAAGTGTTCATAGCAGGTGTTATTTTTTTTTTATTTATATAAAAATATATAATTATTTCATTCGTATATTTCATAAATAAATCCTGTAATTCTAATAAATTTGTATTATGATTTATATCAATTTTAATTATTTCTGCTATTGGAATAATTATATCATCTGTTTTTTGTTCAATTATATCAATATATTTATCTTTTATTAATTCATTTATATTTATTTGATTAACATTATCTACACAATAAATATTATTATTATTTATTTCTATTTTTTTATTTAATATGTAAGTTTTATTATTATTATTAATAAGATAATTATTTATATTTGAATCAATAATTTTTATATATAATTTATCCCTATATTTGTCTATATTAGTATTATTTTCATTTACTAATATAATCATATAATTAAAGTATAAAATAGATAATATCTCATTTATAATATTATCTATATTATCTTTATCAAAAATAATTATTTCTATATATTCATAACCATCAGAATATGGAATATATTGTCCTAAATTACTTAAATAAGTACTACATTTTTTACTATTTAAATTCCATAATTCATTATTAACGGTATTCATTGATTTATAATTAGCAGATTTTTCATTTAATTCAATATTTGGTATATCATTTTTTATCATACTACGACTTGAAATAATATCATATGAAATTGGACCTTTCCAAAAATTTTTTGTAAATACTTCATGTTCCCCTCCATATACATATGGTAATTCTGGAAAATAGCCTGTATTTTTTATCATTTCTGATGTAAATGAAAAAAAACATCCACATACTCCACCTTCTACTGTTAATATATTATCTTTGTAATGTTTTTGAAAATTATTATCTTTTGAAATACTCCCATTTTTAATAAATTCATCATATGGGAAATAACAAAAATGGGGAATTCCTGATTTTATTATTGTATCTACATATCTATTTATACCATTTTTATATATTATAATATCATCATCACATCCAAAACCGATATCAATATCATATTTATAAATTAATCTTCGAATACCAATATTTTGACAAGCAGCTATTCCTCTATTAGAATCATTATAAATTATTTCATTAAAAATATTTGAATATTTATTAATTATTTGTTTATGATATTCATTATCACATTTATCTACTATTAATATCTTTATTATATTTAAATCAACATTATCCATTACAGAAATAAATAATTCTTCTACAATATCAATACGTTCATTTGCCGTTTTATCATTTGAATAGGTTTTTATAAATAAACCAACTTTTTTTTCCATAGTATATAAAATATAAAAATATATAATATTTTTTTATATTTGAATTTTTATAAAAATGACTAAAGTAAAGAATCTATAATATCTTTATAAATATTATTTAATTTATAGAAATCATTTTTTTTTTCAAATATTTTTTCATTACTTTCAATATTTCCTGATTTATAACTATAAGTATGCCATAAATGTATTCCTCCTAAATTATATATATCATTAAATAAATTTATTAGATTAATATTTTTTGATTTTATTTTTAATAAAAAATCATCATCATCGTAAGCAAATCCAAATATATAATCATAACTAAAATTTTTAACTAATTCAAATGTATTTCTTGTTAATGCAGTTAAAAAATGATAATTAACACACCTTTTTCTATGTTGATACCAATGTAAATAAATATTTTTATTATAAATTTCAGTAGTTAAATTCTCAGTATTATAAATTATTTCATTATTTTCTAAAGATGATACTCCATTTACATCAAATATATAATAATTATTATCATGTATATTATTTGAAATAAAACCCAATATATCTCCAACATAACACACTTCTGCATTTTGTATAACTACTTTACTCCCTTTTATAAATTTAAATCCTATATTATAATTTATAGTAGGATTATGCCAATTTTTATTTTCTCGTCGAATACAAATAAAATCAATATGAAATGGATATTTTTCTAACTCTTCTTTTTTAATTGGGTCTATATCAGAATCATCTACAATAATCAATTGAACATGTTTAAATGAACACTTTTCGATTGTTTTTAGTGTAAAATAAGTTTGCTTAGACCGGTTTGATGATGTCATAACAATTGATATTGTATCATCATAAATTGGAATATTTGAAATATTATAATGATGAAATAATGAACTATCCAATATTTCTACTTTTCTTTTAATTTCAATAATATTATCTTTATTTTCCAATAATGTTTGCATAACTATATAATTATATAAAATAAAATTTTATTTTAAAATTTTTTGGAATTTTTATTCTTGAATTTTTATAATGATAACCTTTAAGAATACATTTTCGAAAAGTATTGATTGAAGGCGTTATTTGTTTTTTATTTATATAAAAATATAAAATTTTATTATTTGTAAATTTCATAAATAAATTCTGTAATTCTAATAAATTTGTATTAGATTTTATATTAATTTTAATTATTTCTATTTTTTCTTCAATTATATCAATATTTTTATGTGTTTTTTCTTCAATTATATCAATATATTTACCTGTTTTTAAATAATAATCCTTTTTTTTATAAAATATATTTTCGTTACTTTCTATGCCTTTTCTAATAAACGTGGTTTTATGCCACAAATGAATTCCTCCAAAATTATATTCATCATGAAATAAATTTATAACATTAATATTATTTGAAATTATTTTCAATAAAAAATCATTATCATCATATGCAATCCCTAAAGAATAATCATAACTGAATGTTTTTATTTTATTAAAAGTTTCTAAAGTCATCCCTGATAAAAAATGATAATTTACAATTCTTTCTTTTCCTTGATACAATATTCCTGATATATGATTATAAATATCAATTGAATTTGTATTATCTTCATAAATAACATTATTTTCATCCAATGAGTTTGAGGATTTTACATCACATACATAATAATTATTAGAAGTTATTTGTGACCTCATATAGGACAATACATCTCCAATATGGCAAACTTCTGCATTTTGTATTACAACTTTACTACCTTTAATATATTGAAAGCCTATATTGTAATTTACCACTGGATTTACCCAATTTTTATTTTCGCGTCGAATACAAATAAAATCAATATAAAATGGGTATTTTTCTAATGCTTCTTTTGTAATTGGATCTTCATCTGAATCATCAACTAATATTACTTGAACTGCTTTATTCGAACTATTCTGAATAGTTTGCAATGTAAAATATGTCTGATTGGAGCGATTAGAAGCAGTCATCACAATAGTAATTGTTTCATCAGTAATTTGAATATTTGGTATGACAACATGAAAATATAATAAATCATCATTTTGTTCTACTTTTCTTTTTATTTCAAAAATCAAATCTTTATTATCTAATAATGTATTCATTTATAATAAAAGCATATCTTTTATTTTTAAAAATCTGCAATTTATAAATATAATTCTTCTAATTTTTGATAACTTTCCAAAATATTATACTCATATATGAACTAACTTGCAATTTCATCATCCTTCTTCAATAATATCACTAGGTCACTTTTCTACTCTATTTGATACTAAATATATTTCATCTAATTTCTCCAATCATTCCTAAATATATATATTTTTTTTCTATCTAAATACTTAATTTAAAAATGCAATTTCCCATTGCTTGCTGTTCTTACGAATTTTGGAATTACTCTGAAAAATGCAATAGAATTAATAATACCAAACAATCTGAAATAGAACAAAAAATTGTAAAAGTATTAGATTGTTATAAGTAATAAACAATGCATAAAATTAGTAATATTAAGCTTGATTTTTCTTACTATAATTTGGAATATAAACCAAATACTTTAATCATTTATCCATCTCCAACTAAGGAATTATATAAAATAAATTCGTTGGACGATTGATAAAAATTATTTTTCTAAATGTTTATTAACTGTTTTACAATTATAAGAAAAATCAGTAAGTATAGATAATAGTATTTGTTCGCGTATTAATTATTTTAATATTCGTCTTCCCTTAATTGCTGATGACAAGGAGGAAAAAGATTTTATGATGTAAAAAGTTTTTTAGAAAAAACAGATAAACAAGATAATATTTATTTTCTTTATATAATAATATGAATACTGGAAACAGAGCCAGAAATGGAAATAAAAAGGTTATAAATCTTTTAGGTTATAGTCCTGAATATTATCAATTAATGTATGAATTATTACAAGAACTTTTTCAAAAATATAAATTATGGAATCTTATAAATGAATTATATTATGAAGTATTTGGAAATCCATCAGCTCAAGATTTAAAGTTAGCGCGTGAAACTTTTATTTTAGTATGTTCTATAATAAATCCACCTATAATTCAAAATTCTACTTATGATATAAATATAGTTAAAATATATTTAAAAGAATTTTTTGATTTAGTAAGACAAAATTTACCTTTTCGATATTTTATAGAAGCTTCTAGAGATTCCCCTAATGCACAAATTTATAAAATACTTATTCATATGCTTCTTTTAAGTATGAATAGAATAGCATATGTACACGCACATAATATATTATATCCTGGTTCGAAAAAAATAACTCCACAATCAACACCTGAAAGTATATTAAGTCGTTTTCATGAAGGAATAACTGTATTGGCTTTAAATAATAGAGAAAGAGATACATTTAATATTAATTTACCAGATTGTGGTGATTGTGTAACTTTTTTTAAAGAAGGTAGTGATATAGTTGTTTATTTTACTGAATTAAAAATAAATCAAAAATCTGCAAAGACAGCATTAAGAGGATTTAATCTTTTAAATAGAACAAATACAAATTGTAAAGATGTATTTACAAGTACTAAATTTAATTATCAAAAAAGGTATTTTAGTTCTTCAATTAAAAAAGTTGATATAGATGCAGAAGATTTAGTTTTTACATTTAAACATTATTTGAAAGAAAATAGATGTGTATCCTGTTTTACACCAAAATCTAAATGTAAAGAACTACATGATTTTCAATTTAAATTTCCTAGGTCTAGTTATGTTAGTGTATTAAAACTTTTTAGAAGAGATATGAAACAATTGGAAAAAAAATTGAAAAGTACAAATTTGAGTTTTAATTTGCATCCAGATTTTACTAATTTTACATGGACAACACCTAATAGAAATATAGGAACCGTAGAACCTGTGAATATGGTTGATGTAAATACAAACCTAAATGTAAGTAATTCAGTTTTACTGGGAAATTTCAGAGAGCCTTTCAGATTTGTTGGTAATGCAAAAAAAAAGATAAATAGTATACCAGATCATAATCGTATTGCACCTCATTTAAGTTTTGGAAATATTGAGCATTTCAGATTTGTTGGTAATGCAAAAAAAAAGATAAACAGTATACCAGCTCATAATCGTAATGCGTCTCATTTAAGTTTTGGAAATATTGAGCCTTCAAGAATACCAGCTCATTTAAGTTCTGAAAATATTGAAAGAAATAAGATAAAAAGTTTACCAGATTATAATTCTAATGAGCCTCATTTAATTTTTGGAAATATTAAGAATAGTAAACATTGGAAACCAATTAATAATAACTCTTTCTTTTCATTTTTAAATGATAAATAAAAAAAATTAAGATTTCGTATTTTTAAACTTTATAAAAAATTGAAGAAAATTTTTATATTTATAATTCTTGAAAAAGTAATTTTTTCCAGAAATTGTATTAAACCTGATGAAAAAAAGAATACTAATGTTGGAGCGATTAGAAGCTGTCATCACAATCATAATTGTTTAATTAGTAATTGGAATATCTTATTATCCCTGGATTCCGATACGATTATGCAGAAAGATTGGATAACAAAAATTTACACATCATTCCATGCAATAAAAAATGATTATCCTGAAAATCAAATTGTTTTATGTAGCGGTTTTAATACGGAAACTGAACGCCACCGTATTATTGAGAAAAAAAGTCAATATATTTTGAAAAATAGTGTTGGATGATGTAATATGTTTTTTCACAAAAATATCTACCCAGATTATATTAGAAAAACTTTAATAAGTCATAAATGGGATTCGAATATTATTTCATATATTCAAGAGTTAGGAGGCATTATTGGAACAACAAATCCAAGTGTAATCCAACATATTGGAGAAATAAGCTCTGGTCATCGGGATGACCTTACTAACTCAAACAATGATAAATCCTTTGATTTTGGAGGAAAATTATAATTTATAAACTTTGTAAAAGTCAAATCTTAACTGGTATAATATGTTTAACTGCTAAAAAATTTGAGCATTTATTTACATAACGAGAACTTTGATATTGACATTGAACATTTGCCTTTGTATTTATGTAATTAAAAATATATTCATCATAATCACTTTGATTTATTGATAATTGTAGTTTATTTATTTCATTGGTATTATATAAACCCCAATGTGCATTTTGATAAAATGGTGGTGTTGTTAAAGTTCCTTCAAAATCATATCGTTTGCAATTAGATAATTGATTATATATAGATAAATCATATGTTTTTTTTTGTTTCAGAATTTTTTTTAAAAAAATTTTTTGTAATTTGAAGACCTCCATCTTGAACTATACGTAATAGTAATGAAAAAATAAAATAAAAATCAATATTATTTTCAGTTAATTTATTCACAAAATGAACTTCCACTGGAAAATATTCTCCATTAACTGAATGTTCACTTGAATTATGAAAATGAAAATTAATTAATGTATATTTACGATTATCATAATATAAATAATTATCATTATTATTTGGAAAAAATATTGGAATATCATTTTCATCAATTGATGTTAAAATACCTGATACATTTTTTTTGTAATTAATTTTTAAATTCTTACATCCATTATATATAGCAACTTGTGATGTTTCAATATTTATTGGAGTTCTACGAACAGAATAAAAATTTGGATATGTAGTCCATATAGATTGATCATTGTATGACCAAGACTCTATATTTTTTGAAGAATTATGTAATTATTCTCTTGAACACATTATACTATTATATAATATTTTATATTTTATAGTATCATAAATAAAATATTATAAAATTTTCTAATTTTATTGGTTTATGAAAAGACTTCAAACTCTATAAATAACTATTTTGCCTTTTTATCAAATTATTTTCTAACGCAAATTTTCGTCCGGAATCTTCAAATATATCTGGGAAAAAATTTATATAATTCATCGAATTTTTTTCAAAAATTATTTTGAATTCTTCTATTGTCATTCGTTTCGAGATTTGTTTTATGTTTTGTCTTGAAATTCTCGATAATAAATCTTGATTTTCATATTCATATAAGTATATACTATCACTATCTATATTCTCCATAAATCCAATAAAATACATTAATTTTATATTTTTATTAAATTTTTTTTTGTAATAATATTGATATTGTTTTATATTTATTTTATCTCCATAAAATTCCAATAAATATATGCAAAAAATGCATATTTCACCTTCATAGTCAATCCGACTTCGAATACGTTTTCCAACTTTATATTCTAGATCGCCTTGAATTGGAATTGATTTATGAATATCAAAGTAGTTTGTAAAAAACGAATAATTCATCACTGGACCTCCTCGAAATGAACAAAGTGGGGAGTTATCTGTAAATGAAATCCCCGTATTTTTTATATCTAAAAATCGGAGTAAGGGAACAAAATTAAAAAGGGGCTATGTAGGAACCGAAGTTCCCCCACTAGGTTCCTCTAGCAGCATATTTCCACCATAATACAGCCAATAATCCACCAATAACTTCGGCTATAATACAAACAATCGCTGTAGTTGCTTTCATTGTTCCTTTCGCCCAGAGTGCTACAGCAACTGCAGGATTGAGAGCTCCTAAAGATAATTTTGATACAAAAAGAATACCAATTGTTAATGCTAAACCAATTGAAAAAGGACCGTATATCTGGGATGATGTTAATAAAATTACTGCAATAAAAAAGAAAGTTGCAACTAATTCTCCAATAAAATTTCCTAGAAGAGACATAATAATAGATTATAAAAAATTTTTATAAATATAAATATATAATATATTCTTTACAATTTTCTGAAATTTTATTCCAGTCTTTTACTGGAATATTATATGCATTTTGTATAAATCTAAAAATATTAACAGTATTTTTAAGAAAATACACATCTACTTTCTACATTCTTCATATCCAATCAGTTTACACCCTTGAAGATTTAAAATGCCGATTTTATTCAACAAAAAAATATTCAAGGTTTGCTCGTTACAGAGCGTATAAATTATGAGTTTGTTAAGGCGACAACCTCAACTGATTTTTTGGCTTTTTTTTGAACGACTTTTTTTAATTTATCTTTTATAGGTTTTTCTACTTTAATATTTTCATCCTTTTTTTCCCTACATAAATATTTTGGTCGTTCTAGTCCATCAATTGCGTTTTTAGCAATTCTATATATATTTGTGGCACCATTTACATCTCTATTCCATACACCTGAACACTTTTTACAAGTTAAAAGCCCATGGACTAAGATATTACCACTTTTATATGGTTTTGGATTTTTTCTAATTTGGAATTTATCACATCTTCCTGTTTCTTCTTTACATATTGAACACATACAACTGGTTCTAAATTCATCAACTAAATATAATTTATAACCATTATCTCTAAATATT
>Ga0315293_10004024_pt1 | contig 14059 bp, 20 predicted proteins | sample YL17G13_20_MG_FD_203071 | JGI IMG/M metagenome (GOLD analysis project Ga0315293, IMG submission 203071) | Sediment microbial communities from Yellowstone Lake, YNP, Wyoming, USA - YL17G13_20 | ecosystem: Environmental > Aquatic > Freshwater > Lake > Sediment | place: USA: Wyoming | collected... | reverse complement strand
CAACCTCCTCCAGGTACTTTTTATAGATGTCGTTTCGAGCAACCCCCTTGCGAGACGATATAGTCAAGTTTGCAACCTTCTTTATTTCGGTCGGGGCCTCTATGTTTTCTGTTGTCGTGTATTCCCTGATTATTGGCATACACGACAGGAGATATTCGGCCATTTCATCCTGTGTTTTACACTCCCTCAAACGCTCATCGTACCTGGCCTCCATTTATTTTTCTTTGGTCTATATTTTTAAGTCCTAAATTACGGGTCAACCTTGGCGGCCAGGTAGAACTTCAAGTCTCCTAGGTTTGCAATTGTGTATCGAAATACGATCGGCATGTCGACATCCTGCATCAACTGCACGGACGAGCACATGTTGGTCGCCTTGGTGAACAGGTTAATGTACTTGAGACTGAATGTCCCACCGGACCTCTTCTCGGCCGGCGCCCCCGTGAACTCAAGGGTCGTCTTCTGGTCGGCAAAGTCCCCTCGGCAGCTCAGCTCGAGGGTTGTGCCTTCACGCCAGATGTCCATTTCGCTCGACAGGTTCCCCATGTCTCGAGCGATCCGCTGAAAGTCCACGGATGGAATGGTCGTCACCGTGTTCAGCTGGACCTCCGGGGCCTCCAGTGGCTCTTCGTTAATGTCGAGGAGTTTAAGCTTAAACGACGTAGATGACTTCTTCTCTGGGTTCTCAATGTAAATTTCCATAAAGTCTCGGCCCTCGATACGGGCAAAGAGGGTGTCCTGTCCAGAGACTGACTTGAGGAGCTTGTAGACATTGGCCATGTTCAGCCCGGCCACAATCTCGGTCGGACACTCGTACTCCTCGAAGTTCTCAGCACCGAGCGTCATGTGAACGAGCGTCACGCGAGCCGTATCGAGAGTCAAGACGTGAATACCAGTTGAGTCAAAATAGACGTTCACGTCATTGATGATATCCTTCAGGACCTCAAAGACAGACTTGAGGGCGGATGCCTGGATGGTGCGAAAATGCATCTTTGTTTTTGAGAGCGGGAAACCTCTAAGTTCCGTGGAACTTGGTGTTTAACCCTGTCGCGCCTTTTGGTAAGCATCCGTCACCGACATGCTAATTTTCTGCTCGAGTTCTGTGGTCCACATGGGCTCGAGTGACTCTCCGTACTTCGACATGTCGAAGAGGTTATCGTTGGCGTCGGTTCCGTCGATGTTTGTGCATAGGTTTCCAGTTGCGTCCCAGAATTCGAAATCTGTCGGGATCATGGACTCGAGCCACGCCTTGACCTCCCCGCCGACGCACATCTTTCCCTCGTTGGTGACGAGCGTCGGGACTCGGGTGATCTTTGAGGACGGGACGCCATTAGTCGAGACGTTATGGAACCGGACAATCTCCAGGAGAGCCGGCTGCGACTTGATGAACGCCATGATCCCCTGGGAGTGCTTGCACTTGTCAGAGTAGACCAAGAGGGCCATTTATATCTCTCAACTTTTTGGTTGGTGGGAAGAGGCGCGGGGCTGGACGTTCGTTCAGCCCCGGGACCGAGCAAGCTCGGTCTCGTTTTTTTTAGAGTTGAATAGTAATGAAGGACGCCCTCATCCTGGTCCTCGCGGCCCTCGCCCTTTTCTTCGTCCTGAACGACCGAGGTTCTTCCAAGGTTTCCACCTACGCCGTGTCCGATGTGGACCCGACCGCTCCCGTCCCCCCCGTCATCGTCCAGGCAATCATCGAGAAGATCCAGAGCTCCATGCCGGACATGTCCCCCCTCGAGACCCTCTTTGTCAACGTCCAGCCTGATGGTTCGTACAACTCCCGGTTCATGTTCTACAACACCAAGCACTTTTACGGGACCCAGTACGACGTCAACGCCAAGGTGGGGCAGGACGGCTCGGTCGAGATTGTGAAGATCGGTGACTCTGCCCAGATTGACCCGACCACCGGGTACCAGCCGGACAAGTACCAGCCGTGGACTGCCATCAAGAGCAATTTGGATGCACAATTCAAGGGGGCCCTCGTCGGTTACAAGAACCAGCCACCCCAGCCCAACCTGAACAACCTTACCAAGGCGTACGGCCAGAACATGATCCTGGCAGAGACCAACCTGATGACGCGCGCTTAGACGGACAAAGAGTCTTCCCGCCCTCCATTAGATGAGCCTTTCGGCCAAACAGGTTGTAGCCTCTGAAAAAAAGAGGGCCGATTCGAAAAAGGAATACTACAAGGCTCTCCTTGAGCAATTTTGTAGGAAAATTAGGGCAGCCTCTGAGCTCGGCCAAAAAGATACTATAGTGACGGTCCCATCATTCCTTGTTGGGTTCCCAAAGTATGACCTGACACAGACTGTCATGTATATGGGTCGTCAACTGACGAGGCTTGGGTATATCGTGACGGTCGCCGGTCCCCTAAGCCTCAAGGTTAAATGGTACAAGACGGCTATTTTAGAAACAGAATTAGAAAAGGAGGAGATGGACCCGCTCTCACACCTTCCGAGTCTCGTAAACTTGCAAAAGACGGCACAGGGTCTGCGGGTCGTCAAGAAGGGGCGTTAAATTTCTTTTCGCGATTCAGTAGGCGCGCCGCGCGAATCTTCGCCGTCTTGAGCCGATCGCACTCCTCCGCCGCCTCCTCCATCTCAAGCTCGACCCGGTACGGAGCCATAATCTGCCGAAGCTCGTCAGCGCGCGTTTTGGCCGCCTTGGCCTTGGGCGGGTTCTTCTGATAATTTTTCCACGCCTCTTTTGCCTTCTTGTAGTCTTCAAGGCTCCGCTCGAGCGCAATCTTGTTATGCTCGATATATCCCTCGAGCTCAGTCATCTTTTCGTTATGCAGACGAATCTTTCTCTCGGCGCTCAGACGTCCGTATTGACGCAGGGCATCGACCATGTGCTCCTCACACGCTGCAGTGAGTCCTGCAGCAGTTCCCGGGCACTCGTCTCGGACCATGTCGAGCTCGGTGTGCGCCTCCAACTGAAAGTACTCTAGGACAGCCTGACGCGCCGAAGGCCACTCGGGGTAGCCTGCATAGTCCGCTGCGCTCGATCGCCACTTGCATCCGTCTGCACAGTACACATAACCGTTGGCGTCAAGAGCGAAGTGAATGCCCCAGCCCATTGAACGAAGAAAGGTCCCAACCTTTATGAGGGAGTCGCGCGGAAGACCGGTCCTGTTTTCCTCTCGACAGATACTAAATGGACCTCTTGAACGAGTCCGAACGCCGTTTTACCAAAAAGCTATGCGACGCCATGGTTCCCGTGATGATTGAATCATTCTGGGAAATTTGGCTCGAGGCCAAGAAGGAGTCCCAGGGGAAGAGCACGACCCGTGTTTTCCAGGAGCTCCTTCGCGGCGTCAAGACGTGGAACTCCTCAATCTCCCACAAGCACACCGAGGCGATCATCAAGAACGAACCCCTCTTCCCGAACCTCCTGGCGGCCGTCTTTGTCATCCACGTCAAGATTCTGAGTGCGATCCGGACCGACAAAAAGTCCAAGAAGATTTGCATCAAGTTGCCGGCGAATGACCTGTTTGTTCAGGAGTGCTACATGCGATGCGCCAAGGACCTCTACGACGCCCCGAGCATCATCGTGGACAACAAGACGGAGGAGGAGCGCAACACGGAGCTCAAGCGCCGATTTTGCATTCAAATTGCGGACGTCATCGAGTCTCTCATCCCGACGGCAGAGATTCTCAACACCTACCTGCCTCTGCCCGCAGCCGGAGAGGACCTGAACATGGACCATGACGATGAGGACCAAGAGGGCGATGATGACGTCCCGGATATGGAGGAGGAGGGCGGAAACGAGTTTCCCGGTCCCGCTGACGGTCTCCCGCAGAACACGGGCAATATGGAGTTTGGTAAGACTCCCGGGGGTGTGGACACGGCAGTGACCGTCAACGCCTCACTGACGCCCCCGAGCATTCCAGGGGGGACTCCACCCCCAGCAGAAGAGGAAGAGTCCCTGTTTGCGGATGCGCCCACCAAGATTCAGAAGCTCGGCGTCTAAATCACCTAAAAACAATCTCGTACACTACCAGAGATGGAACAGTACTTGCGCGAACCTTTCAGCGCGGCTGTTATTTCCGCCGCCATCGTCGGCGTATATATCTTCGCCAAGTCAAAGCTAAATAATGAAGGAAAAATGAAGAATTCAGATTACTTCAAACCTGCATTCCTCGTCGCCCTTCTCGTGTACTTTATTGTGAGTCAGGGACAGGGAGATTCTGGGCCCGTTATGAAGGAGCCTTTTTAGAGACCGAATGGCTCCGCAGGAGCCGGTCGTGATCCGCCAAACTTGGGAAACTTAAAAACAACACCCTTATTTTTAAAAGATGACCACCACCCAGGCTTTTTCAGAGATGCAGATGCAGTTCGCCACGGACCTGACACAGACGTTCCCGGACGTCTCGATGCCCCCAGTGGTTGACTGCCCCACATTTCTCAAACAGCTCGGCCCTTGGGCCACCCAGATGAACTCCAAGGATCCCGCCTTTTTCTGCGAGCAGAACGAGTTCGCCAAGTCGTGGGGTCTCTGTGAGATTTGGACACGGGCGGACTGCTCGGAGACGACCAAGCAGGCCATCTGGCAGTACCTCCAGTCTCTCTACATGATCGGTACGACGATGAGCATGTTCCCACCCGAGACCCTCAGCATGATTGAGTCGGTCGCCGAAAAATGCGCGAAGAATATGAAAACCAACCAGAACGGTCAGCTCGATGAGGCGAGCCTCATGGCCGGTATGAACAGTATGATGGCCCAGCTCATGAACGGGAGCGGAGGTCTCGCGGGTCTGCTCGGTGGCGCGGGGGCGGGCTCCTCCCCTCAAGCCCCAAAGGGGAATAAGGCTCAGCCCCGTCCGGGAAGCCGCCGGAAGAAGTAGAGGGCGCCAATTTTTTTAAACTCCTTTAGTAATAGATGGACCCTCGTGACGTCTTCAAGTCGAATGAGCTCCTGGAATTTTGGCCGACGGCGGCTCAGTCGGCACGTGAGCGCGTCTCGGCAACGACCCGGTTCGTCCTGTACGCGATGTGCATCGTGTTCCTGTTGAACAAGGATCCGCGCGTCTTTGCTCTTGGTGCCCTCGTTTTGGCGATCCTATATTATCTCTGGAGTTCGAACATGATTTCAGATGGAAAGATGCGCGCGGCAAACGGCGACGCCCGGGCTTCATCAATCTTCCGTCCCGACGTGACCCTGCCGACCTTCGACAACCCCATGGCGAACGTGCTTTTGAACGAGTATGCGGACAATCCAGACCGCCCTTCGGCCGCGTGGTACCCCAGCGTGCGCACCCAGGTCCAGCAGCAGATGAGCGCCATCCACCCGTTCGAGCGTCAGCGCGACGCCGAGCGCAATTTCTACACCGTCGCGGGCAGCACCATCCCGAACGATCAGACAGGTTTCGCACAGGCCGCATATGGCAAGCCGTTCGCACCCAAGTGCCACGACCAGGGGGGAGCCGCATGCGACCCCGACCGCTTCTACTCTGCATTCCCCGAGCGTGTCCAGATGGAGGCTGGCAATGGCCGTTAAAAAATCTAGACACAATGTAAAGAGAATGCTTCTCGACACGACCCCCCTGACTCTCGAGAAGAATGTCTGGTACGGCCCGGCTCAGGTGGTGCTCGCAGACAAGACAGAGGTCGAGAGCGGTCTCCGCGTGGAGCCCACGACCGCCTGGCGCAAGGGCTGGTCCGAGCAGGCCTACGACTTCCCCAACACGTACGTGACTCTTCCGATTCGCTGGATGACGTGGGATCCGGCCAGCACCTTTGTGGAGGACCAGAACAACCGGTTCGCCCAGCGCTACTTTTCGAAGAATGGCAACACCTTCGGTCGGTAAGTTACCAGTTCCGAAGGAACTGTTCCCAGGGTCCGGAAAAAAATACCAAACAAAAGTAATAGATGGACCCACTCGTATTGGCATCCATTGTAGGTCTTGTGTTTGCCGGGAAGACACTGGCGGAGCGGGGCGAGGACAAGTCTTCGCCCTCCCGCCAGCCCCTGCCAACCACGAAACCCAGGCGCCCGTTGACCCGTAGCGATGTTGATTTGATGGTCCAGCCGGCGAATCATTCAGCAGACTATTTTGATCTTCAGAATACCACCCCCGAGTTGGGACGTCGCGTCGGCGATTGGCGTCTCCAGCGCAAGGATGCGGTCGCAAACCTTCAGGACATCACGCCGGCTAATACCCGTTTTCCCTACGGTCAGCCCGTCTATGACTTGTATAACCGCGAGTACATCACGAACAAGATGAACAATGTTTCGCCACTGGAGGCGCCCATGAACGTCGGTCCGGGTCTGGGTGTCGGCCCGGACGTTCGTGCGGCGGGAGGTTTCCAGGACTACTTCCGTGCACTGCCCGTGAACATCAACGAGGAGAAGCTCACGACTCTCGAGGGGCGCGATGGAACTCCCTCGTACTTTGTCAAGAATGGCGGTGCCGGTGGCATCGGAGACATCACACATCAGGCGGTGGCGTCCAAGGCGGCTTATCGTGCTCCGGGTGCCTATGGAGGTGGTGGTGCCCAGAGCGCCCTGGTCGGTCCCGAGGGTCGCCCCGACTTCCTCAAGACAAAGAAGACGACTATGCGTGACGAGACCGCACTGCGAACGGACACGCTCTCGGACGGCCCACCCCAGTACAACGTCTACCAGCCGTACGCCGAGGCGAAGGGTGCCTACACCGACACGACCCTCACTCGCTCATCTGGATATCGTGGGAAGAATGATCGCCCGGCAAACGCTGCCCGTATGAACGTCCGCCAGGATCCAGTCGGTATGGTCGGTGGCGGCACTCAGTACCGTGCCGAGTCAAAGCCGGTCCAGCCCGGTCCCATGGCCATCACCGGATCCAACCAGGGTCGTGGTACTCTGCCACCCGAGTTCGATGACCCGCTCAACGAATTCAAGTCGAATCCTAACCCTCGGGCTCAGCCTGGGTTCTTGGATATTGCCATTCAGCAACTCGAAAATAACCCATTGGCGTACTCCCTTGCGACTCCCAAACAGCCCGACTCGGCCATGGGGACGACTCCGTTCAGCACGGTTTCGGTGGCTTAGTGGCTCAAAAAAAAACTAAGTACTCTAGTAAATGAGCGGAGGCGTTGTTCAGCTCGTTGCAGTCGGCCCCCAGGACGCTTGGCTTACCGGTAAGCCCGAGGTTTCCTTTTACCGGTCCAACTACAAACGTTACACCCACTATGCCAACTCTGTGGAGCGTCAGGTGATCCAGGGCGCCCCCGTTGCAAATGGTATTTCGACTATTCGTTTTGAGAAGAAGGGCGACCTTCTGTCCTACGTGTACTTCACGGCCCTCGATGGCAACGGTGCCCACCTGGTTAACCCCGACTGGACTCGCATCATCGACAAGGTTGAGCTGTACATTGGCGGCCAGGTTGTCGACACCCAGGACATCGAGTACATGACCGACATCGAGCCCATCGTCGGTGCCCAGACCGCATCCCAGCGCTACCTGAATAACAACAGCACAACCTTCAACAACCAGAAGAACTCCGTCCTGCCCCTCAAGTTCTTCTTCTGCAAGGACTGGTCCGTGTGCCTGCCCCTGATTGGCCTGCAGTTCCACGATGTGGAGATCCGCATCACCTGGTCCCCCTATCTGTCCCAGACCATCACCATCGGTGCCACCACCACCCCGTTCCTGTCTGCTCTTCCCCAGGCGACCGCCAACGTCTTCTCGGACGTGGTCAATTCATCCAACCTGGCCAACCTGTACGTGACCCAGACGACCGGGCCTCTTTTCCCGGGTATGATGATCACCTCCCCGGGCAGCAACCTGCAGACGAACGTGGCTGTCGTCCAGTCCTTCTCGAACATCACAGCCTTGCTCACTACTTCCAACGTCAGCATCTCGTTCGCCAACGCTGCCGCTGCCAACATTACTGCCCTGTTTGGCAGTGGTGTGGTTTCCAGCCTTTACACGCCGGTTGTGTCTGCCCAGATTCCTTTGCTTGTGGCGGCTGACGCGACAGGGACAGTATCTACCACGAAGACCCTGACGATCAACCAGGTTTCCAGCACTTCTTCGGGTGCTCTGGCCGTCGGTCAGTACGTCGCGGGTCTGCCTTTCACCGGCCCGGTCTACGTGTCTAATGTGAACAGCGCCACGAGCGTGACCGTTACGTATCCTTCGCAGAAGACCGGGCCAGTTGCCGCCGGTTTGACCATCTCCTTCTTCACCGGCACCGCCGAGACCTCCACGACCTACGCGTCCCTGCAGTTCCAGTGCTGGTCGAACTTCGTGTACCTTGACCAGGGCGAGCGCGACCACTTCGCCAAGGCTCCCCAGGACCTGCTCATCACCCAGGTGCAGCGCGTCGTGCTCGGCACCAACCCCATCCAGGAGTTGGCTCTGGCTCAGCCGGTCAAGTTCCTGGCCTTCCCCTCCGTCAACTACCAGCAGATCTACGCCAACGGCGCCGGCTCTGCGACGGCCCTGAACTACCAGCTCAAGACCCAGGTGAACGGCGTGGACGTGGGCGACTCCCGCTCGCTCATCCACTGGACCGAGGTTCCTCAATATTTTAACACACCTTACGGCTACGTCCACAACAACACGGTCGCCAACGTGGCAATCATCTCGTACTGCCTGGACACCTCCAAGCTCCAGCCGACCGGCACCCTCAACTTCTCCCGGCTCGACACGTACCGCCTGGTCGTGCCCCCGACGCTCGCGGGCGGCGTGGGTGCCCTCTACAACCGGAACCTCACGAGCGCGTACCCGACTCCTTACTTGTACGCCGTGGGATACAACGTGTTGAGAATCCAGAACGGCCTCGGCGGTCTCCTCTACAGCTCTTAGTCGCTAAATGACTCTGCTAATTTTCCTCATAAAAAACAAAGAAAGATGCGCCTTTGGATATTGGCGTTGATTGCATGCCTGGTCTTTGCCAGTACATATAATCCACGAACCGGTAATTTGAATAAGTTTTTGCGAGATGCGGACAATGACCAGAGTTTTTCTGACAACCAAGTCTCAGTAGAGGATGGAGCCTCGAGTGCCCCCAGGGTTAGAACCCCGAGAGAGGCATAAAGCCATAGCCATCCCTATGAGCACGATCGAGGGCGTCCCACACTTTTTGATCGTGCATGACCGGCGCTACCGCGAATGGACCTTCGTCACAGGAGGATGCAGGCGCCGCGAAGTCTACAACCCGCTTCGGTGTGCGGTCCGTGAACTTGAAGAAGAAACGCGAGGCCTCATAAATTTGAAAAGGGGTTCGTATTCCTATTTCAAATTTACGACGGACACCCCGGAGCCGCGGGACGTGGACGACGGCGTCACGGCACTGAACCACTACCACGTCTACCTCTTCAACCTGCCCATGACCGCCACGGAACACCGGACAATCATCCGGCGGTTCACCGAGGAGAAGAGGAAAATGGAGGGGGGCGAGATGGCATTTCGCAAAAACTACGACGAGAACGACGAGTGCCGATTTGAAAACATCGCGAGCATCGGCAGGTGCCCGAACCTCTGGCCGATGATACGCGAACACGTAATTGGGAACCAGGAATTTCACCAGGCCGTTCAGTCGACCCACTGGACGCCGTTTAACTTGAGGGAATGATCCAAGTCGCGTAGCGACTTGTTCCCCCGCGCCACTGTCTCCAGAAAAAGTCCTGCGGACTTTACAGAAATGACCCGCTCAAAGCTCGACCTTGCGACCATCCTCGTCAAGCTCCGTGGAGACGGCTCGGACCCCGAGGTTCTCGCAAAGGAAATGACCCTCATGAAGCTGTGCCACGCGATCCAAAAGATTGAGGAGGAGCGCGAGCAAGACGAGGCGGTCCAGGACGCCAAGGAGGAGCCGGCTCCCGAGGCTCCCGAGGAGGCCAAGGAGGAGCCGGCCGAGCCCCTGACCAAGAAGGAGGAGGAGATGATCAAGGAGATCAAGGCGCCCGCCGAAGCAAATACAAAGGCAAAAAAAGAAAAGCACATTTTGTCGTGGTTGCTGGACTCGAGTGAGGATGAGAACTAGCCAAGTCGCGCAGCGACTTGTTCCCCCTTAGAGAAACCCCGCGTTTAAACCCAAATGTCAATCGACAAGTGGCGGGTTCCCAAGGGACCTGCGACCCATGTCCTCATGTCGGGTGGAATCCTTCACGTCCCAGATTCTGAGATTGAAGAATTTCACAGAGCCTATATAGATTTGATCAATTCTGGATCAAAATTGTATGTGGTCGAACAAAAGACGGAACGATTCAAGTTTTTTGTGGATCTGGATTACAAAGCCCCAGAGAAATTATCGGATGAAGACTTGAATCAATTTTGTTCTATAATTGATGAAGTCGTAGGATCCAAGTGTATGGTGGCGAGGGCTCAGGTACGTCAGGTCAAGGGTGAAGATGGTCAACCGACACTGAAAAGTGGGGTCCACCTACATTGGCCAAATGTAATTGTGGATCGTACCAGGGCTCTCAATTTAAGATCAAAAATCATAGAGAGTCTTGGACCCGGGCCATGGGACAAGGTGATTGACGCATCTGTCTATGGGGGGTCAGGACTTCGGATGCTCTGGTCCCACAAGAAACCCTCGGGTGACCCATATGTCCCAGTCGACCCCGCCTATGGTCGGACCCTTGAGACTCTCAGTCTATTTACAATCCGGATCCAGGGCAATTTTGAATCAGAATTGGGGATCCCTGGGGCCTGCATAGATGCAAGTCCCCTCCAGGACTATGTCCGAAAATACATGGCCGGTCAGGATCGAACCCACCTCAAGAGGGTACAGAGACACGAGCACGACGGTTGGTATGTCCAGACTGATTCCAAGTACTGTGAGAACATCCGGAGGGAACACAAGTCGAATCATATATGGTTCACAGTCAAGTCCGGTAGGATAGCCCAACGGTGCTTCGATGAGGAGTGCACCGAGTTCAGGGGCCGGGAACATAATCTCCCTCCATCAATAGTAGAGCAACTCAAAGATGTTGCTATTGTGGGTAGTCCTGCTAGTACTTTTATGGTTGATATTCTTCCCGATAGGCCCGCAGGCGCGTTTCAAAAAGTACGAGAAGATGGTCCATCCGTACTCGGGGCTGGACCCGGTCAACTGGAGTCGTTTTTTGGAAAACCTCCACACGTTCGAACAGTCGGCTTCGAGTGTTGGCATAGATGAGGCGGCGGCGGCGCTCTATGCAGCCATCGAGGCCATCAGGGACCTAGGCCTCAGTCTCAGACGGGCCGACGATGCAGGCATTCAGGAGACACTGGCCGGCATCGCGTTTCAGCTGGCCATTGAGGGTGAGACAATTTTGAATCAAAATGCAGTCTCACAGGGCACTTACTTCTTCCCAAAGTACTTAAACGATACAATGCTAGACTTTCCAGAATATGTCGCCAAAGACCCAGGGCCAGTCAAAAGCCACGGACAGTAATCTGCAGACGCTCGCTGCCGCTGCAGCCACTGTCGAGGAGCCCGGGACTCGCACGCGCTCCGGCCGCGTCTCCAAGCCCCCAGTGAAGTACGAGCCCATCGAGAAGGTCGAGGACGACTACGACGCGGACGACTACGACTCCCACGAGTCTGAGATTGCCTCAACCTTCGAGGACGACGCCGACGAGGAGGATGAGGAGGATGAAGATGACGCAGATGAAGATGGAAACTTGGATGGATTTGTTGTCGCAGATAAAAGTGAGAGTGATGAGTCTGATAGTGAAGACGATGGAAAACCTGCCGTTCCTGTCAAAAAGCGAACCCCAGTCAAGAAGCGCCCCGTTGCCGCCCCCCGACGCAAGTGAGCCCGAGAACCGAGGCGCGGCATGGGAGCAGTTTGAAGTTGAGAGGGAGCCGCGCCCGCGGTTTCCTCTGGAGTTTGCCCCTCCGCTAGAGAAAAAGGACCCGTTCGCAGCACTCAAGGAGAATCACGTCGCGTTGATTCTGCTTGGTATTGTCATCGGTGTCATTATCATGAATATGCGCCCCATCATCGTAAACTCGGGTGGGGCGCTCGCTAAGCACTAATAGCGTACAGGGGTGCCCTAGGCGTAATATCATTATTACCAACAAAATCACCAATTGGACCCGTTCGATTCTGGTAGACGTCCTCCTGGAGGAAGCCTGTCCACACATTCACACGTGTCTGATCTTCCGGCTCCATATCGCGAAACACGGTAAATGCAGATGCGGTCGGGTCGGCCTTTGGTCGGCTCGTGATGCTCGGCAGCATTCCCATGTATAGCATCCATCCCAGAAACGCAATGACGACCACGGCCGCCAACGGCATCACCTGGCCTTGCTGCAATAGATAAAAACTACTCAAAATCATGAAAGATCCGGCAATTGCCAAGAGCACCAACTGGCCCTTGGGAAGTGTCTGGGGGGAGGGCAAACCCATGGCTCACTACCCGACTATTATTTATAAATATTTTAGTTCGCTCACTCTGTTTCGCTCACCTCCGGGACCTCGTCGTCCCCCTCTGGAATCGTCTCGATCGTCAGCGTCGTGGCGTTTGCGGCATCGGCCTCACGACGCTTCAGGACCTCGGCCGCGACGCGGATGTCAGCCTTGGTCACCAGCTCGTCCATCGTAGCCTCCGGGAACTCCACCTTGAGAGCCTCCAGGAAGTCGGCCGGGTGAGGAATAGGCGGCACGTCCGGCTTGGTGTAAAACTTGGAGTTCTCGTCGGACGGGTCGATGTAAGGGAACTCGCCCTCCTGAGGCTTGGCCACCATGTCGCGCTTGCGCTTCTCGAACATCGCGGCGGCCTGCGACTGGTTCGCGCGGTACTTGGTCATGATCTCCTCAAGCTTCTCGTTCTGGTAGTGAGTGTCCTCAATCTGCTCACGGTCCGGGGGAATCAGCAGCCACTTGTACATGTCGACCACATAGATGTCGACAATCGCATCCTCCTTCTGCAGACGCTTTGCGTGGGTGCCCGCCTCGTCACGCGACGGAAAGCACCCACGGATCTTCATGCCAAACTTGTCATTCTTCTGGGGAAGCTCAGGGCCGACGAAAGAAACGCACGCAAACAGCTGCCCGGGGACCGTCAGATAATCCTGCTCAAGGGAAGCCATATAAAAGAGACATGCGTTTTTCTTTTAACTAAGTAAACGCGATGGAATTGCGCCAGCTCCACAACCAAATCAAACGCGAACACATTTCGCGCTGGGTCCCTCGGCGTTCGCACGTTCTCGACTGCGGCTGCGGCAGGGGCGGGGACTGGCACAAGTGGAAGGCGGTGCATGCCCGGGTCTCAGCCATCGACCCCGACGCCGAGTCTTTGTATGAGGCTGAGAGTCGAGCGATCGAGATGGAATTTGGGGTTTGGTTCCTGGGCCTCGGAGACATCCGTCAGGCTGCATTCGCCGGCCCGTACGACGTCGTCTGCTACAATTTCTCTTTACACTACATCTTCGAGGACCCAGAGACATTCAGCCAGTCCATCAAGGCACTGGCGGTCGCGGTTCGCCCGGGCGGTCTCTTGATAGGCGTCACTCCCGAGAAAGCCCGGGCCGAGGCGATGGTCGACCAGTTCGGCCACTTCAAGGATTCCCTTGGAAATGAAATAGCCCTTCTCCATGCAAACTCGCGACTCATGGTGCGCCTGGTCGACGGGCCGTTCTATGCAGACGGTGGGAAAGAAGAACCAATTTTGGATGCAAATGTATTGATACGTGCACTCGAACAGGCCGGGTTCGAGATGGTCCAGTGGGAACCCATGATCGACCGACCCAACGGGCTCATCTCTGACCTCTACAGCAAGTTTGTATTCAGGAGGCGCCCCTGAATTTTCTAAGATAATAACAGATGATCCAGTGGGTGGTGGTCGCCGTCCTCTTCCTGGTGTTTATCACAATTTTGATCACAAATAGGGAGCCACCTATGTTGACGGAGCTCAAGCGGAGGTACTGGGCGATCCTGGATATGCTGAGAGAGACCGGGGACCCCGCGTGGCACGGTGTTATGCGACCGGCGATCATCACAGGGATGGTCGGGTGGTCCAAGGAAAAGGGGCCCATAGGATCCAACGTGAACAAGGGGTACGAAATTTACATATGTCTCGATGGAGATGACGTGAACTCGGCAACATACGTCCTCATTCACGAGCTGGCGCACATGT
>Ga0315293_10004020_pt1 | contig 14069 bp, 10 predicted proteins | sample YL17G13_20_MG_FD_203071 | JGI IMG/M metagenome (GOLD analysis project Ga0315293, IMG submission 203071) | Sediment microbial communities from Yellowstone Lake, YNP, Wyoming, USA - YL17G13_20 | ecosystem: Environmental > Aquatic > Freshwater > Lake > Sediment | place: USA: Wyoming | collected... | reverse complement strand
CTGAACCTCCCCATGGCTAGGGGTTTCCGCGCTGAAGACCGATGACAGACCAAAACAACGCTCCAGTACCTTGGGAATCGTGCTGCCGTGGCAGAAAAAACTGTCCACAACTAGCTGTACTGGATACAGAGGTGTTGATCAAAGATGACGATGGTAACGTCATCAAGATTGCGCCTCGTTACCTACCAGACCTAATCGAATCGCTCATGAATGTGTCGGCTAAGCTACGCGGTTGGAACAAACCATAACAATACCTACATGCTAGCAACATTATTGATCTTTTCACTCATGACCTACGGGCTAGCCTTCTTGGTGGCAGATGCCAAGATTTTTGGTTGCCCCGTAACCGACTACTTAGAAAAACCAGAAGACATCCAGTATATTAAAACGGCTGGCATTGTACAGCTACGTCAACAACTATTTCGTTATATTATTTTACAAAAACTGCTCTCTTGCTATTTCTGCATGGGAGTGTGGTGTGGCGCGGCAATACATTTAAACATTTTGGCGATGCACCACTACGGCGTACAAAACCTTAGTAGTTACTTTCTGCTAGTACAATCTGAGGACGCCATAGCCATTATCCTCAGTACGGTTAATGCAGCCCTCTTGGGAGGCCCTGCGTGTTACACAGTAGACCTGGCCGTTAAAGCATTGGAAAAGGCGGCAAATTGACGTGGGTATATTAAGCACCATCAGTGAAGCACTAACGCTTCAAATGTATCAAGGTTTTGTATCAGCACTGATTCCAAGGGGCCTGGCGATACCGTTGGATAAATTTGCAACAGGTGAAATACGATTCGGCAATAAAATAGAATTTGTTCTACCTATTATCGCACCAGATAACAAATTTATCATGACGGAAGAGGCTATCTTCCAGATGGACCGTATCGTTCTAGATCATGAACCAAAGTGGATCAGCCCTGGTGGATTTATATACATAGGTAAACGCGAACTACATGAAGTTGCAGATATATCATACAATACCGTACTGCTGACAGTTCCGTTGATGTCAGATCAACCAGTAGGTCAACCCGTTTATCACTACTCAGAACCAATTAAAGTAGAAGGATCTTATGATACAGGTAACGATACTATAAACGTCGATACTGAATATTTTATGGTGCGGGGCGACGTAATTGCAATTTCTTCAAGCCTCGATTTAACTTTATCGTTCCGTGAGTATACTGTTGTAGATTTACAACTTGTCAGTACTATCGGTGGTATAAATCAATACCAAGTGTACCTTGATAAAGGAATTCACCGTGACATCGCCGACGAGGAAATAATACAACTGCGGGCTTACGTTGCGTATAGATCTAAAATACTGGAATTACCTATCGATACAGATAAACTTTTATTCTATAAAGGCCCAGCACTGATCGATTGGTGGTCGTCACCGTTTGTCCGTGACCTGGAAATTAGCGAAACGCAAACACTGTATCGTTATAATTCTGCCCACATTCTAGTAGCTCCACCAGAGATTATAAACAAAAACTACACATTATTATCTTCAATCGAAGCTGATCAGTTCTTATTTTGGGACAAAGTAGACGGAAATATTGGTTTTGATGGTGATACTAATAGATTGATGATAAAAGTAAACAAGGACTTAAAATGGTGGTTAAAACATACATGTGCTCCTAAGATAAAAGTTCCATTTACCTACGCGGCTGGCAGTATTGTTACGCCAGACCCCACCCAACTGACCAACAACGAGTGGTTCCGGATTTACGACGGTACCGACGCAACGGTATTCGAATACAAAGTAAACACTACGTATACACCAACACCGTCGATAGCAGCCACAGGAATCATCTCGTTGATCGGCGCAACATTACCAACCAATAACGACAGCTTCTTTCTTGATGACGGGTTCGGCGTTTTCTATAACTTCGAGTATATGGATGATGCCGGTACTTTTATACCAACACCGGGGTACTACCCTATAGATATCACCACAGAAGTGTTCGCCGTTGAAGTAGCAATCAAGACTATCGCGGCTATCAATACACTAGCGATTGGTATAACAGCCACGCTAGATATAGCGGTACCTCCGGTAAAAGTAACACTGATAAACAATAAAATAAGTCTTAACGGTAACCAACCAATAGTGTTGGATGCAGGACTCGTAGCCTTAGGCTGGACTGCTACTGGAATGTCTGGTGGAACCGATAAGATCGAAACCATCGACATTAGTGCCGCGACCATAACGACCGGCTCACAAGTAGCGGCGTTAACCAGCGCGGCAATCACTAGAACAAACATGCAAGTAACCGCTACGCTACCTGGGGTGTTTAATTCTTTTAAACTATTTAGCACGCTAAAAGGAACGTTGGGCAACTACCCTATCACTAGAAATATCGCAAGCCTACAATTCATCATCATGGGTATGAGTGGCGGTACCGGTGGAGTAACGTGGCATTTTTTGATCAAGCCAGCTCAAAGCGATGCGCTTATGCGCATTAGGCTATACCCAAACGCTTGGTTACCGGACGTTAATCTTTTAGCTGGTGTAGACAACAACGTAGTGGTAGCGTTAAGCCCGTTAGACCAAGATGTAGAACGAATTGATCTACTAGTAAAAGCTACCGACTGTCACCAAATGACCGTTACGTTTGATGCGCCACCAAACGCAACACAAGCGGAAGTGCTTACTAATTATAATGTACCTGGACTTGTATTAAGCGGAACACCTATATTAAATGGCAATACCGTAACGTTATGGACAACAGCACAAGCATACAACACAATCTATACCATAACGGTTTCAGGTGTTACGCGAGCTAGCGATGCTGAGCCACTCGATATCGTAGCGGCTAGCTTTACAGGCGCACCAACATTTAACATAACGTCAGCGGTATCGAGTGGAATAAACCAACTAACCATTACGTTTGATGCTCCACCAAACGCAACACAATCAACAGTACTTAGCAACTACAAAATACCTGGATTAACTCTAAGTGGAACGCCTGTACTAGTAGGTAATAAAGTATTGATAACGACCAGTGCACAATTGACAGCACTCTATAACGTAACAGTAGTAAACATCACCAGAGAAATCGACGCCGAACCACTTATTATTACGACGGCCAGCTTTACAGGCTCACCAACGTTTAACGTAGCGTCTGCAGCATCTAGCGGCATCAACAGCGTGATCGTAACGTTCGATGCTCCACCCAATGCAACGCAGGCGGTAATACTTGGCAATTACAACATACCAGGACTTACGTTAAGCGGAATACCTGTACTAACAGGTAATCAAGTAACACTAACAACTAGCGCACAAACATACGTGACTAGCTACACCGTAACGATCATAAACGTTACCAGAGCAGATGATGCAAAAACACTGACAATAAATACAGCAGTTTTTAGAGGTTCTCCAACGTTTAACGTAGTGTCGGCAGCGGCTACTGGTCCGGGTGAAATTGAAATGGGCGCTTGGATAATAGCAACACAAGAAACCGCTGCCGTAGCTCATGAATACATCATGCAGCTTTACGGAAATTACACAGCTGCCAGTACTACGCTTTGGGCAAAACCACTATTCCCAAACAAAGAAGACCTCAAACTAAAGTTAGACACCGGAGCCAAGCTAGACTCCGGAACGTTCTTGCTTTAGGAGATGCAGTACTATGACGACTTACACACAAATACCCGGTCTAAGTTTTGCTATTAGGCAGTCGCTTGACCGGCTTTTGTATCAGCACAAAATTTACAATCAAGAATTTGTCGAACGGCTGCTCCTGTTAATGGGGCACCCAAATTATTTTACAAACACGTCTTACGGGGTAGTAACACCTGTAAATCCACAAAGTGCTGTACCACTTGATAGTAACCCGTTGACCGTAAGTATCAACGGTACCGATTTATTAACGGTGGACATAAATCCTGGTATGGCGGTGACACGTTCTGGCATGTGGGTGGTGTTACAAGATTACGTCAGGAACGTTACGCTTGCTGACGTAACGACCAACATCCCTAATATAATTTATGTAAAATACATCACGGTAGACGCCTCACCTCTTGAGGTCAATGACTATAAAGCACCAGTTGTTCCGTACACTAAACGACCCGGTGGTATCGATGTAAACGGAATCAATACACTGGGAAATGCTATTTTCGTAGGAGTCGTTACAGTCAACGACTACCTAGCCTACACCGACGACGTCAAATCCAATATAGTTCCCATCGCAATCGTGACTCCGCAGCGTAACAGTACTGGTACAGGTTGGGTGATATCGATTGATCACACCAACGATAATTATACATGGAACAGACCTTGGTTCTCGGCCCAAGATGTAGAGCACCGCGCTAAACTAGGCAGCGGAACCGTCACGGACGAGAACGCACATGGGTTAGCTTTTGATAATTTATCATCAGGAGAATTTTCGTACCTTCAACTATTATTAGATCACGGAATGATTCTGGCTGATGATATATCGGTTCCAAAACAACCAGGAACACGCTGTATAACTGCTATTCCATCTGGATCAGCGTCAAGGTTAACCGACGACGGCTCAGGCACTAATACAGGCTTTGCTAACGCACAGTATGTAGAACTACCTAGCTACCCTGTACGATTAGGTAAAGTATGGACAGTTGATTCCCTTGGTGTAGAAGTAATAGAACTAGCTGCATTGTTGGTACCAGAAACCAATAGAGTTGTGTTTCCAATTGATGATATTATATCACTAACAGAAGAGATCAACGTTTACTACACCAAAGTAGAAGCTTGCGAGCCGCCTATCGGTAATAACAATACTACATTTACAGCAAAGAATCCGATTACACAAGAACGTATCGTTGCTGGTGGCGTTGGACACAATACACTAGCATCAACATCGTTGGACATGAGCAATGCTCAAAAATTTCCAATGTTATACGACGCTTTGGTCGACGCAGAAGGTTCCCTGCTAAAAACACCACAAGTGGTATACTGTTACAAAACTTTAGATAGTATAGGCTCTACCGATACGTTCAGCATTGCACAGTATGGTCCTGGCCGCATCATGATGGGGTTAGCTGGTGCAGGTACTGACCCAGGCATGTTGGTCGAGATAACGGTAAGCGGAAAAGACATCAACGGTATAGCTGTAAGCCATCAGTTTTCGTTCTCTGGTAGCACTCCTTATGTAGATCCATGCGCTACGCTTCCTGCAGGTATGCCTACAGATTCTGCTGTAAAAATTTCTGGTATGCTAACCCCTGGTTTGGATCAAACATTATTTTACAGCCTAGACCAGATAACCATCGATACCCGTACCAACGATACTGCCAACAGCGCCATTGTCATCTGGGTACTGCTCAACCCCATCGATACATACGACAAACTAAAAGACGCTTGTCACATCGCAAACTTTATGTGGGACGGTCTCAGGATAAGCAACATCCTGGACAAGCGCATCATCAATACAAACGTAAGAGACTTCTTGACCACAGCTGACTCGGTCTACACACTTGACTATACCTTGAGAAGTTTAGCTGGAGGGAACGCTACCGTCTACGTCGAAGATTTCAGAAATCCAAAATACCATACACAGTTACTAAATTCTGACTACGCACAAACATTAGTTCAAGCATTGCCGGTCAATAACTTAAGCAAACTGAGGATCGGAGATTATGGTTGGTACCGAACTAGAGCACTGCCCGTTATGGCTGGCTCTGGTAACGTATGGCGCGTTGTGCTGCTACCAGCCTATAATCCCAGGAGCTACATTTACTATACTGGCAACCCGCCTATCCTAGACTATTTCTCACCTGGCGGTGGTCCGTTCTTAACCGTTACTATGACACCAGTAACTGGATCTCCTGGAACATATGAAACTACACTTGGTACTCCACCAACGCGAATTCGCGTCCACGTCCAGACAATTGAACACATTGCCATGTTAATCTACGGCTAAGGAGTTCCCATGGCACAAACACGCTATCTAAACTACTTTACTGACGCAAACGCAAGTCAGTTTAACACCGTTAATTATGCGCTGCATAACAAAGGTGTGTACCGTGGGATGGATCTCGTAGTTGATACAGGCAAGCTTTACGTAGATCCAGGAATCTCATTACAACCTGATGGTGTAGTGTGGCAAGAAGATGTTCGTGTCCAAATAACATTTGTGGCCAGTATGGCACCGGCTCTCTATACAGTTGTCGCGACCCACGACAATCGACAAATTACCGGTGGAGTAGGGGTGTTATACGCATTACTCCCCGGTACCTTAACCACGGTGGTCAACGGTATTGTGTTGGGCTGGGTATATTATCCTGGTGGGGGTGTTACTTTACTTCAAATTCATGTACAATCAGCACCTAAAGCATTGGCGCTGGATGCCGCTACCTTAAAGCTAGACCGTCAATCTATTGAACTAATACCGCCGTATCCACGGACTATCGTAACATTCTCTGATATCGACATTGTAATGGTACCTAATGCCTTTGATCCGGCAAGCACACCCAACCCTTATGATCTATCAGATTTAGTAATATATCAAGGCATCATCAATAACGGCATAGGAATCGAAACACTAGTACAGCAAATTCAATTTTATGTAAATGAAGCTGGTGTAGTGCCATATTCATTTGACTTCTACTTCAGGGCTGACAGTAGCGGTAGTGGATCTACCATGACGGTTGAGGTACATGATACAAACTACTTGTCAATCCCGGTAACAGGTAGTCCAGTAACAGGTGATCCAACAGGAAACATTAGAGCCAACAAAACAGTCTTGGTCGATCAGAACTTAGGAACTTTCGACATAGGAAAGCCCTATACCCTCCGATTAACGTTCACGATAGCACCAGGAAAACAAATCCAGCTCGGAAGAATCAGGGCCAACTTCTGGCCATACCCGTAGTTAACATCAGCAACAGCCACAACGAGATAAATTATGATCACGGTAAGCAACCCAGCGGCTAAAAACCGGGGATTTTTGGGAAACTGAAAGTCCTTACTTACTAGGGGGCTAAACCGAAAGGAATAGCAGCAGTTGAGTAGAAGAGATACATACACACCCCATAGCACTCCTCAAACTCTGGGCAACTGTGGTCACGGATTAAAAGTTCCGATGGGTAAGAACCGTGTTCGTGGCTTAAAAACGCTACTCAACAATCCCGATGAGGCTCTAACGGAACAGAAATGTTCCGGACAGGACTTGCGAGTTCCTGTTGTTTATGTTCTAAATCTTCGTGGTCAACCTGTGATGCCAACGACTCCACGTAAAGCACGTGTTTTGCTTTCCAGAGGAAAAGCTAAGGTAAAAAAACGAACACCGTTCACGATCCAACTTCTCTACCCTACAGGAGAAGCAAGTCAACTAATCACATTAGGAGTAGACAGTGGTTACAAAAATGTAGGCCTATCAGCAGTTTCTGAGAAGAAAGAACTTTATTGTACTGAGGTTGAGCTCAGAACCGACATAATAGACCTCCTCTCAGAACGTAAACATTATAGGAGAACTAGAAGAGGGCGTAAGACCTGGTACCGTCAACCAAGGTTTCTGAACCGTTCCAAACCAAAAAGTTGGTTAGCGCCGTCGGTTCAACATCGACTTGATTCTCATGTCATGTTAGTGGAAAAAGTTAAAAAACTTCTTCCCATCACCAACGTGATTATCGAGGTAGCAACTTTTAATATCCAGAAGATTCAGAACCCGGAGATCCAAGGAGAACAATATCAAGAAGGTCCACAAAAAGATTTTTATAACATAAGGGAATATGTTCTGTATCGAGATAATCATTGCTGTCAGCATTGTAAAGGAAAATCCAAGGATAAGGTTTTGAACGTTCATCATCTGGAATCCAGGAAAACTGGCGGTAACAGACCCGAGAACCTTATAACTCTTTGTAAGTATTGTCACGATCTCTATCATGCTGGTAACATTAAACTCAAGCAGCATAAACCTGATAAGAGTTTTCGAGCCGAAACTTTTATGTCGATGATTAAATGGAAGATAGTAGAGCTTCTTAATTGTGGTTCTTGTTATGGTTACGAAACTAAATATAAGAGATCTCAACTCTTGCTACCCAAAACTCACGGTAATGATGCTTTTGTTATTGCAGGTGGAGAACAACAAACCAGATCTCAACAGTACAACATAAAGAAGGTTCGGAAACAGAACCGTAAGTTATTCAAAGGTCCTCACAGTGGTGTAAAGAACACCGCTCCCCGGTTTGTTCTTGGATTTCAACGTTATGATAAAGTTCTGTACCAGGGACAAGAATGCTTTGTGTTTGGTCGTAGGGTTCGTGGTACTTTTAACTTACGGTTATTGACAGGAGAAACGATCCATACTGATGCCAAGGTTATTGAATGTAGGCTTTTAGAGTCTGCTAGAACTTGGCTAACTTCTTTCTCAAAAGGGAGCAGTTAAACCTCACTTTGGTTTTAATTTCATGAGGTTTGCTGTGCTGAAAAACGATGATCACGATGGTTAAGTTCATCACGAACAAAAAAATACCGCACTCTAACGAGAATCCAATCATCTCCAAGACTATTGGAAAAACCGGCGTGGTTTCGTGGGAACATGTACAACAACACAACAGGATTCCAAAAGCAGAAGAATTCTGGTACGTCGAGGTTGTTCAAGAGAAAGGCGCTGGAACTCCACAGGGCCCATTTGTTCTAAACCCATTAGAAAAAGTACCCATAAATCAAGACGGTGCACCTGATATTATCCACATGATCCCAGGAACCTACAAGATCGAACAGGTTGCTAATACACTCTTGTTACACCCAGATGAACTGTGGTACCCAGAACGTTTAGGACCTAATTGGATTTGCGGGCTCAACATCAAAAAGAATCTCATGAGCAAGTACCGCCAGGGAGATCACTTTTTGATCAACAGCATCATCGTGGTGTTTGATCGTACCAACACGTGGGAACACGAATCAAAAACAGAAAATATAACCTCAATCGCATCTGCTAAACACGTTAGACTCAACGTACCAGCTACACAATAAACCTAATCATTACCGCTACTTACGCTTGTTTCTTGACCGAAGGTGAGCCTGCCGCAAGTCGCGGGGCTTTAGCCCCGGCGAATAGGCGCGGCTTTTTCTTCGGCTTCAGCCAAAATGGGTTTGACAGTTTTATTGGTGATCGTTATACTTAAACCATGAACAGTGCTGTTCTTATGATTCTGAACCAGACGGTAAGGAATTCTAACCAGATGGTAAGTAATTCCCACTGTAGGAAGTTGGTTCTAGGAATCATGAGAACTAATTTCTTGTAGAAGGATCTAACAAAGCCCACGTCGAAAGACCTGGGTGTTTCGAGATCCCAAGAAGCTGAAAAGCGTGGACCTCGAAACCGTAGGGGCGCCTACCTGGAAGTTCCTAGCGCTCTACGTTCTTCCGGTTGTGGCTACGTCACTATCACTGGAGGAAACGCTAATGCAAGAGCTTCCTAAGAAGCTGTGGGGTTTTAACCCAGCAGAGTGTCACGTTGTAACGCCCCTGCTATAATGTCTCGGTATCGTCGTCAACAGGATCAACCTAATGTCATGCTGTCGAGGAAGAGCAAAAGCAGTTTATAGCCAACAAGATCCATCTGCGTGTAAAACAATAGAACATGCTGGTTCTGGACTCAAACTCTGGGTAATGCCATCGCAAGGCGGTTATCATATCGTCACGTCAATCAACAATACATTTGTAGATATAGCAACGTTTATCTCTGGTTATAATTGTGGCGGTCCCACTTGCAAGACTGTCATGTCCCACGTAAATCGTATACAGCAAGCAGCGGCCATAAACCCCGGAGCCTTTACACGGAATGCTTCAGGCAGTACACTACCACAAATCATCAAAATTGCCGACAGCATTCTAAAAAATAAAGGATAAAAACCTTGAGCGACACCTACAGACTTGCCCCTATAGCTAAAAAAACTTGTGAATCCTGTCCCCTACATGTAGCCAAACAAGTACCTACCGAGTATCACGATAGACCTACCAGCGTAATGTTTATTGCAGAAGCTCCAGGCGAGAATGAAGATAAAGCAGACCGACCGATTATGGGCAAATCTGGTTTGATGTTACGCCGTTTAGTTAAGCAAATCAATAACGGAAACCAAGTAGGCGTCGCATACGGTAACGTTGTAAGGTGTCGACCTGTAACAGATAAAAATCTCGATAGATCACCAACTATCAAAGAAGTGGCTGCCTGTAGAAACAATATTATGCTAGACATCCGGGAACTTAAACCTAAAGTAATTGTATTGTGTGGAAAAGCAGCAGCAATATTAGCCCGCGATACAGTCACGAAAGAACTTGTCAGCACACCCGATGGAACTGTGGCTAAGTTACGTGGTCGTTGGTTCGTCGTCAAAACTCCAGACGGTACCGAATACCCAGCTACAATAACGAATCACTTTGCATTTGTAGCACGTAATCCAATAGCCGGTAGCCTCCTGCGCGACGATATCCTAAGAGCATTCTTGCTCGCTGCTGGAAAACTGCCAGACTTTAGCCGTGCAGGAAAACCAGTAAAAATTCTCAATACCGTCGATGAAGTACGAAATTTATTGCGCTTCATGGTAAAAAATCTGACCAAGCACGACGTAGTCGCGATGGATTATGAAACGTCCACAGGAATCAACAGGATCAATAGTCAGATCACCATGATTGGGTTTGCCTACGATGAAGATCAAGCTTACGTAATACCGTATCACCATCGAGAGAGTCCATGGTCTAGAGAAGAGTTTGAGCAGGTACGAAACTTACTCATCAAGTTTTTCACCACAAAAAATGTTTCGTTTGGTTCGCTCATCGGCCATAACATAAAATTTGAAGGTGCTATTACGCTCGATTCTTTTGGTGTTTACTTAGATTCGTTTCCACTAGAATGTACTCTACTCCGTGCCCACGGATTAAGTGAAAGCCGTGCTGCAATAATGGGTAAAGGCAGTGGAGCATTTACGCTCAAAACACTGATGTACGAGCAGTTAAATTTTAGAGGATACAAAGAAGCACGAGTAGCCGACATCGTAGATGCGCGTGGTAGTGAGTCGTTTGGCGACAAGCCGCTTCAAGAACTTGCTGAATACAACGGCATGGATTGTTACGGTGACGTACGGTTATACCGATACCAAGACATCGTAGCGGAGGCTGAAGGATATAAAGACAAACTAAAGACGTTAGGAACTACATTACATGGTCCTGTTTCTATCTACGCGGCCCAGATGGAACGTAATGGTATTCGTATTAACCGAGATTTACTTCAGCAGTACATGACAAACGATTCTCCAATAGTTAAAAAACTAAAACAACTTGAATCCACATTATATAGTTTAGAATCAACCAAACAAGCTAACGCGCTCCTGATAGCTAAATCTAAAAAAGCCAACGGGTTAAAAGGTATCTGGGGTAACAGACGAGCAGCGCCTTGGTTATACTACATCAACAAAGACGATGCTAAAGAAGCATTATATATTGAAGTACTAAAACTCAAAGATACTGCCAAAACAACAGCGTCGGGCAAGTATCAAATTGATGTACAATTTTACAAAGAGCACAAAGGCATAGTAGAGGTAGATTTATTAGCAGAGTGGACCGCGTTATATAAGCTAAAAAATACCTACATAGACGGTGTACACAAGATAATGCAAGCAAGTACTGACATGCAAGACGGGCGCATCAGGGGTCAGTTTAATTTTCACGTTGCCGTTACATCCAGGACCAGCGCTGAAAAGCCCAACATGCAAAATATTCCCAAGGGCAAGACGCCCATGGCGAAGCTGATCAAGGGACTCTACACAGTAGATCCTGGATACGTAATGGTATGCGCCGATTATAGTCAAGCAGAAGTACGTGGGTGGGCTGAGGTATCAAAAGACAAAAATCTCTTAGCAGCATTCAATGTTCTGAAAGATCTTAGATCTGAGTACCTACTAAATCCGACACCCGAAAACCGAGATAAAATCTTGGAAGCCGGTGACATTCACCGCCAGACAGCAGCACAGCTTAACGGCAAAAAACCACGTGACGTAACTAGCGAAGAGCGTGATGATTGTAAAAAAACCGTCTTCGGGATGACTTACGGGATGACCTCGTTCGGTCTAGCAAAACGTTTAGGTTGTTCAGTAAAAGAAGCCGACGAGATCATAGAAAGGTTCTTCAAACAGTTCCCAGAAGCCACCAAATGGTTAGATTGGATCGAGAAAGTCGGCTTTGACGCCACTTACGTAGAATCTCTAATTTTCAGGCGACGCCATTTAGTTTCTAAATTTATGGCAGGCGACAAGCGTAATAGTTATGATGAATCTAGAGATCCAGTAGATGATTACCTAACCTACGAAAATCGTGTGTGCAGAAACGCGCCAATTCAATCGATGGCATCCGATACTAACTTGATGGCGTGCATCAACATCCAGCGTTACATAAATCAACATGGTCTTGACTGGAGACTCATCAACATTGTACACGATTCAATCATCGCCGAGATACCATTCGTTGAAGTAGCACAGTACATAAAAGTGTCACACGACATCATGACGAGTCCCGATATCTTCAGTGGGTTTGGTGTTACGCTTAAGGTACCGTTTGAGTCTGACTACACAGTAGGACCGAACTGGGGCGATCAGATCGAAATCAAGATCACGGAAGCGTACCAGGTAAAGTGTCGTGATTGCCAAAAATCCAGAAAGGTACCGGAGTACCCACAAAATCGACGCTGTGAAGAATGTGGGTCCAAGAACGTGGACGTTTCGATTCTCGAAGGACCTATCGAAAAGGTTCTACGTTATTTAGATTTCAAACATCATTATAGTTCCATGAAGTATAGAAATCTATGCTCCAAGGTTTAACTGGACTGAGTGAGCATTCCTCTTGCGAGGCTACTATCTAGTCCAGCAGTTGCACTACAAGCAACTGGAAAGATTCGCTTTGCGAATCTTTCGTTTTGCCACGATGTAGGATTCGTTGAGCCAAAACAAAATAAAACGTTTTATTTTGTTTTGACAAAACTCCAACACCTGGTATTGTAGGCTAACATGAAAAACAATGATTTTTGGTGTTCGTGTAATTGGTGAAACCAAAGATCTATAGGAAAAGGAGACTTCAATGTCACAGAAAATTGAACAACTGACAATCGAACAAGAAAATCTACTGACAGTTTGTCGTCAACAACATTTTAACCAGCTGCTTCGTATAGACCTTGCTGATAGGCCCAAAGCCGAAGAGGCGGTACTAGAGCTGGTAAAGGGCTTAGTAACGACAGTTCCTCGTGTGATCTGGGTAAACTCCATAGAAGAAGGAGATCGAATAGGTAGTGGTAAACTAACCGAGTTCTATGCACCACTACAAAATTCACTAATTACCTTATGCACTGAGATGCGTACCTTGTTCTCTGATTCGGTATACACTGAACTTTCTTCATTACTGGATAAAGCGGTCTTTGGCGCGTTACGCGCAACTTTTTACGATGCATTGTGTGGTACACTTTTCACTTCACTACGTTGTTCGCTACACGGCTCGCTTTCTGAGGCACGCTATGATTCACTCCGGCTTTCCGATACAATCTACACCGCTAAATTAGATATATTCTATAGTTCACTTTTTGATTTACTTTACAACGCAGTCTATGATTCTGGACGAACCGCACTTTACTCGTTTTGTCGTGATGTGCTCGGAGTTGTGTATGATCCGGTTAAGTCCCACCAACTAGATCTATGGAACACTCTATGGGAATCCTGTTTCGCCGCTTGGATCACACCTAAAACAATCGTCTTGTGTGAGAGACCAAAAACAGTCAAAATTGTCGATGGAAAATTAGACAGCTTTACGTGGCATGTGTAATAACAACTCTTTTACAGAAAAATAACCTATCAATTAGTTTAGGAAGCTATCATAAGCAACATGAGAAACAAAAAGTATGACGAGGACGATATCGATATCCTTGAAGGGTTAGAACCGATCCGTAAACGTCCGCATATGTACATAGGAGACGTAGATGAGTTCGGTCTTCATCACATTCTCAAAGAAGTAATCGACAACGCTCTTGATGAATACGTGGACGGTAACGTAACTATTATTGGGGTTAAACTAGATACTGAAAGACAGATCGCCGCAG
>Ga0315293_10004019_pt1 | contig 14072 bp, 15 predicted proteins | sample YL17G13_20_MG_FD_203071 | JGI IMG/M metagenome (GOLD analysis project Ga0315293, IMG submission 203071) | Sediment microbial communities from Yellowstone Lake, YNP, Wyoming, USA - YL17G13_20 | ecosystem: Environmental > Aquatic > Freshwater > Lake > Sediment | place: USA: Wyoming | collected... | reverse complement strand
GGGGGAGGCGGGGGATGGGGTCTGTGGCGGCGGTGGGGCAAATAGATCCGGCCATTCAGGAAATATTGGCCAAGGTCAAGGACAATCAGGGCAAGATAAAAGATATGCAGGCGGAGGTGATAACCGTTATCCGCTCGGAGATCGGACAGAAAAAAACCATGGAGCAGAAGGGAAAAATGTGGATCAAGGGAGCGGATAAGACCAAGATGGAGATCACTTCTCCCATAAAACAGATCAGCATCACCTCAGGAGACAAGATGATCGTGGTTAATCCAGAGACCGGCCAGAAGTATGTTCAGGACCTTAAAATGTTAAGAAAAAAGACCGGGCAGGTTGATTTCGGATCCAATCCCATGGACCAGACCAAGGCCCTGGCATATTTTAACTTGAAGCTGAAGAAGGCCGGGGGGCTTTTGGGCCCGCGTGAAAACATAATTGAGGGGACCCCCAGGGAGAAAAACAAGTTTTTGGGAAAAGTGAATTTTATAATAGACGCGGGCCGCAATCTGCCAACCAAGATTGAGATCTACAATCCCCAGGGCTCCCTGGTTTCATCATCCACTATTGAATATATAAAGATCAAAGACATCTGGGTGATAGAAAAGAACAAAACCATCGTGAAAATGCCCAATGGCAAGATGGATGTGGAGATGAAGTTTCAAAACATCAAGCTCAATGAAGGGATAGCGGATTCAGTTTTTGAATAGTTGACCCTATACCATGCGCGCATAGGTATAGGGTTGACAATAAATTTCGCTGTGGTATACTGCCTCTCGTAGATGAGGTTCCTTTTATTGGTTGCAATGATCGCTCTGGCGATCAATCCATGTATTGCGGCCGACCTGCCTGCTTTGGGCGATCCACCGCCTGTACTCTCTTTGCCCAATCTGGATGGAAAAATCATCAATCTCTCCGATTTTTCGGGCAAACCTATCATCTTGACCTTCTTCACTTCCTGGAGCAAGTCCTGTCAGGATGCGCTTTTAAATCTGCAGGAACTCAAAAACCAATATGGGACCACCTTGGAAGTGGTTGCCGTTTCTTTTGACAAAAAATCCAAAATCCTGTCTGAATTTGTGGAGCAGAACAAGTACACTTCGAATTTTTTAATTGACAAGAAACTTTCCGCGCTCAATAAATACGCCATCATCATAATTCCCACCACTTTCTGCATCAATCGGGAAGGGAAAATAGACAAGATCTTCGTGGACTATGATGAGAATGTGAAGACCGCGATCGAAGATTGGCTTAAATAAAGTTCGGGTCGGGATAATCAGCTGGAGCAGGCATCTCGCTCATCCTTCTTAAAATCCCTTCCGCATCCAATCCGCCTAAATTTTCCCAGAATAGTTCATTTAGTCCTTCCAGCTTGCAGACCTTTAAGCACCTTTTTCTGGGATCCAAACCATCAAAGAACCTCATTCTCCTTTCAGATCCCCAAATGGCCTCAAAAGAATCGAAATGCAGGTTGCCCAGCTCGAAATCGGGATCATATTTATAATGACAACAGCCATAGATTCTGCCGTCTGCGGCCAGTGAAGTGGTGAAGCGCTGACCAAAGCAGGTCGGACTCTGGCGATATTCTCGGGGCCCCGCTTCTAAAAACTGGGGACGAAATCTAGTAAAATAAACATGAAAAGCCTCATTGTAATTATCAATATCTTCGGCTTTTAGATACCTTAAATCAGATCTTAAATGGGATTCTAAATATTCTTTCACATCTCGAATAACTTTAAGATCATAACGATATCCTCCTAAAATCCGAGTGTCACGCAATTGCATGGGCTTAAATTGTAGGTAATCTAATCCTGCGGCCAGCCCCAACCTAATTGCTAGCGTTGCGTCAAATATACTTGATTCCAGAATCAAGTAGCTGGCGCCCAGGCGGGTGCTTAAATTCCTGTTCCTTTTTATTTGGCCCGCCATTTTAATATTCTCGGTTAATTGAGCGAAGGCCTTTTCATACAATCCATGGGTCTTAAAGTACATTTCGGGGGAACCCGCATCCAGAGAGAAGCGAACCCATTTGAGTAAGGGGAGGGCTTTTTCCGCTAATTCCGGGGAAAAAGCCAAGCCATTGGTTATAAGTCCAACTCCCAGGCCATACGCTATTGCCGTTTCGAGCATCTCCATAAAACGGGGATGAAGAGTGGGCTCTCCACCGCCGGTAAAAGTTATGGCCTTTACTCCCAGGCGGCTGACTTCCTCTATGGTTCTTTTATAAAGGTCAAAATCCAAAAACATCCTGCCGGTATCCGGAAAAGTGCAATTGGGGCAGCGGCTGTTGCAAGTGGTAGTAGGATCAACATCCAGGGTAATAGGAGGGGTGTGGCGGGGATCAAGCAAAGCACTTCTGACCCTCTCGGGATGCATAAAAACCTTATGGCTCACTATCGACGGTGCGACTATTGTGCTGGGCATTTAAATACCTCCCTCTGCATATATTTCTGATATGGGAAATTAGAATTATGATTATTATGTAAAATAAAAATAAAAAGTGAAATTATTTGGCTTTATTATCGATAAATATATGGTAAAATAATTATGGATATATGTAAAATTTACTAAAATTATCTGTAAATTAGGGGTGTAGAAATGAAGAAAACGACTATAAAAGAGGTAGCCAAGCGAGCCAAGGTATCTTTGGCTACGGTTTCCCAGGTATTCAATAATCCCGCCAGGGTAAGCCCGGAGAACCGAAGAGCGGTTTTGGAGGCGGCGGAGTGGGTGGGATACGTTCGGCCCTGGAAGAGGAGGGGAACCCAGGGGGCGGTGGGCGTAATTGCTGATAATTTCGCCAATTGCTTTGAGGGGGAATTCTACAATATAGTGGTCGAAAGTATTGCGCAAGAACTAAAGGTGATCAACAAGAACATATACCTTGAAGCCCTGGGGCAAAAGGATGAATATTTCCCGCAGATCATAACCAAAAATCTGGTGGACGGCATTCTATTTTTGGGGAAGATTTTTCCTAACCACATAATAATGACCAAGCAGAGACATATCCCTTTTATCATGGTGGGGCACCCCATACCTAATATCGAACTGCATGCTGTCGTGCCGGACAATCGCTCGGGGGCGATCCAGGCGGTGGAGCATCTTTTGAGTTTAGGGCATAAGAAGATCGCGATCGTTTTGGGGGAACCGACTTATGACCCCACCACTTTCGAGAGATTGGAGGCCTATCGGTTTGCTCTGTCCCAGGCGAAGATCGAACCGCTAAAAGAGTATATAGTCCAGGCGGATTTCGGCAGGCCGGCCACCGCCCATAATGAAACTAAAAAACTGCTTAATCTGGCCGATCCGCCGACGGCTATTTTTTATACCTCCGACTCCCTGGCTTACAGGGGATATCAGGCCATTGCAGAGGCTGGACTTAAGATTCCTGAGGATATTTCAGTTGTGGGTTTTGACAATATTGACCTCAAGGATTACTTGAAACCTGACGGCCCGCCTTTAACTTCAGTGGAGATTGACCGCCGGAAAATGGGAAAGATAGCCGTGGAGTTGCTTTATCAAATAATTGATAATCCGCAGAGAATACCTTTGCGTTATACCCTGCCGGTGAAATTAGTAGTGAAAGAATCGACCGCTAAGCTTTAACTATTCGTAGCGGAGTGCGATAACCGGATCAAGGGAGGCCGCCCGCACTGCGGGATAAACCCCAAAGAAGATTCCTACCAGAGCTGAGACCGTGGTAGCTAAAATCACCGCCCACCAGGCGATAACCAGCGTCCCTTTTATAAACCACATGATAAGAAAGGCCCCCAGCAATCCAAAGAAGATACCCAGTATGCCGCCGATCAAGCTGATCATCATCGATTCCACCAGGAATTGCAACACGATATCGCGTCTTTTCGCGCCGATCGCTTTCCGGACGCCGATCTCCCGCACCCGCTCGTTAACCGCCACCAGCATGATGTTCATGATCCCGATCCCACCGACCAAGAGCGAAATGGCGGCAATGCCCGTGACGAAACCGGTCAGCACACCCAGGATATTATTGACGATATTAAGTATGCCTTGCTGGGTCATGAACCGAAAATCGTCGTTCCCTAAACGGCGCTGGATCACTACCCGGACCTTTTCTTTAACTTCATCGAGTTTGTTTACGTCCTTAGGAAAAATATTGAAACGCATGATATTGTAATTACCGAACATGTTCTTGACTATCGTGACCGGCAGGACGATCCGCCGGTCCATATCCATCGGGCCGATGCTGCCGCGCGCTTCGGAGACGCCGATGATAAGGTATTGGTTCCCGCTCATCTTGATCCTTTCTCCCAGCGGGCTGCTTTCACCGAAAAATTCCTTCGCGATCGTCGGGCCGATCACCGCCACCTTGCGCCGCGATTCGACTTCGGCCTGCGAAAAATATCTGCCTGCCGACAGCGTTCCTCCCATCAGCTCCAGAATATTTGCTGTTGCACCCATTACCACCGGCCCTTTTATCACTTTCTTGCCATAAGACAGATCGCCGGTGCCGATGTTCAAAGCGACGATATCCCTGATTTCCGGCACGCGATTCTTCATCAAGGCAATATCAGCGTAAGTGAACTTCGGGTTGGGCGGGGCATTGACGTCCTTGCCCGCGACCAGCACAAATGAATCATAGCCCGCGCCGAGATTCTTGATCTGGTCGGTCACATAACTTTTGGCTCCCTCACCGATCGTCACCAGGGTGATGACCGAAAAAATGCCGATGATCACGCCGAGCATCGTCAGCACACTGCGGACTTTGTTCGACAGCAGCGCCCGCCAGGCCTGTTTCATCTCTTCCCAGAGCGCGTAGATCATACTTCGAACCTCAACGCCTCGACCGGATCGAGTTTGGAAGCGCGCACAGCCGGGTAGACGCCAAAGAAAGTGCCGACCAGGAAGGCGACGAGGCAGGCCAGATAGACCGCCCCCCAGGCGATAACTGCGTTGAGCTTCAAGTAAGCCATGATCCCCCAGGCAGCCAGCGTCCCGATTGAAATACCAATGACCGCACCGCTCATGGTGATGAGGACTGACTCAAAAACGAACTGCAGGAAGATATCGCGCTGTTTGGCGCCGATCGCCTTACGGATGCCGATCTCACGCGTCCGCTCGGTCACGGCGACCAGCATGATGTTCATGATCCCGATGCCGCCGACCAGCAGCGAAATAGCGGCGATCGCCGAAACGATGCCGGTCATGGCGTTCAGGATGTTATTAACGATATCGATCAACCCCTGCTGGGTATGGATATGGAAATCTTCCTTGCGATGTCGGGCCATCAGCGTTTTTTTGATCTCCTTAATTGCCTGCGGCACCTGGGTCTCATTCTCGACTGTAATGAACATTTCCCAGATCTTATTGGTCCCCAGGACCAGCTCCGACAGCGTTGACGGGATCAAGACCATGTCATCCATGTCATAAGTCAACATCGTCCCTTTTTCTTCCAGGAGACCGATCACCTTGAAGCCGACGCCGTTGATCTTGATATTCTCACCGATCGCCGAGAATTCGCCAAATAAGTTGCGCGCCACCGTCTTGCCGATGACCACGACCCGTTTGCGCCCGGAGTCTTCGGCATGCGAAAAAAACCGGCCTTCGACCGCTTTTTGCTTGTAGGCAAAAGGATAATCGGCGGAAACTCCCAGTGTATATCCGGGTTTATATTCCTTTTTGCCGTAAACCAACCGTCCCCGGCCGACGATTTCCGTCATCAAATACTGCAGATTGTTGACCTTTTGCTTTAGGGCCTGGGCATCTTCGTAAGTTAAAGTCATTTCAATACTATGGGAATTTTCATTGCCTGGCTGGATCGTGATGCTGTTGGCCCCGACACCCCAGCTGCCGATCTGGTTCATGATATAGCTTTTGGCTCCCTCGCCCATCGACACCAGGGTGATGACCGCCGCGACGCCAATGATCACACCCATGGTAGTTAATAATGAGCGGAGCCGGTTAGCGAGGATGGAACCATAGGCGATCTTTAAGGGGTCAACCAGGTTGATCATCTCACCTGATCGTCAGCAACAACCAGACCGTCCTTTAGCCGCACGATCCGTTTGCTGTGGTTGGCTATCTCCTGGTCGTGAGTGACAATAATTAAGGTTATTCCGCGCGAATTAAGCTCCTGAAACAAATGGATGATCTCATCGCCGCTCTTACTGTCAAGATTACCGGTCGGCTCATCCGCCAGGATGATGGAGGGATCGTTGGCCAGCGACCGGGCGATGGCCACCCGCTGGCTCTGACCCCCGGAAAGCTCCGAGGGTTTGTGATACAGGCGGTCCGAGAGTCCGACGACCTCCAGCAGTTCGGCCGCTTTCTTCCGCCGCTGATCAAAACCGATGCCGGCATAGATCAAGGGAAGCTCAACATTCTCGATGGCGTTCAGTTTGGGAAGAAGATTAAAGGTCTGAAAAACGAAACCGACTTTTTTATTCCTGATCTCCGCCAGGGAATTGTCATCAAGCTCATCGATGTCAACTGCATCTAAATGGACATGCCCGCTCGACGGGCGATCGAGACAGCCGACGATATGCATTAAAGTTGACTTGCCGCAGCCCGAAGGCCCCATGATGGAAACAAACTCCCCTTTTTCCACTTTAAGGTTGATCCCGCGGAGGGCGTTAACCTCCACCTTTCCCATAAAATAGACACGCTTGACTTCGGTTACCCTGACAACGACATTATTGCTCAATCTTGACTCTCCCCTTATCCTTCAGCTTGGACAAATTGGTAATGGCCAGCACATCATTTTCAGCTACCCCGGCTAAGGCCTCCACACTGCTAAATGAACGGATGCCGATTGTGATCTTGGATTCATACACCCGATGGTTGATGGTTTTGAAAACCAGGGAAGAATCATCACGGCTTACCAGCGCCTCGCGCGGCACAATCAGGGCGTGGTCATTCTTTTTGGTCGCGATGTCGACGTTGACCGACATGTTGACCTTGAGCTCGTCATGCTTGCCCAAGAATTTAATTTTGCAGGGAAAAACATAAGATTCCTCGTCCATTTTTATCCGGCCACCCACACGGCGCAGCTCCGCTAAGGGTGCGATCCAATAGATCTCTCCTTCATAAACCTTGTCCGGATAAACATCGGAAGTTACTTTGACTTTATCCCCGATCTTCACGCTGGCGATGTCAATCTCATCGATCTGCGCATCCACCCAGGATTTGTCATAATTGACCACCACGATAGCCGGCATACCCGGACTAACTGTCTCTCCTATATCATAATCGATTTTGGCAACTATACCATTGGCGGGTGCGACCAGCCGGGTGGTGTCGTCAAATTCGGCCAGCGTTTGCCCCCCGCTCACCTTTTGCCCTTCTTTAACGTTGATGGTTATGAGTTTGCCGCCCATTTTCGGTCCCAGGTCATAGACCGGGGCGTCCATCACGCCGCTGGCGGTGATCACCTGTTCGATCGGACCTTTCATAACGACGGCGGTCTTGATCGATACGATATCCCGATTCCAAAAGCGGATGCCCATCCAGCCTGCCAGCAGAACCACCAGAACAACTAGAATTATCCACAACCATCTTCGATTATTTTGACTTTTAACTTTTAAATTTTGCATTTTTTACCACACCTCTTTCCCGACAACTTTATTGATCTTGGCCTTGGCGATTTCCACGTCAAACAAGGCCTGCAGATAATTGGTCTTGGCCTGGGTCAGGGCTACCTGGGCGTCCAGGATTTCCAGATTGGTGCCCACCCCCGAATCATAACGGAGATTAGAAAGCTTGTATCCTTCCTGGGCCGAATCCACCGCTTTTTTGGCTGAACCAATGGTTTCCAGGGCGCTTTTCAGGTTCAGATAGGCATCGCGCACTTCCAGGGCAATGCCGTTTTTGACTTGTTCTTCGGTTGCTTTTTGCGCGTCCAGATTGGCCGCGGCTTCGCGGATACGGTTCTCCCTCCCCAAGCCGTCAAAAAGCGTCCAGGAGGCCGCTCCGGTAACATTCCAGGAACTGACATCCGATTTATAAGAAGGAAATTCCGTGATCAGGTTTCCCTTTGAAGCCGTCAGCATAACGCTGGGAAGATAATCGGCCTGGGCGATTTTTAAGTTGTCCTCGCTCATCCCCCGGCTTAAAAGATATTGCTTCCAGTCCGGGCGGTTATCAAGAGCCGTGGCCAAGAGATTCTGGTAGGGAAGCAAGGAAGCTACCGTTCCGGTCAAACCTTCCTCTACTAGATTGACTTCCTGTTCAAGGTTGTTGCCCAGGGCATTATTAAATGCATCTTTGGCGATCTCCAGGCCGGCTCTGGCGCGGGTCAGGCCGACTTCCGCGTTCGCCAGCTGTACTTCAGAGCGCAAAAGATCCGCCCGGGTCACCACCCCTGCGTTCAGCATGGTCTGGACCTGGTTGACATGCGACTGCGCCATCTGTTTGGATTCTTCCGCCAGCTTGGCCATCTTGTCCGCCTTCAGCACGCCAAAATACGCCTGGGTCACATTAAAAGAAGTGTCCAGAATGGTTTTTTGATGATCCGCCTTGGCCAGGTCCAGGTTTTTTTGGGCCAGGCCGTATCCCGGTAAAAGCGCGCCGATAAAAATGGGCTGAGAAAGGGAAGCCGTTATTCCTCTGGAATCCTGGGCGGCATCGGTACCGAAAGTTAAAGTTTGGGTTTGGGACCCCATAGTGGTCTGGGTGGTGAATTGGACGGTGGAGGGTTGTTGATAGGCCCTCCCCAGATTGCCTGCCAATTTGAGCGTGGGCAGGAATGCCCCCACGGCCTGCCGTAATTTGGCATCGGCCGCGACCATTTTTTTCTCTGAGGCGACGACCGAGGGATTATTCTTTAAGGCAATCCCGATGCTTTCTTTTAATGTCAGCGCCTGCGCCGAGCAGGCCAAAAGAATTAAAAGAAGCGAAAACCCCGTCATCATTTTTCTCATAATTCCCACATTTTACCTCACGATTGTTTGGAGAGCAATTTCTTTATCTTGCCGATATGCCGGGTCATCTTATCGAAAAGATGCGACATATGTTTGGTATGGATCAATACAATCCCCATTTTTCCCATCGCGCGCAATACTATCAACTTATCTTTAGGCTTGATCTCCAGATCCTTGCGGGCCTTGGACGGGATCACGACTTGCCCTCTTTCCCCCACCGTCACACTACCGTAAAAAGCATTTTCCATAAATGGGTGTTTCATAGTTGTCTCCTTGTTGTATGAAATGTGTGAAATATCATACATCAGGCGGGGACGGCTGTCAAGCAGATATACGAGCTTTCAATTTTTAGACAGTTGTATCCCCAGGGGCGGGGGAGGGGGTTGCTGGGGTTCGGGGATCGTTCCAAACTGCTTTTCATATTGAGAAATATTGTCCGAGAGGGCTTTGGCCAATCGTTTGGCATGACTGGGAGAGGTAATTATCCGGGAGACCACCTTGCCCTGCGGGGGATGCACGAAAACAAAATCCATCACGAACTCATTCTCGGAATGGGAAATTACCGCCAGATTACTGTAAGCCCCCTTGGTGGTCTGGTCGTCGATCTGGATCTGGATTTCCTGTTCTGCCATTTTATTTTCCTCCTTATTTTTTGTTGGCGGTCTTAATGATCTTCTTCGCCAGCGCAACTGCCCCCACCGCGTCCATACTGTACGCCGCGCCGATCCGGTCAGCGTATCCTTTGGTGACCACCGCCCCGCCCACCAACAACGGAATGTTGAGTTTGGCTTTGTTCAGTTCTTCTTTTACGATCCCCATCTCCACCATGGTGGTGGTCAATAAAGCGGAAAGTGCGATGACATTAGGCTTTTCACGCTTGGCGGCCTCAACGATCTTCTCCGGCGGCACATCCTTGCCCAGATCGATGACCTGGAACCCGTGATTTACGAGCATCATCTTGACGATGTTCTTGCCGATGTCGTGAATGTCACCCTTCACCGTCGCCAAAACGACTTTGCCTGCGACTTTGGCCTTACCCTTGGGGATCTTTGCCTGGCAGAGCTCAAAGCCGCGCTTCATCGCTTCGGCGGATTCGATGACTTGAGGCAGAAAATACTCTTTTTTAGAAAACTTCTTTCCCACGGTCTCCATTCCCGGTATCAATCCCTGGTCAATGATTTTCTGCGGATCCAGTTTCTTTTCCAAGCCTTGCTTGACCAGGATTTCAACCGCTTCTAAGTTTCCGTCTATCACCGCGTCCCGGATGTCCTGATACCCCGATAACCGGATAATCTTGGCGGCCATATCTCGCTTCTTCTCCGGCGGCTTGCCCGACTGGCGGGCCCGGTCAACTTCCGCCTTGAATTGCTCTAGCAGTTTTTCTCGATTCTTTTCTCTGTTCTTTAAGGCCTTCTTTATTTCCGGATCGGTCACATCAATGATCATGGCATCCAGTCCATAAGTTAACGCCAGCTGAAAATAAAGGGAATTAAGTTTTGATCGCTCCGGCATGCCATGGGAAACGTTGCTGATGCCCAGTATGGTTTTTACTCCCAGTTGTTCTTTAATCAAGGGAAGGGCCTTTAAGGTTTCGAGACACCCCGAAATCCCCACCCCCGCAGTCAGCACCAGGCAGTCGACAAAAATATCCTCTTTGGCTAGGCCCTTGTCCACGGCCGACATTACTATCCGTTCGGCGATCCTCACCCGGTCGTGGGCGGTCTGGGGCAGGCCGCGCTCATCCAGAGCTAAAGCGATAATGGCCGCGCCGTATTTTTTGGCCAGCGGCAGGATGGTTTCCAGGCTTTCTCTTTTTCCGTTGACTGAATTGAGGAGCGCCCGGCCGCAGAACTGTTTAAGGCCTGCCTCAATACTCATCCGATTAGGGCTGTCTACGGAAAGCGGCTGTTTAGAGACCGACTGGATAACTTTTACCACTTTGCCCATGGCTTCGGACTCGTGGACATCGTGGACCGAAACATTCACATCCAAAAGGTCCGCTCCCGCCTTACTCTGTGCTTCCGCTTCCTGCCGGATCAGCTGCGATTTCCCGCTTTTGATCTCCTCCTGCAGGAGTTTTCTACCGGTCGGATTGATTCGTTCGCCGACCAGCAGGGGAGTGCCGGTTTTCATTTCCACGACTTTGGTGCGGGAGGCAAATCGAGTGGAACCCGCGGCTGAACGCCGCGGTTCCATTGCTTTGGAACCGAGACGTTTAGTCTCAGGTTCCAAAGCCGATTTGATTGCTTTAATATGTTCCGGATTGGTCCCGCAGCATCCTCCGATAATAGAAACCCCCATCTCCGCGAACTTCTTGGCAAATGCCCCAAACTTTACCGGTGTCATCTTGTAAACGGCTTTATTTCCTATCAACTCCGGCATTCCGGCATTGGGCATAACCATGACAGGAAGTTTGGTGACAGCCAAATAGCGTTTGGCTACTTTAAGAATGCCCTCCGGGCCGGTTGAACAATTGGCCGCGATTATATCCACTCCCAGCGGTTCGAGAACCGCCACGGCCACTTCCGGAGTAGTCCCGTAAACGGTTTTTTCACCCTCATCGTAGGTCAAGCTGGCGATGATGGGCAGTTTGGTTTCGGATTTTACCGCAATGACCGCCGCGCGCATCTCCTGGAGGTCGGAAATGGTTTCGATCGAAACGCAATCCACCCCGCCTTCTTCCAAAGCTTTGGCCTGCTCCGCGAAAGTTTGGTAGGCCTGGTCGAAGGTGATTTCTCCCAGCGGGTCAAGCATTTTACCCAAAGGGCCGATCGAACCGCAGACATATCCTTTATGGCCAATAGCTACTCGGGCCAGCTGGGCGGCCCCAATATTAATATCCCTCACCTTTTTTTCCAGATGGTAATCGCCCAATTTGATGCGATTGGCGCCAAAGGTGTTGGTTTCAATGATATCGGCACCGGCTTCCACATAAGCGCGATGCACTTCTTCCACTATCTTCGGATTCTTGAGGTTTTGGGCGTCAAAGCACTCCTCCGGCCGGACGCCCCGCTCCATAAGCTGGGTCCCCATGGCGCCGTCCATCACCAGAATCCTTCTATTTAATTCTTCTAATAATCTGCTCACGGTAAGACAATTATAGTATAATTGACCTTAAAAGGAAAATATAAAGGAAGGGAATGGTTTATGAGCATTTTCATGTGGGCGGCGTTGGTCTTTGTCGGGATATTCTTTTTCATATTATTATTGGTGGTCTATTCTATCGTCAAAAAAAGCAAGGCCAGGCTGGCTGAGTTTATCTCCGAATGCACTTTGCTCCTGGTGCTGGCCACACTGATCATCGGCTCTATTCAATTGGACGTGCTGGACAAGCGGAATAAAGCGGATTTTTTAATCGATATCAAGCAATCTTTCTATAACACCACCAATCGAAAAATAATGGAAGCCCTCGATTATGGGGACTTAAAAATTGTGGAGAGGAGCCGCCAAAAAAGCGGCTACGATATTTTTACCGATTATGAGCTGGATGAATACCTGATTAATTTTGATTATTTAAATATATATGTTGATCAAGGCATGATGGATATCCGGCAGGCGGATCAGATCTTTGGCTGGTATGTGCGCGGCGCCTGGGCCAATCCGGCCGTTCAATCTTATATAAAGAGGATTCGGAAGACCGAACCTAATGTATATGTTAATTTTGAATATTTAGCTAGGAAACTCAAAAGATAATTATTTATTTTTCTCGAAGACCATCACCAGGGCATCCTCATCATTATCAGAATAATACTTGTTGCGGATGCTGATAACCTTAAATCCCAAGCTTTTATAAAGGTTCTGCGCTGCCAGATTGCCCTTGCGCACTTCCAGGATGAACTTCTTGGCGCGCACAGAGAGGGCTTTCTTCATCATCCGGTGGGCGATCCCCATCCTGAGATGTTCCGGATGGGTGGCCATATGCAGGATGTGTGCCTCATCGATCAGCTTCTGTACACCGATAAAACCAACAACTTTGACACCTTTTTTGGCCACTAAAAAGTTACTTAGCGACTCTTCGAACTGCGATTTGCTCCAAGGATTGGAAAAAGAAAGATTTTCTATGGCCAGCATAGCAGGAAGGTCTCTCTTTTTAGCTTTTTCAATTTTCAAATTCATGCCGGAAAATTATAGCATATTTATCCAAACAACCTTATAATATATCAACCGTGAGGAAGACGATTTGTTTCCTGATTTTTTTGTGTTTTATTTGCGGCTGCGCGCCGGCCGGCCCTTATGCAAACATCAAAAATGTGCATGAAGCCGCCGGGGATTCCATCGTTTGCCTGGGGGACAGTATCACGGCCGGGGCGGGGGCGGCCGCCGGCCAGGATTATCCCAGCTTATTGAAATCAGCCGTAAAACTTCCGGTGGTCAACGCCGGGGTGAGCGGCGATACCACTCAAGGTGCGCTGCAGAGGATAGCCGGGGTTTTATCCCACAGGCCGAAAATAGTAATAGTTGAGCTGGGAGGCAACGATTATCTCAGAGGGGTGTCTGTTTCTGAAACCTTCAACAACCTCAGGCAGATCATCGAAAAAATTCAGCAGGAAAAAGCGGTGGTGATCTTGATTGACCTGCCTTTGGGGCCGGCCTATGAGGAGGAATATAAAAATTTGGCCAGAGACCGGGGCTGCCTTCTGATCGAGGGCTTGATGCGGGAGGTATTCGATGACCGCAGTTTAATGGCGGATGAAATGCATCCCAATAGCATTGGCTATCAAAAAATGGCGGATAAGATCGGCGAAACGGTTAACGCCTTACTTCTGGAAATGACCCCTTAGGCTAATCCTTCCATAAGGCCTTCACGATAAAGATATTCCGAAAGCAGGTAATTGTAGAATGGAGAATGGGGCGCCTGATCCTCCACATATTTTTTAAGCCGGGGCTGGGCCTTGATCAAATTATATATCCCCATGGCCAGAGGATTCATCCCTAAAAAGTATTTTATTTCCAAATTGGGATGTTTTTTATAAAAGTGCGCCGCCGATTTGCCCATCTCATGTTTTCTTTTAAGCAGATCCTCCTCGGAAACCGGATGGTTATGATAATTTACCGCCTGGGGCAAATAATAAAGCGGGATTTTCATCTGATGCAGGCGATACCCCAGCTCGATGTCCTCCCAACCGTAACCGGTGAAATTTTTGTCAAAAAGGCCGGCTTCGATCAAGGTTTTCTTCTTGG
>Ga0315293_10004016_pt1 | contig 14079 bp, 15 predicted proteins | sample YL17G13_20_MG_FD_203071 | JGI IMG/M metagenome (GOLD analysis project Ga0315293, IMG submission 203071) | Sediment microbial communities from Yellowstone Lake, YNP, Wyoming, USA - YL17G13_20 | ecosystem: Environmental > Aquatic > Freshwater > Lake > Sediment | place: USA: Wyoming | collected... | reverse complement strand
CCCCTCCGCGGCGCTGGACTCCTGCTTCTCTATGGCATCCACCACTTCTTTGGCGTGCTTCCCGGTGAGCGCCTTCGCCTTTCCTGAAAGCAGTTCCTTTGCCTTTCTGATGGCAGACGCATCGCCTTCTATCTGGACATAGTAGCCCTCTTTCTCCAATCCAAGCGCAGAGTTGTCCCTCATTGTTATTGACTGCCTGGAAACCATGTCGTCGCCATAGAGCTTGTTCTTGGCCTCGCTGTAATCATCCTTATTCACAAAAAATATGGCTTTCATGAATACACCTCACTAAAATAATGCATCGTTGAGTTTTAATAATTTAACTAACCCTTTTCTGCCCGGATGCTCAAAAGCGTTAGCGAAAAACGTGCAATGCTTCTGTTTTAGATTAAGCTTTCTGCTTAAGCTCTTTCTAAAAGCTTATGGTTATATGATTTTCCTTTTGAAGTAGTTTGCCAGAAACAGCGCAAACCCCGGGTCTTTTGAAGCCCCCTTCATGGCATTCCTGTCTTCCTCGACCGAGAATCCTTTTGACAGGCCCCCAGCGACATGGGACGCTATGCCGGCCTTCTCGAGGCTCTTTGCGGCCGGTTTAAGGGCATCTTCGATGAAACTCGCGGCGCCTGTGAACTCCCTCTCCGCCTCGGTCACCCAGTTGCTCCCTTCTATCCAGACCCTGTTCTTGCCGGCATATTTGTTTATGAACTGCTTCGAATGGAAGCCTGAGAATGCCGGAGGGCCCGTGATTTTCCTTATCTTCGGGAGTTTCCAGACCTCAAGCTCGAAGAGGAGCCAGCATCCCTGTCCGCTGCACCAGACATCATGACCTATGACCCTGAAGTCTGCATCCTGTAGCATGCCGGTTACCCTTTTTGAGCTTCTTCTGAGCTGCGGGAACAGGATATCATCCACTACCGCCGGCCTTGGAAATGACACGGTGATGATTTTCGTCCCCCTCTTCCCAAGGATCTGCGCCAGCTGCCCTTCGCCAAGGGGGGCCTTCTGCAGCCTGAAGAATTTTTCGCCGGGTGCGTCCAGGAACGAAATGCACGAGTGCTTGAAAAGCTCGAAGTTCCCAAGCGAAAGGGCGGCGGCCACGTTCCTGTTCCTGTCGACCGGGTCTATTACGACGAGGGGCTGCATGGGGAATTTCTCTTTCATGTCCGTCTTTTTGCTGAGGTGGTGGCCCTCCAGGTCTATCACGACCTTCCCCGCTTCCCATTTTACCGCCTCCATCATGAGGTTCTTCAGGGAGCCGTAGTGTATTATGAGCAGCTCCGCCAGGTAGCCCGAGAACCCTTCGACCTTGAGGTCGGAACCGTACACGCCGATGCCTTTGCAGAACTGCTTCAGAAGCCTGACCTCCGGCGACATCCCCGGCTTTAGCATCTTCAGTATGTACCTGTTGTGATGCGGTGTCCTGTCGACGGCCGATTTAATCTTCCCCGGGTCATCGATGTCATAGCATGGCACGAGGTCCACGGCGGATTTCCCGAATTTCGCCCTGACGTACGGGTGCTCGGCGTAGGCCATCTCATATGTTCCCTTCAGTGCAGCGACTATCTTCTTGCCGACATCGAGCCCTGTCTTTTCCAGATCTTCCCTAGGCACCGAAGGCGGGAACAGAATGAAGATGTCGAACTCCTGCTTGTCAGCCAGCCATGTGTCCCGCAGGAAAGAGCCTGCAAGCGTCTTCTTCAGCTTCAGGGGCCTTATCACCTTCTCCGTTGCGCCCATTATGGCATCGAGGACCTTTTGCGTTTCATCCTTCTCTTTTTTTGTGGGCGTTATTTTCTCCAGAACTTCCCTGAAAACTTCCTCTGCCTTCCCCATAAATAATTCTTGTGGAGCTTAGTTAATATTTTTGAGATGGAAAAGTCTGCGCCAAATGTTTTTAATTTACCACATTCATAGAATAATCATGCTTAAGCTGGCGAGGACTGGAAAAAGGAGAAGCATAAGAATATCCAGATGGCTGAAGCCGGATGAGAAACTTCTCGACATATGTTCGGGGAATCCTGCAACGTGCGGAATCAATCAGAAGGTGAGCGATGTCCTTGAGACGTTCGCCAAAACCTACAGGAGGCTGCCAGCAATAGATGAGTATGGATATCTTAGGGGCATGCTTTCTTCGACGGACATACTGAAGGCTCTCGGTGGCTGGAAGGACTTCGAGACTATAGCGCCCAGGAACAGACTAAGCCTGAAGGTCAGGGATGTGATGAATGCTCACGTTTTTCATCTTGAGAAGAACACCGATATGTCGGCTGTCCTGGCGGCATTCAGGAAGCACAGGAGGGGGGCCTATCCGGTCGTTTACAGGAAAAAGGTGCTGGGCATAGTGACTGAATGGGACATCGTGAAGCACATAAAGGGCAGGACTGGCGTGAAGGTCTCCGACATAATGGTGAGGAAGCCTCTCGTGGCGCAGGATAATTACTCGGTTGCGGAAGTTGCCAAGATGCTCGCGATGGGCGGGTTCAGGAGGCTGCCGGTTATGAAGAAAGGCGAAATGATTGGAATCATCACCCCCAGGGACATACTCAGGTATCTGTATAAAAACGACATTCCTGACAGGCTGCAGGAGCAGAGGCAGTCCGTGAAGAATGTCATGGAAAAAGATGTCGTTTCTATCAACAAGGATGAAGATGTCCATGAAGCCGTGAAGGTCATGGTGGAGCGCAGGATAGGGGGGCTTCCTGTCGTGGAAGGCAGCGAGCTGCTGGGGATCATCACAGAGAGGGATATCGTAGACATTGTGGAGCTATGAAGCGTTGGATGTTAGCGATTTTATTCCAACATCAATCGGGAATTTCATTTAAATGGGTGACAAATCATGAAGAGAGCTATCAATCCGGAATTCCTTCTAAAATACATTGATGACCTTGAGGACAAGCTGGTCATAGTCGAGGGCGTGAAGGATAGTAGGGCTTTAAAAAGCCTGGGTGTGAAGAATACTATATCACTTAACGGCAGGCCGCTTGCCGAATTTGCCTTTCATGTTTCAAAATCATGCGTTTCACGCGATTCAAAAGCTAGGAAAGAGGTAGTAATACTAACTGATTTTGATTCTGAGGGCAAAAGGCTTGCCGCGAGTTTGAGTTACCTGTTAAGCAAATACAGGGTCAATGTCAACCGTAGACTAAGAAGGAAATTTATGCAGCTTGGCAAGACTAGAATTGAGGATTTAAAGGAAGGTGATTTTCATGGCAAAGTTAGCTCCGACTTCAATAAAATATGTTGTAACAGCATACATCAAAGCGAATGGTGTGGTTGAAAAGCCGGACGTCATAGGGGCCGTATTCGGCCAGACTGAAGGCTTGCTTGGTTCTGAGCTGAACCTGAGGGAACTGCAAAAAACAGGAAGGATAGGAAGAATAGAAGTGAACGTCAGTTCCAAAGAGGGCAAATCGGAAGGTGAGATAATAATACCCTCTTCACTGGATGCTGCGGAGACGGCTATGATAGCCGCCACGCTGGAAACCATAGAGAGGGTCGGCCCATGCACGGCTAAGATAACGATAAAGAGCGTCGAGGATACGCGCAGCGAAAAAAGGAAATACGTCGTGGAGAAGGCGAAGGATATTCTCCAAGGACTCATGGACAGCGGAGTCCCGGATTCTGACGAGCTTTCCGAGGAGATAAAGGAAGCCGTGAGGGTCCATGAGATAGCATCATATCAGGGATTGCCTGCAGGACCCAATCTTCTGGATTCCGAAGAGATGATAATCGTCGAAGGCAGGGCGGATGTCATAAACCTTCTCAGGCATGGCATAAGGAACACGGTAGCAATAGAGGGCGCGAATGTGCCGGCCGTGATAAAGGACCTTTCAAGGGAGAAGGTCACAACCGCATTCATGGATGGCGACCGGGGTGGCGAACTAAATCTGAAAGCTCTCCTGGAGACTGCGCAAATTGATTTCGTGGCCTTTGCTCCGCCAGGAAAGGAAGTGGAAGAGTTGAGCAAGAAGGAGATCTTCAAATGCCTCAGGGAGAAGGTACCTACAACCAGTTTCAAATCCGGCCAGGGCGCCGCTCCTGCACAGGACAAGTGGAGCGAAGATGATAAGAAAAAGAAATACCACCACGAGAAAAGCGAACCAAGAGGGAGGGACGGGGATAAGAAGTTCAGGAAAGGCCACAGGCTCACCAATGAGCAGAAGGATGAGTTCAGGAAAATGCTCTCTGACCTAATAGGCAGCAGGGCCGCCTGCATATACGACTCCAGAAACCAGCTCCTTGGCAAGGTTCCGGTAACTGAGCTTTTCAACACGCTCCGAACCATTGACAATCCTCATGCGATAGTCTTTGACGGGGCCATCAGCCAGAGGCTAGCCAATATAGCCCAGGAAAAGGGAGCGAAATATCTGGTGGGCATGGACAAGGAAGATGTCAGGTCCAAAGTGGCCGTAATCTGCAAAGAGGATTTAAAATAGTATGAGACTCATAAGCAAGAGAAAAATCAAAGCCTTAGCGGAAAGAATTGTGCAAAATGGGGCAGAAGCCGCTCTTTTCGTGAATGACGAACCTATGCAGGATATGAATATCCCATACCTTAGCGGCTTCTTTGGTATGCTCGATGGCGCACTAATTTTTGATGCAGATTCCAAGCTGACATTGATTACAACCGGACTGGATTACGAAAGGGCCGTTGAACAGTCCAATGTAGACGAAATTCTCAAAACAACCAGCAGCAAGCCTATCGAGGAAATTGCTAAAAGGGTTCTGAAAGGCCGGAAAAAAATCGGGGTGGTGAAAAGCAGTCTGACATTGGATATTTGTAAAAGGCTTGGGATACCGATATCCAGATTCGTCGATATTGGCAGTGCAATGAGAGAAGAAAGGGCTGTGAAAGAGGAGAGCGAGATTGAAGCCATAAAAAAATCCGCCTCGATATGCAATGGAGGTATTCGATTTCTACAGGATTCCATTAAGAAAGGCGTAAAGGAGAATGAGGTCTCTTCAGAACTCGAGAAGGAGTTGAAGGCTCTTGGTTCTGAACGTTCCCCTTTCGATATCATAGTTACCAGCGGACCGAAGTCGTCTTTCATACACCCATATCCTTCGGCGGGAAGCAAAAGACTGGATAATGGATTGGGGATTGTCGATTTTGGCGCTGTCCACAAAGGATATTCAACCGATGTCACTGTCCCGTTCATCGTTGGAACTCCTTCGAAAAAAGAGTCTTCAATAATCAAAGCCGTCTTATATTCGTATGACCTGATTTTAAAAAGAATCAGGGAAGGCGCCACTACGAGGTCTATGAATTTTGCATATGAGAAATCTGTCAAATCTGTCGGTTTCCAGATAAAACATTCGCTAGGGCATGGAATAGGTCTTGAAATTCACGATGCTCCAACGTTGTGCTTCAATCAAAAATTGAAGCAAAATATGGTGCTTGCTATAGAGCCTGGTATCTACGTTAAAGGTGTCGGGGGCTGCAGGCTGGAGAACGATGTCATAGTTAATAAGGGCGGGTGTACCGTCATCACAAAGTCAAAATTAATAAGTACATGAATCATATCTATACTTAGGTGCCAAAATGGAAGAAATGCTGAAAAAGCTCGTAGAGGCTCCATCTGTGAGTGGTTTTGAGGAAGATGTCTCAAGCCTTATGAAAAAAGAGCTGAAGTCCTTCGTAGATGAGGTAAGAACAGACAAGATCGGGAATGTCATTGCTAAAAAAGGTTCTGGTTCGCCGAAAGTCATGATTGCCGCACATATGGATGAGATAGGACTTATCGTGAAGTATGTGAACAAGGAAGGATTTATAATATTCGATAAGATTGGCGGCTGGGATGAAAGAATCCTGCCTGCAAGAAAAGTCATTATTCATGGTTCGAAGGGGCCTGTAGTCGGAGTTCTTGGTTCGAAACCGCCTCATCTTCAGGAAAAGGATGAGCAGAGAAGGCCCATAAAGTTCAAGGAGATGTTCATTGATATCGGCGCCTCAAGTGAAGATGACGTGAAGAAGGCGGGTGTCGGGGTTGGCGACTTTATAACCAATCATTCAACATTCGAAAAGTTGCAAGGGACAAAAGTGACCAGCCACGCCTTCGATAACCGAATAGGATGCCTTGTTTTGCTTGAAGCTGCGAAGAGACTGAAAACCTTCAAGGGCACTGTTTATTTTGTTGGAACAGTTAAGGAAGAAATTGGTCTTATTGGCATCAGAGGTTCAACATACAGCGTGAATCCGGATGTGATGCTCGCACTTGACACTACAATAGCGGGTGATATGCCAGGACTAAGCCCTTCCGAAGCACCGCTGACACTAGGAGGGGGTCCGTCGCTTGAAATAAAAGACGCTATGAGCGTCGTACATTCAAAGGTGAAGAAGTGGGTCACTGAAACTGCCAGGAAAGGAAAAATTAAGATACAGCTAGACGTCATGTCAGGCGGTGCTACCGATGCCTCAATTGCCCCCACTATAAGGGAAGGGATTCCTGCAGGTTCACTTACTGTTCCTACTAGGTATGTTCATTCACCTGTCGAAGTCGCAGATATGCGAGACATTGAAAGCTGCGTGAAGTTGTGCGTGAAGTTAATTGAAAATGCGCACCTATACTTCTGATTTTATCGTGTGAAGAATTGTGAATATAAGTTATTATCCCAATATTGATATTCGTTGGCGAGAAGGGATTATTTCAAGCTGCCCGTTGTATATTTCCACTTCCCCGACCAAGCTGATTGTTGCGTTTTCCCTGAGTAAACTCGTGTCTTTTCCCTGCATCTTCATTCCTTCTATGAAATCTTTCCACAGCACAACATTGATTTCACCAGTGTCATCTGCCAGGGTGAAGAATGCGTTTCCATCCTTCATACTCATGTCTTTGATTTTACCAGTCACATTCACGCTTGATCCTGCGTAATCCCTATCTAACTTTCCAATCTTCACACAATCGGGTACCAGTTGTGAAACAAATATGTAGATTGCTATGAGGCTAATAATGGCGCCCATGATTGAAAGTCTTGTGAGCTGTTTTTGATTCATGATTTGTTTTTATGCAAAAAGTTTATAAAACTTGGATGTAAATATGTGAAACTATGAACCGAGAATTAGTTGGTGAAAGATACATGAAGTTGTTCGGTTGGGAAGGTAACCCCTTCGTATTCAAGATATTGCCTGACCTTTTTGTTGGGTATGAGAAAGAGATCAATTCTCTGACTGATAACATTTCCAATGGCAGCAAATTCTGCCTTATTCTTGGCCCAACAGGCTCAGGAAAGACAACTATGATGAAGAACATCATAAATAGAATTGAAGGCTATGCAAGAGTTTTTTATGTAGCAAAGCCCCCGAATGATCCTGAGGAGTGGAGAAACATATTCGCAGGAATTGTGAGGCCCGGAGTTCTGGGAAGATTCATTTCACGCCCAAAAATGAAGGATATTACCATATATGAAGTTGGTGAATGGGTGAATAAGAAATCGAAGGGAAAGCGTCTGCTGCTACTAGTTGATGAATGCCATGAATCGGCGCGTGAATCTCTTGAGTGGCTTAGGACGCTGACCGACCAAGTCAACAATCTTTCACTCGTGATGGCCGGGCTGCCGGTTTTTGAAAAGAGGCTTATGGAAGAGCTCGAAACCTTCCGGAGGAGGATAGAAAAGAGGGTGGAACTCACAAATCTCACTTTGGCTGAAACGAGGGAACTCATAAAGAAAAGGGTTGAATGGATGGGCGGAGAGGACGTGAAGCCTTTCACCTCCAACAGTATCCAATTCATTTATGAAAAGACGAACGGCTTCCCCAGGGAGATCCTTAGGGTTTGCAGCGAGCTTGCCGAAAAGGCATTGGAGAGCAACATAAGCACAATAGACACTGAATTCATGAAGGAGAATGTGCACTATGAAAGAAGGGTTTCAATGCAAAGCTTCGAAGAACTCCCATACAGGCAGAAGAGCATACTCGAGATTCTTGCGGCAGGAGGCGAAATGACCCCAACGCAGATAGTTAAGCACATGAAACCTGGTGAGTATAGCGATGCTGGTAATGCCATAAGGTCCGTCAACAACATACTGAGAAGGCTTGCGGAAAGCAAGATGGTATTGAGGGAGAGGAGGGGCAAGGCTTATAAGTACAAAATATCACCGAAATACCAGACGATGTTTATAAACGCATAAACTTTTAAATAACTTGGCTCTATATTTATTATTGACTTCAATTATCAAGGTGGTAAAAAATGGTCGAGGAAAGATTAAGAAGCAAGGATTTGATTGGGAAGGTATTGATTTCTGAAGAGTCTGGAAAAAAGTTCGGGGTAGTGGGAGACATAGATTACATAATAGAATCCGGAGAACTGATAAATCTCGTGCTTGTCGAGCCAACAACAAACCTCTCTAATCTCAGCCTGAAGGAAGATGAGAAGGGAAGGGTCTTGGTTCCGTTCTCTGCCGTGAAATCTGTTGGAGATTTCATAATCGTCAGCGAAGGCGACATGGCCTGAATTCCCCATTTTTGTATTTTTCCAGCCAGGAAAAAAACTGGTCTGATTTAATTTTTTCAATATTTTTCCTTTCTATATTGATTGCAGCGAAATCTCCGGCCACAAAGTAATCAAAAACGTTGTAATCTAATGCTGTGATGCCCCTTTTCCTCATCAAATCGAAAAGGGCGCCGGTGCAGAACACGCCTTCCGCCCTTTCTGCGATTTCTACCCCGGATGTCTTTCTATCGGATCCGATGAAAACCCACTTTCCCTGGAGCCCGTATTTCTTTTCAGTTGCCGTTAGAAGCGATTTATCACAGTTCTCGACGAAGAATGCGAGCAGCCAGCCGCTAGTTGCCAGCCTGATAATTTTTCTATAGTTTTCGATATCATCCATTGATTTCTTTGCATTATTTCTTACGCTTTCCAATGCCAGTTTTATTGCTGCAATTTCCCTTGCACTCTTGGCTTCGAGTTTTTTCTCGATTTCGCTCCTGATCACATCATCCTTTCTCCTAAGCTCACGAATCTCAGTCTCCATTGACTTATTCTCCTCTTCAAGCCTTCTGACGATTTCCTGGAGCGTGTGGATTTCCTTTTCTTTTACCGATAGGGCTTCTCCAAAATCCCTGGGCCTTTTTATTTTATTCCGGCCATGATTTTCGCTACCCTCCATTTGCATAATGGATTTTATTGTGTCTTCGATGTTGTTACATTCTCCCGATATTATCTTCCTTGCGACCTGGCCTTTGGTCAGTCTGCCATCAAGTCTTTTTCTTATCAATGCCGTTTCGATTTTCTTAAGAAGAGGAGATATTGAATCATATGCACTCAACGCTGCCGCCAGAGCATCTTCTTTATGATGATCGCTATCGCTTATATCATATCTCCTCGCAAGCCTCGATTTTACTCTCCTTGGAATGCTCACTTTTGGCTTAGTGACTCCGACAGAAAATGCCGCGGCGACCTTTTCCAACAGTTTTGGCGGACAGGAGACATCAGATGCGATGAATAATGGAGAGCATTCTGCCGAAATGAATCCCAATATTTTATCGAGAGAGAAGTCCTTGCTGCTTTTTAGCTTCGCTACTTCGTTATCGATGTTTAGGATTGCCACTGCGGTTGTAACTCCCGCATCAATACCAACAATGGCGTCTGCTTTCAGATAAACACCTGATTTTTGGCATCTCGGAAAATAAATATGCGATGGGAGGTATCGTTTCATGTATCTGTTTTCTATGAGCTTTTTGTTTCCATAAGAGCTTCTTCGTTGTGATATATCTCGATGCCCTTCGATGTAATCTTATATGGGTGCAGCTTTTCCGAATGGTCAGTGCCCCTCATCTTCCATATCTGAACTGCCCTCGAGAAGGATGCGTTTATCCTTCTGTAATAAAGGACTATCACGGCATCCGCGATGAATTCCTCCACGCCGTGCCTTGACAGTCCCGGACTACCCTGGACTATCTCGGAGAGCAGCATGCTTGTGCACTGCATCCTTTGTAGAACCTGTGAAATATGGAACGTCAGCCTTCGATATTCTGCCTCATCTCTAACGAAGAAGCTGAGCGCGGAAATCGAGTCTATGACAACCCTTTTGGCGTTCATCTCCCTTATTCTGGCCTCCAGATGGTTGACCACATCATCGACGTGATAAGGGTCATATTTTATGAACGAGAAAAGCTCTTCCTTTTCCAAAGGCCTGAAGTCCCAGCCGAAATTCAGAGCGTTCTTTTTCAAGGACTCTACCGATTCCTCGAAAGACAGATAGACGGCCGGCTCCTTGAATTTCTTCGCGCCATTGTAAGCGAACTGCATAGCCAGAATAGTCTTCCCGCTACCTGCGGTGCCTGTGAGCAGAACTGTCTGGGATATCGGTATCCCGCCATGGGTTATTTCATCCATCCCGGGCACGCCGGTCTTTACCCTTGTCAAATCTGGCATGATATCAGCAACAATTATTTTATTATCTCGATTAAATAAAGGTTTGTATTAAAAATCCTTTTCCGCCTTCAGCTGTATGCACAGGCACAGATTAAGCCTTGAAGAAAGCAAGAAAACTTAAAGATGCATGAACAAACATATATTTATGAGGATCAGCACAGGTGTTGCGAAGCTGGACATGCTTACAGGAGGCGGATTCCCTGAGAATTCCAGCATTCTGATAAAAGGGCCGCCTGGGACAGGCAAGACTACGTTCTGCCAACAGTTCTTATACAATGGTCTCAGTCATTCGGATAAGGGCTTTTACATAACCTCAGATGCCTCGCCTGAGGACATTATCGGGATGATGGATGGATTCTCTTGGAATATAGAATCCTTCATCAAGGAAAAAAAGCTGATGTTCCTCGATATCTACTCATGGAAGGTGGGGGGCTCGAAGGAGAAAAAGTGGAAAAGGGTGATCGAGGGTGGGCTGAATCTGGACTACATAAACCTCACCCTCACCGAATTGATGGTGGATCTCGAAAACGACCATAACAAAAGGGGGGTTTTCGACTCCATCTCGACGCTGCTTCTCTATGTGCCCTCCGAGATGGTTATAAGATTCATCCCCATATTCATAGCCAAGGCAAAAAAAGGCGGGGCGACCAACCTCCTTGTGCTGGAAGAGGGCATACACGATGAGAAGACCGTGAATACGCTCAATTTCCTCACAGACGGCCTGATCGAGACGAAGATTGAGGACGGCACCAAATTCCTGCGCATCACGAGAATGAAGGGTACTTCATGCAGGGGCGAATGGTTCGAATACGACATAACAAGGAACGGTCTTCAGTTCAAGTGAAAGCGCCAAATATTTTCACGTGAAACTGTCGTGCAGATTATCGGCGAATGTTATTTATTTACCAGATTCGAAATTTTGAAGGTGAAGCATGGGCATGAAATACAAAATAATAGATGACCTCACTTCGGACGTCATGTTCGAGGCCCGCGGGAGGGACCTGGCCGAGGCATTTGAAAATGCAGCCGAGGCAATGTTCAGCGTCATCTGCAAGCTTGATGAGGTTTCTGGTAAAAAATCACTGGAAATCGCGGTTCGAGGAAAAAATAAGGAAGAGCTCATGATTAACTGGCTTCAGGAGCTGATAGGGCTGGTTGATACGGAGGGCATGTTCTTCTCGAAATTCAAGATTCTCGAAATAGATGATAATCATCTGAAAGCGAAGATATCCGGGGAAAGGATTTCTCCGGAGAAAGAGGAGACCGTCGTAAAGGCCGTCACATATCACAATTTCAGCTTCAGGAAAACGAAAAGGGGCTATATTGTGAGAACGGTCCTTGACATCTGACCCGCATAATCGTAGGCGGATGCTTTTTCCGCTGCCAAATCTTTTATAAACGGGGAATAAAAAGAAGAGCATGTGGATTTTATGAAGGAGAAGCTGAAGAAGATAGATGATTTTGAATGGATGCTGCCCAAAGGCAGCAGGGAGAAGATGAGGGTCGGGGCCAGGATTATTGCCAACAAGGCAATCATAGATGACATGGAGGACGCCGCAGTGCAGCAGCTTACAAATGTGGCGTGCCTTCCGGGAGTTATTGAACCTGTCGTGGGCCTTCCCGACATGCACTGGGGCTACGGCCTGCCGATGGGTGCCGTGTCTGCATTCGATGCGGAAGAGGGTGTGATTTCTGCGGGACTTTGCGGCTTCGATATTAACTGCGGGATAAACAGCATAAGGACCAACCTCACAGCCAAGGATGTTAAGCCTAGGATAAAGGAGCTCATAGAAACCCTTTTCAGGAACATCCCCTGCGGCGTAGGTTCGGAAGGCAAGCTCAGGCTCACGAAAGACCAGCTCGATGAAGTACTCATCCGCGGCGTTAACTGGGCGGTCGAAAACGGCTACGGTGTGAAGGATGACGCCAAAGCTACAGAGGAGAACGGCTGCATGGAGGGTGCGGACCCGTCAAAGGTCTCGGACCTCGCGAAAAAGAGGGGGCTCTCGCAGCTCGGGACTCTTGGCGCAGGCAACCACTTCCTTGAGGTCCAGATGGTCTCGGACATCTACGACAAGGCCTTTGCCACAGCCCGAGGCATTCATGATAAGGAGCAGGTCGCAATCATGGTCCACTGCGGCTCGAGGGGGCTCGGCCATCAGGTTGCAACAGACTACCTGAAGATACAGGAAGGCGCCGTGAAGAAATACGGCATATGGCTGCCGGACCCGCAGCTTGCATGCGCCCCGGTGAAGTCCAAGGAGGGGCAGGACTATTTCGGGGCGATGAAGTGCGCAGTCAATTACTCCTTTGCGAACAAGCTCGTGATGACCCAGTGGATAAGGGAGAGCTTTGAGAAGGTCTTCGGAAAGTCCTGGGAGGATATGGACATGCACACCGTCTATGCGATTGCCCACAACATCGTAAAGCTCGAAGAGCACAAGGTGGAGGGGAAGAAGCAGGATGTCTACGTACACAGGAAGGGCGCCACAAGGGCGTTCCCTGGCATACCGGTCCTTATCGCAGGAACCATGGGCACCGCATCCTACATCCTTAAGGGTACCGAAAAGGCGATGGAGAAGACGTTCGGCTCCACATGCCACGGCGCCGGCAGGGCCATGTCAAGGAACGCCGCAATAAAGGATTTCTGGGGCAACAACGTGAAGGAGGAACTGCTGAAGAAGGGCATTATCGCCAAAGCCACCAGCCCGAAGGTGCTTGCGGAGGAAAGCCCCGGCGCATACAAGGATGTGGAAGCCGTCATAGAATCAGTCCACGGAGCCGGCATATCGATGAAGGCGGTCAGGCTGGTCCCGATGGCAGTTGCAAAGGGCTGAATTTCTCGCTTAGGATTTCCGTCTTATATAAAAAGCGGGGTAAACTATCTAAAAACAATTTAATAATCGTAAAACAAATATAAAGGTGATAATATGCCGGTAAACAAAGGTTACAAGAGGGGATGGAAGCACGGAAAGGAGAGGGGCAAGGAGACCAATGTCAGATGCGGGTTTTGCGGCAGGCAGGTCCCTAAGTACAAGACCTTTTCTGTCGTGAGGGGTTTCAGGATAACGGATCCGCTTCTGAAAGAGGAGCTGAACATGAGGGGCAGGGGATTTTCGCTGATGAGCAGCAAGATGTACGCCTGTCCGGCCTGTGCGAGACACAGGCATATTGTCAGAAGGAAGAAAAGGTAGCTCATGAAGCTGATGGGAACCTTTCTGAAGAGCCTGCTAGAGAAGAAGAAATCCGGGGACTACCCGAAGTTTGAGATAAAAGAGCCCGCATTCCTGATAGAGCTCCCAAAAATGAAAAACGTTAGGAATCTCGACATCACATACCCTCTCCTGGAGCCACTGGCTTTCGCGAACATCAAATGGGCGACCGAAAAAAAGACTGCAAAATATTTCCTTGTAGAGCCGCAGCTCACCAAGAGCGAGAAGGCCATACTTGAGAAGGTGAAGACGGACATAATCGAGCTTATCGATGTAGGGCTTACAAACCTGAATGAGACGGGAAACGCGATGGGATATATCGAAGAGAGGGCGAAGAAGGTCCTGGATGAGGAGAACATCAAGCTCTCTCCCAAGCAGTACGTCAAGTTCATGTATTTCATCTTCAGGGACTTCATCGGGCTGAACGAGATAGAGCCCCTGATGCACGACCCGTATATCGAGGACATAGGCTGCGATGGCCTCAACACTCC
>Ga0315293_10004014_pt1 | contig 14091 bp, 27 predicted proteins | sample YL17G13_20_MG_FD_203071 | JGI IMG/M metagenome (GOLD analysis project Ga0315293, IMG submission 203071) | Sediment microbial communities from Yellowstone Lake, YNP, Wyoming, USA - YL17G13_20 | ecosystem: Environmental > Aquatic > Freshwater > Lake > Sediment | place: USA: Wyoming | collected... | reverse complement strand
CAAGTCCTAGAGCATGGTCGCTGGAAGACCGTAGAAAGGCAGAAGACGAGCCGTGACGCTGCCGTGGTTTTCCAAGACTACAAGCTCCACTTCAACCACATTCGGGTGAAGAACGGCAAGGGCAAGATTGTGGCGACGTACAACTACAGGAAAACGTGATGAATATGAAATACTTCATAATTGACGGAGAACTGAAGCTGGAAATACCTTTTAAGGGTAGCTACAAGACTTGGACTGTTCCTGAAGATGGCTCTGTGAATGGTCGGCTCGGTCAATTTCATAAAGGCGACAAACACAGCACTCAGCTTTGGTGGATTGACCTTCACGCACTCAAAGAAGGTTACAAAATGACATGGGATGTACTCTTTGAAATACTCAACCAGAAAGAAGTCGGGTCGAAAAACAAAGAGCGTGTACTTGACATGCTCAGTAAGCGGAATATTTACCAATACAATATGATAGGATTCGATTAAGGGTCGAACATGAAAAAGTCCACAAAAACAATCGGCGCAATGGCAGTGCTTTTCGCAGTCCTAGCTGTCTCAATCCTTTTCGCAACCGGCTACAAGTTCAACGTAGTGCCGACATCTTCCTGCACGGCAGCACAGCGCAACACCGTAGATTGCAGCACCTATGATAATCAGGTCATGCTGACATGTTCCGTTCTTTCCGGAGACGCAACAGGCACATGGTATTACACCCAGACCTGTCCCACTGGTCAAGTTTGCAAGACCGGCTCTGGCTGCGTCAGTGGCGCAGCTTCTAATTGTCCTTCTTCCTTCTGCCAAGGTAGCACCAGTTACAGCAGTCTTGACCCCAACAGCAACAATAATGTCATAAACATAAACGGAGTTCCCTGTCATTATGTCATAGGCAACCCCTGTGGCTCAGGTCTGGTCTGTTCTTCTGCTGGAACTGGCTGCGTAGCCGGTGGTGGTACGACCTGCACGATAGGTAATTGGTATGGTTCTCCTTATTGCTCATCTGACGGAACTAAAGTGAAAGACCAGCAATGCCAAAACTTCGGTGGCTCTGGGACTTGGCTCAGTGCAGTAAAGCAGGATTGCTCCGCAACAAGCCAAGTATGCTCCAATGGTGCTTGCGTGGCGCAGCAAACAGGCTGCACGACAGGCTCTTGGTACGGCACACCCTACTGCGACGGTAGCGCAGTCAAGGACAATCAGTGCCAGTCAAACGGCATGTACGTTCCAACAACAAAGCAGACCTGCACCTCGACCCAGACCTGCTCCAACGGTGCTTGCGTGAACAATGCGCCCAATCTCCGTTGCGGTGACGGTATCTGTTCTCCATCCATAAGCGAGACCTGCTCTTCCTGCTCCGGCGATTGTGGCTCGTGCCAGCCAACCAGCTATTGTGGTGACGGTCAAGGCTGCGTAGGCTCAAAGACCTACGCAAGCTGTCCGTCTGAATGCCCTGCTCCTGCCACGGTGGACTGCACATCCAGCGCAGTCTGCGCTTCAAGGCTCAATAGTTGCACGGCAGTCTGCGCTTCAGGCAAGTGTTCAGAATCTCAGACACCACCGGCGACCCTGAAATGCCCTGACGGAAGCAACCAGATTTTCTCCGGCTATCCCATCTGCAATTACGTCGCCTGCTCGGTGGCTAACCAGACCGTGACCTGTCCTGCTGGTTACAATAAATGCAGCGACAATGTATGCAGAGTGAATTGCGGAAACAACCAGCCTCAGTTTAACATCAACGACATTTACGGCGCAGCCTTCTGGATAGGGGCGATTGTAGTTGTCATAATCATAGTGGCTCTGGTCACGAGGAGAAAGAAACGATGAAAAAGTCCAACAAGCAGCTATTCGGCGCAGTTATAGTGATTCTATCAATTATAGGTCTGGCTCTGGCTTCTGCCGGAATAATCAAACTTCAAGCTTACCAGACCTCAACCTTCGACGGATGCACATGGGCTGCCGACTATGGTTGGGTTCAATGCTGCCTCGATACGTCACAAAATATTCAGATAACTCAGATACCACCGTTCTCCTACACATGCCCGAATGCTGAAGATGTCAAAGATTGTCTGGTGATAAACTCTGGCAGCAATGGCAATTCTTACTGCAATTCCCTTGCACCTTCTCTGGCTACCGGAGCAGTATTCGAGAGAGGAATCACATTCAATTCAGTCTCACCCTTCTGCGGTACAGCCACGGTGAAAGTCGAAAAGCAGATTCTCATACGTTCCGGACTAGCCGGTTCATGCCAAGGCTCTCACGCCGAGGGAGCGCAGGGTTGTTCATGGGGACTTCCGACTGGTATGACATGGGCAGACGGCACTACGGGAGTAAAAGATATACCCTTCGGCTCAGGCAACAGCCAGCAGTACGTCATCAGCCAGCACTTGCTGAGTTGCCCCAGTACATGCATCGACCCGATGCAGTGCAGTCTTCCGAGCAGTCTGAATAATTTCATAACCAGCTACAACGGCAAAAACTATCCGGCGTACACGACCTGCGTGGGAACTTCCTGCATAACCCATGTCGTAGGATGCAAGCCGACTGCGAGTCAGGTCTGCCTTAACCGGTCAGCCGACTTCACCCAGTGCTTGCAGTGGGGTCAAGGGTCTGAATGCGGAGACATTTCAACGCCGAATGCCGGTCAGTGCGCCCTGAACTCCGATTGCGCTTCCATCGGCAATTACCAGTGTAATGTCAACCCGACTACCCACATTGGCGTTTGCGTACCCTTCAGTGGCAATCAGGCTTGTAACTTCGACTACGATTGCACACAGACCGGTCAAGCCTGCCAGAACAAGCAGCTATCCGGCGTAGCCTGTGTAAACCACGTCTGCTCGAACACACCCAAGACCGTAGAATGCTGCGCCCAGTCCGACTGCTCCACGGGTTACTTCTGCAACACGAACCCATTGCTCGGCGCAGACCACACATGTGTGGTGTCCCAGAACAACTTAGGCGATTGCGTCTTTGACTGCTGCGACTCGGCTGTGAACTCGCTGGACAGCTTGTACAAGCAGAAAGCCTGCTCCGGTGGACAGACCTGCTGTTCAGACCACGTTTGCCAAGCCGATGCTGCGACCTGCATACTCAACGGTCATGGGGCTGGTGGAAATCAGTCAACATGCCCACCGATATTCGGCTTCCTGCCCAACATTCCCTGCATGATTACCCAGTGGCTTGCCGGTATCAACGCATGGTGGAGTGCGCTCTGGGGTGGAGTTATAGGATTCTTCATGCTGCTCGGTATTCTGATAGCGGTTGCGGTCTTCGCCCTGACGCTCTCGGTTATGCGTGGCTTCGCAGTAAAGGAGAAGGGCGACAAGGTTGGGTGGGTGATAGCCCTTGTCGTTGCGCTGGTCGCAGCCTACATCGCTTACACACTCTGGTGGGTCGGTGTAATTGTCTTCATAGTCATGCTCATACTCAAGAGCATAGTTGGTGGAACTCTCGGTGGACTCCGTGGTTTCTCAAGGGCAAAGGCAAGGAATTGATTATGTCAAACTGGAAAAAAGTCGATGACAAACCGGATTATGTCCGGTGGAGCAACAAGACGGCAGGCAGGCTTACGCTGGTCAGGGCTTCCAAGGGCGAGGTCTTCGTCGGCAAGTGGAGCGTCTGGTACAACGTCATGGCACAGGGTGGTCTGGCAGACCAGAACGGCATCGGAATTTACAATTCAAGGGCAGAAGCCGTGGCTGCTGCAAGAAAGTGGATGAAAGAGCATCCGAATGGTGATTGATTATGGTTGGAAACAAAGAAAGGGAACTCATGGGCGAAGTGAGGAAAGCATTACTGTTCTTGAAGTCTGTCGGGAGTTTCACACCAACCGAAGAGAAGCAGATGCTCAAGGTCGTGACTGAATTCAGAAAATTGGATAATATGATGTTTCGGTGATTGAATATGACATGGAAACTATCAAAATCAGAAAGCAAAATAGCATTCCGTTACGATAGTGAACGGGGATATGTTCATGGTGTGGCTGAACACAGCACATGGCGAGGAGCGCAAGATATACACGGTACTCCTAAACGAGATTCAGCGTGGATTGTTACTGCATATCGAGACAATAAAATGATGCTTTACCAGAAAGTCAAAAAGAAATCAACGGCAGTTATGTTGGCAAAAGCTTGGATGAGAGCGCATCCAAATGAGTGATTGATTATGGCAACTGAAGACTGGGAACTGGTTCATAAGGGATTTTGGGGCAGAAAAGACGACAGTCTCAAGCACATTCACGTCGCAGCATCAAAAGATGTCACAAAAGGTCATCTAGTGAAAACACCCTACATCTTCTGGGCTGCCGTATATTCTGGAGACCCGTTCCTTGTTCGTGGTTTCAACACAAAAGCGAAGGCAGAAGCATTCGCAGAGCGTTACATGAGGAGTCATTGATTATGGACTTTCAAACTTACAAAAGCACAACTGCCTTCGAGGTAAGGCAGCGTGTCGGGGCAGTGTTAAGGAAATACGGTCTGAGCAACAAGTTCAGCGTCAGGCTTGTTGGTTTCTCCGACTTGGCGAGAGGTTCTGCTTACGTCGTAAAAATCAAGAACTGGCAACCTAATCCAGTTGCCCGAAACATAAAGGAACAACTGAGCGATATAGCTATAATGGATTTCGGTGGAAGTGGTTGATTATGAATACAGATGCCTGTTGGGGTTGCGGTAAGAAAACACCAAAAATGGGATTCTACTGTAAAAGTTGTAGGGCTAAAACAGAAAAGAAAGAGAAGGAGTGGATTGCTGCCACGTTATTAAACGACGAAACCTCAACAGACGAAGAGATGACAGCCTACTTCATGTTCGAGGGCAACATGTCCAGAATCAAGGCATTATTCTATGTCAAGCAACGGAACAGGGCATTGCAGGAAGGAATGGATTTCACGCTCAAACCGTACAGTAAATCGAGATGATTGATATGCCAAAATATTACAACGTCAAGATGCTGAAGATTCGAGGCTACGAAATGAAGATGCACCGTGACGTGTGGGGATACATCAACGTCATTGTCGAAAAAGACGGCAAGTACATAGGTCGGTTCGAACCTTGGAGCAAAGAACGTGAAGAGACAGTCATTATCATCCGGCAGAGATTCCCAGAAATAATCAAGGAACTGGAAAAGGGTCACGTCGGAAACGTGGTTATAATGGCAGATGGCGTGAAGACGAGATGATTCCCATGAAGAAACCAAAACACGGCAACTGGATTGACCTCATTTGGCATTTCGTAGGAATATACGCTTTCTTGATAATCATCGGTTTCTTCGTTCCTAGCATGAGGTTTGAACTGCTCACTGTTCCGAACATAGCTGTCGTGGGACTGTTGTCAGTCTTCCTGAAGCTCGGCGAGGTTGCGCTGGAAAAGATAGGGGCGATTTGATGCCCAAGAAAAACAAAAACCAAGCGTTGAAATATCTCGCAGCGATAGCTGTGACTGCCATAGTCACATTCCTTCTCAACAACTACACCACGGTCTACCAGCCTTTCAGTTGCACCTACAACCAGTATTCCTGCGCTGCCGGTGGTGGACTATCCGGTGGTGGTGGCAATGCCGGAGCAGGTGGTGGATACTGCCCGACGACCCCTGACCTGAACTGTAATTCCTGCCGTACCGGTTACATTCTGATGAATGGCATCTGCACACCTTATCCGAACACACCAACAACGCCGGATTGCCGTGATGTTTGCTTTCCCAAATCCATGAGTACCCTAGATGCTTCCACCAATTCAGATTGTTATAGGGTGGCTGCCAACACCTGCTACTTGGCAAGCACAACTCACACGCTGACTGCAAATCATTATTTTGACACGGCAACGAATTGTTGCTGTTACAACTGCGTTTAGTTTCATGCTCATGCCGTTTTGCTCAGACATTGGCAACCTTATCGGTGTCTGGGTGTGCAACGGCATTGGATAAGGACAATGGAAAAATGAAAGAAGCTAAATATCTGCTGTTGGCAGGCATCATAGCTGCAATCGGGATTCCGATTCTGGCAATGTTGGGAGTATTCCTGTCAGTGTGGACTTGGCTTGTACCTGTGCTTGGTCTAGCTTACGGTGTGCTAGGGCTATCCGATAAGAAGGCTAATGTGAAGGTGTTGCTCTCCGGAATAACACTTTTGCTTATTGGCGCAGTCTTCGCTAGTGTTCCAATGTTGGGAGCGTTGCTGAATAGTATTTTCGGCAACATGGCACTCCTAGCTGGTGGAGTCATAGCGATTCCTGCTGTAAAGGAAATGTACAAGCTCGCCACCAAGGGCAAGTAAAAAACAATAAAATCCAATGCCTGTTAACCCGTTCATCCGCTTCGGTTTTGAGGGGATGACTTAATAATCACAGAAGTCAAAGAAGTAGTAGGTGATTTCAATGGCAGCGAAAAAGAAGAAAAAGTAATTTGAACCCATAGAGGTTCGTACACAACCCTACCATCAATTCGGTTTAGAGGGATGGAAGATTCATGGTGATTTCGATGGGAAAGAAAAAGAAGTTTCCAATCATACCGGTTCTGATAATCATAGCAATAGCAGTTGTCGCTTACGGTGGCACTCAGGGCTGGTTCAAATCCGTTTTCATTTTCCCTGAAACACCGAATGCTCCCCTGAATCCACCGAATCAGTATTATCTCTACAACCTGTATCTGAACATTGCACCTTCAACGATATGCGTGGGTGATTCAGCCACAGGCTCTATAACGTCTAACATACCCAACGGGATATGCTCGATATGGTATAATCCGAACAGCGCAGGATGGGGTCTTTACAGTAACGTGAACCTTAATTCTGCCGGAAGCTACTCAGAAACGAACACACTGACGGCTGCCGGAAACGTCATTTTCAGGGCAATATGCTGCGACGCAAATGGAAACTGCAAAGTTTCGGTTGACAAGACCCTCGTAGTGAATACCTGTCCGTCAGCACCGAAATGGTTGTGCTGTTCTGGCTATGGTTATTTTGACTGCTTCCAAGATACCTGTCCTTTGGGCTGGACAAAGATAAACCAGTTTACAAGCGAAAGCTCCTGCAATGCAGGTTGCTCATCCCCACCAAGCGAACCATCAGGGACTTACACCTGCGGTCAGGGAAGCGACACGCAATGCGGTGGAACTTGCCCCAGTGGTTATTCATGCGCTGCAATAGAGTCTGATACCGCACAATGGTGTGCCTGCATAATCGGTGGCAACGAAGGGGCTGTCCACCCAAACTGGAAGCCGGATGGTATATATTACAATCCCATCGGTGGTGATTCAGCTTGCACGGAATCGGAATCACACGCTATAGCCATCAATTTCGTAAATAACTGGTTCGCTTTCGCCAAGGCTCAAGATTCAAGCTGCCACCCGATATGTTCGGTGGCTATGGGATTCAGCAACGGATGGTTGTTTGATTGCCAATATCTGTGTTCAGTGCTAGGAACTTATTATCTTGATGTCAACGTGATAAACTGCGTGGCATCAACGGCTTAACGAAGCATAAGAGAAGATTTCAATGCCTTGCGGAAGAAAACGGAAAAGGTGGAAAATGAGCAGGCACAAACAGCGCAAGCGACGCAAGCGTATGAGGCATAGGAAGCGATGACCATGAGGAAAAAAAGAAAAGTGTTAACACGCAACGATTACGCTGGAATCTATGTCATGTTTTTCATAACGCTTGTAATCACGCTTTATGCTCTCGGAGACCCATTGCTGGTTGGTGAGTTTCATGGTAATGCTGTATACTCAGTCGTGATGTCAGGAATAATGTCATTCTTCATAACAGCCGGAATATCGATTGTGGTGGGTGACAATAGATGAACGACAACTTCAAGCTATCACTGTTTCTCGTCATCGTCGCCGTAGCCATCATGGTTCAGCAGTTCTTCGGCTATCCGTCGCACTCGTTTTTCGAGCTTCAGGATGTCCACCATGAATCGTTTGTCATTGCTTTCGCTCTGTCGGCAGTCATGGTCTACCTGTTCGGGAGAAAGAAGTTATGAAAACCAAAATCAACTGGGATTTGAACACCGACCTCACCGAGTTCGAGGACAGTAAGGACAAGACCGACGCTTACAGACATCACGACATGGTTCTACGCTGGATGAAGCCTGCGACAGTCGTGGCTATACAGCTTACCCGTCAGCCTGACCTGAAGTACAAAGACCAGCACCTTGAGGAAGAAGATGTCTGGAAGGGAGCGCACAAAGGCGACTGGCTGCCAACCATAGTCCTTGAATACGACAAGCACGGTCAGATTACGCCTTGGCAGGAAGGCTACCGGCGCAGCCTGACGGCTCTGCGGATGGGAGAGCGTGTGATGCCGGTCTGGATAGCGACAAAGAGGTTTTAATGTGGCAGGTCTGTTCCAACTGCGGAAAACGAGTATCCATCAGTAAGCCGAACAAGACAAACATCCGGCTGTCAATTTGTCCCGAATGCAACCACACATTGACGATAACAAGTCAGTTCTTCGGGCTGTGATTTGCTTATAAATGATTTTTTGTTAACAGCACAATGCGTCGGAGCAAATCAGCACAAGCTAAAAATAATATTTTGGAAACCGACATACGTCGCTTTTATGTTTTGAAAATAAGTATGTATAGGCAGCGTGGTGAGAAAACACCGTCGCTGTTCTAAACAGTAAGAGGAGAGATTGAGTATGAAGAAAATAAGAACGAGAGAGTTAGGCGTGACCCTCTGGGTCAAGAATCCGGAGACAGGGAGCATTGAAGAACGAGAGGTGACACCATGCCACACCTGAAGTATTACCAGACCGAGAATCAGAGCTTGCCCGAATGGGCAAAGCTCAACACGCCTGACCGAACCATCGAGTATTACTTCGACAGGCTCAAGAGCCGTTATAAATTCAGGCAGAAGCTCTTGTTTCACGGAAGGGGCAACGGTGGAAATTGCAATAGCTGGAGAGTTAGGGTCAGCCATGACTGTTCCATCGGAGTCTTGGCGCATGAAGTCGGACACGCAATCCAGTTCAGGAAGCGTGGCTACTACGACACCAAGGGAACTCGATGGCACTGCAACGAACACCGAAAAATCACGGCACGGGTGCTGAAGACCATTGAGACCAACATAACCGAATGGAACTTCACCTTGGCTAAGAAAGTAGAGCGAGGTATGCAGGTAGCCATTACAAAGGAGATAAAAGAGAAGGAGAAGACCACCATAAAGGCGACCCCAGATTACAAGCTCCAGAAGCTCAGGGAGAGCATCAAGGTCTGGGAGTCGAAGCGGAAGAGGGCTGAGACCGCACTGAAGAAGCTAAGGCGCAGGGAAAAGCTCTGGGTCAAGAAGGTTCAATCCGAGGGGCTGAAAAGCCCCTCTTCATTATTAAAAAGCTTATAAAACCAGAGGCGAAGTAGTGTTATGAACAAGAAAGAAAGGGATGATATTATCAGCGAAGTTGAGTGGATTGATGAGCATAGCCATTTCACTCCTTGGAAGGAAGCTAAGAAAGAACTCGGTTTCGAGTGATTGAATGGTCTATTTTCTGGAAATATCCGATGAAGCTAAAGAGCAAATAGCGTCTCTCGATAAGGTTGTTGGAGAAAGAGTGAAAAGAAAGATAGACCAGCTTATTGAGAGACCGACATTGGGTGAAAGTGTTGGAAGAAGCAGCAAGCTCAGTGCGATGGTCTTTGAAATACGAATATTCTCGCCTGTCATTCGGATTTATTATATAATTCGTCGTGGTACTATAGTAATCCAATCTGTAGAGTATGAAGGAAAAGTCAGAGTGGAAAAGGTTGGCGATAAAAGAAGCCAGCGAAGGGACATACGAGATTTGATGTAAATATAACAGTGAATTTGAGGGAGCAGTTCCGCAGTATTTAAACGGGCTGCGCCCAAGAAGGAGTAGAGGGGTGGGAGATTGGAAGAACGAGAGTCTCAGGGAATAACGAAAATAAAATTAAAACGCAAGGATTATCAATTTTTGCACCCAGAAATGAATAGCGCATACTTGAAGGAAGAAATAAGAATTCGTCTTTTTCGATTTATGGAACTTAAAGAACCTAAAATGAATGACAATAATTCTGGATTTTCAAAAGAAGCTTGTCAGCATTGTGGTTATAGACTCAAACCTGCTCTTGAGTTACACCACAAACTACCTCGTTCTCAGGGTGGTACTGACGACTCAAACAATCTGATTCTGCTTTGTGCGAATTGCCATTCAATAGAGCATCATAACCAGATTCCAAAAGAAGGTGTTATAGTTTACCGAAGAAAGGAGCGTCAAAATGAGTGAAAATCAGAAGTCAGAAAGAAGTACAAGGGGTCATTTGACTTCATATCAGGTGCTTCTAGAACTGGCTCAGGGTCTATACGCCAACCAGATAGCCAAAAAGTATGGGGTGTCCAAGCAAGCGGTTTCTTATCACGTCGGTGAACTCAAAAAATACGGCTATGCGGAAGACCGTGCCAGAGACGCTTACAAGCTCATTCATATCACCAAAAAGGGTGAGGAAAAGTTAAAGTCAAAGATATCGTCGTTACCTACGACCAAAGAGCCAATCCGTCTCCACGCCATGCAGGTTTCTATGGACATACTGAGTGAATCAGGCACTCCGGAAGGTTTCTGGGATAAAGTGAACGACAAAATGAAGCATTGGCAGCCGAGCTACAAGTACCTTCCTTCTGGGATAGGCATGACTCTGGAGAAAACTACAGGCAAGATAATCATCCACCTGCATAAACGTGGGGTGAATGGCTTCGAGGATACTTACAACCTCATGCATAGGGCAAGCCACCTGACTGCGCTCTTCTTGCATAATAACGGAATCGAGTGCGACATCTGGTCAGCTACGAGAAGGTACGCCGAGTTCGCAGTTGATGATGAAGCAGCCGGAGAGATGGTGAAGAAAGGCTTGAGCGTGAAAGTGGGTCTGGGTCGTGACACCACCCCTATACTTCCGATGGACAAGCCCAGACCGGCGAAGGCGTGGGTGGATGCCAGCGAGGGTCGCCCAGAGATAGAGTCCAACGACCTGACCTATGCGGTGCGCTACATCAAGATGCCGGAAGTTGTGGCGCAGACTGCTGAAAACCTGAACACGCTTTCAGACCGGATGTCTGCTTACGGAGAACACCTTAATGTCCACCTGCCTGCGCTGACAGGGATAACGCAGGTGTCCAACGAGTTGAAGCTTGCTATTCCGGAAATGAGGGCTGCGGTGGCTGCGCTGAAGGACATGGCAGAAGCCATCAAGAATCAGGTCGGCAGGCTACCCTCTGCGGTCATCGAGGGGTCTAAAACAGGAATTGTGGACAAGGAAGACGGAAATACAACATCTAGTGGTGATTCAAAATGACCATCAATGCAAACTCTATGCGACGATGTTTATTTTGGAGAGAAAACACTTTCCATAGAAACGGATTATGCAATTCGATGTACGGACAGGGAATAGTTTGCAATGGTGTAAAACCAGCTAAGAGTTGTCCTTATCCAATAAAAACTAAACCCATGAAGGTTGATGATTGAATGGGAATGAAAAGGCACAGTCCTGCCAAATGCGGAGTTTGCATGAAAAGATTGCAGAAGGTTGTCCACAAAAGGCGAAGAGACGATGCAACGTATTTGGGTGAATTATGACCATGCACATGCTTTCAGGGAAGGATGGAACGCTTTGCGGTCTGTCCAGCCTTAACGTCAGTCTCACGAACTCGTGGGCTATGGTGACGTGCAGGCATTGTCTGAAAGTAAGGGAGAGGGAATAAAAATGAACGGATATAGTAGTCATGGTAGAGGAGACATCAGCGACCATACAATATTTTGTACAGGATTGTCTGGAATCTGGGACTCCGAGATGTTGGAAAGGGCAGCCCATCAGGAGCATGTCGAAATCTTCAAAGACGAGTCAATGTGTCAGGTGAAGTCAATGGACACGCCGAAGCTCCTGAAACGGTACAAGGAAATGGAATTGAAACGCAGGCAGCAGCGCAGGGACAGTCACCTCAAGAAGATGGACTTGGAGCTTGCGCCGGAGTTGGTCACATGAGCCTGAGACTGCGGTGCGAAAAGTGCCTGATAGAAGCAGACTGCAAGGGGTTGCACCCGAAGAGTGACTGCTTCGAGGAGACACCGGTATGAAAGCGAACTGGCAAGCCGAAGAGGATGACCGCATAGACCAAGAGATTGACTATGAATTCTGTGAGGAAGACGATGACTGACATCTGCGTACTCTGGAACGTCGTGCCGGTAATCCTCGCTTTTATTTGTGGGTGGATAATAGGCAGGCATAGGGAGAACGGGCATGAAGCTGAAGGTTAGCAAGAAGCAGAAAAAAGACCTGAAGCTGTCGCTCAAGTATTTCGCCTTCTTTTGCATTGGAATGATTGCAATGCTTGGTCTGATGTGGTTCTTCGTCGTAACCACAGCGACGAGTGTTCATACCAACGTCGGCTGCGACGGCGTAGACCTCTTCTATTCCGGCAAGAGCTTCCTCTGGGACACAGGCAATATTATAGGGGCGCAGAACGGTCTCATGGGCTATCCGGCTTACACGCCCAGAGTGCTAAATGAAACCGGAATGGGTGACTGCTCGACAATCAGCAACGCAATCTATTGTCTCGGACAGCTTTACGACATACCATGCAGCTTCTACACTGTTTTGAAGTACGACCCAGTGGAAAAGGACACGAACTGGGTTGATAACGCAGGATGGCAGGAGCAACTAGGTTTCATCGGTCACATGGGCGTGAAGTGCTATATTGCCGGACAGTGGAGAGAGCTTTACTGAGTATCTTCACAGGAACACAGGATAAAATGTATATATAAATCTAAATATCAAAGAATGTATAACGGTGTTATGTATGCCACCCCTATGTGAAATATGTGATTCGTACTCGTGTAGAGCCTGCCCCTTTGGGATAGGCGCATTCAAAATAGCTTAGGCTCTGTGGAACTATGGGTGGTCACACTGAAGAACACCGCAAGCTGAAGTGCATCCGGTGTAACCGGTGGAAGTTTCCAGAAGATATGCGCCTGAACCGTGGCTACATTTCCAACCTATGCAAAGCTTGTCACTATCGGTATGAAAAGGATTTAAAGCCGGATAGTCAAGGCAGTTTTGTTGATTGACTACATTCAACGTCTGGGATTGCGCTGACCTACTCTGGGTCTAGCCAAGTTCTCAAAAGTGAGTGGGCGCAGGGGTTTGTCGTTCTTCCCTCTGCGCCCCAATTTCTCCTACCGGTTAGCTATCCGCTTCGGTGTATCGTACAGCATCTTCAACACGCTGTCCAGCTTCCGGTCAAGCTTCTTTTCCTTGAGGTAGCTCCGGAGCGTGATGTACGAGCTTATAGTGCCGACTATGGCGTTGACGGATATAATGACGATTACAACCTCTTCAAATAATGTCATAACACTATAGAAAAAACACCGTTTAAATACGGGCGGTTTTGATTTCCGGCTTGCTGTTGAAAGCGATGAACCTTTCGTAGTTGATATAGACCTTCGTGAACATCCTGAAAGATTTTTTCTGTTCATCCGTGCCATAGCCGCAGAAGGGACAGAACGTGCCTTTCCTAGCAATGCTGTTCCGGTGCGCCTTGTCGCAGCGTGGGCAGACGTAAGCCACCCTCTTGTTTTCTGGGTTAGGTAGACCGTGCCTCATACTTGGTACGCTCCCCATTCTATGTTCTTGAACTCCTTCTGGAACTCATCCTGCTTCGGCATTTTACCCTTCTGCTTAACTCTCATCAGCCGCTTCGCTGCTTGCCGCTTTTTGATGTCGTCCTTGTGGGCTGCGTAGTAGGCTGCTGCTTCGTCCTTGTGGAATGCGTAGTAGGCTGCTGCCTTCTTGGCGTAGTAGTCCTTGTGGGCTGCGCGGTAGGCTGCTGCTTCGTCCTTGTGGGATGCGCGGTAGGCTGCTTTCTGCTTGTTGATGGAGTCCTTGTGGGCTGCGTAGTAGGCTGCTGCTTCGTCCTTGTGGGATGCGTAGTAGGCTGCTTGCCACTTGGCGTAGTAGTCCTTGTGGGCTGCGTAGTAGGCTGCTTTCTGCTTGTTGATGGAGTCCTTGTGGGATGCGCGGTAGGCTGCTGCCTTCTTGGCGTAGTAGTCCTTGTGGGCTGCGAAGTAGGCTGCTGCTTCGTCCTTGTGGGATGCGCGGTAGGCTGCTGCCTCG
>Ga0315293_10004009_pt1 | contig 14099 bp, 22 predicted proteins | sample YL17G13_20_MG_FD_203071 | JGI IMG/M metagenome (GOLD analysis project Ga0315293, IMG submission 203071) | Sediment microbial communities from Yellowstone Lake, YNP, Wyoming, USA - YL17G13_20 | ecosystem: Environmental > Aquatic > Freshwater > Lake > Sediment | place: USA: Wyoming | collected... | reverse complement strand
TGGCCCGAGAATCCCTTGTTCTTGCGCGAGCACGGTTGCATCATCGATGACCATTTTTGCTTGCTCGGGATCATTCTCGATCAAGTCGTATTTCGTACCAACCAAGACGATTGGCATTGGTCGTTTCCCATCATCTGGATGATTGAACTTGCGAAACATGGCAATCCATTCCCGTGCATCCTCGAGCGTCGATCGCTTGCTCGTGTCAAAGCACACGAACCCGCCGGACGCGCCCCGGATATAATCTGGCTGGATCAGCCGAAACCGGTCTTGACCTCCCAAGTCCCACAAGATCAACTCGATGGCACATCCTTGACGATTCACGATCTTCTTGTGAAAATCGACGCCAATGGTCATCTTCATTTTTTCAATGAACTGGTCGTGAACGAATCGGTAAAGGATCGTCGTCTTGCCGACCCCGCCTTGCCCGCCAATGATCATCTTCCAGATAAAATCTCTATCGGTCGGTCGATGCGCGATTGCCATGTTGTTCGATGCTCGTCATTCTCTTGCTACTGGATCGATTGCTGTCCATTTAAAATAATGACCGATTCTTCCGCCTATCTCGCGAGCATGTTTTAAAACCCGGCGCGACGATACGTGATCATGAACATCATCGTTCATGTCGATGGTCTTTGCGAGCCGTGCAATCCCGGGGGCATCGCAACGTGTGGCGTGTCGATATCAAGAAACGGGGGGATAATTCACGAGGATGCACGGTTTATTGCAGAAGGCAATGGCGCGAGCAATAATGTCGGCGAGTATGCTGGCGTGAATGCCGCGCTTGAATGGTTGCTGGCAAGTGGCATGCAAGGAGAAACCATCGAGCTGCGTTCGGATAGCAAGCTCGTCATCAACCAGATGCTTGGCAAGTGGGAAAGTCGTGGTGGATTATATATCGACCAATATCGCAAGGCGCGCGATCTCGCGCGCAAGTTTTCAAACTTGCGGTTGACGTGGATTCCCCGGGAGCAGAATGCCATTGCCGACGCGCTGAGCCGGAAGGCATACGAGACGCATTGCAAGGAAAAAGGCATCGATGCCGCGTGCCCGGATAGAAAAATAACAACACAATCAATCCCGGGAACGAGGATCACGTGCATGAATTGCGGGTGGATGAAGGAACGCGGGCCGCATGTAGGGTGTTTCTTGAACGGCAAGTATAAAAAATGGATACCGGGAAAGGAAGCATCGACGAGCGCGTGCGAGCATCATTCCCCGATCATCCCGGGATGATTCACGCGGGAGTTGCGCAGATGATGTTGTTGCACGTTGAAATCGATATATTCAATGCCTTCATCGTGATCGCGTATCCATGCAACGCGAGCGTCGCGACGCGAACCGCATCGACCGCGAGAGGTTTTGAATATTTTTTCATCGACGCGGCAATCGACGGTGCCATGCGTGCACCGTGATAACAGCACGGGCACAAGCACAATGCAGCTCCTTTCTTGATCGCGATGTCGACGATGATGTCGGATAGATCGCCGCAGCAATGCATGCCAACGACCACGTCAAAGTTCCACGATAATATCTCGTCTTTTTGCGATCGGATATCGATCACGTCAAACATGACCGGGTTCTTGAGAAAATATGTTTGCAAGAGCGCGTGTGAATGCGTCTCGTGGATGTCGATCTGGTGCACGCTTTTTGCCCCGTTCTCGGCAAGCAATTGCCCAACAAGCCCATGACCGCAACACACCTCGAGCACGCTCTTGTGCTTGATGATGCGACGGATGCGAGCGACGAAATCGAGCGATTCCCTTATTTCCTTGTCCCGGATGTGACTTTGCTCCGCGCATGACCAGACAAGTCTCGTGAATCGTGACGGGATGGACATGATACCGTCTCGCGAGTATTTCGTGTAATTCATATCGCCAGCTCATCGATGCGATTTAAATCTGCTGGGCGTTCAAAGAATTGAAAAATCAACACGCGCTATTTTTTTCAACACTTTCACGATGTCGAGAATTTAAAATGACGCCCGATCGACTCGAAAATAAAAATTGGCTATCGTTCCCAATTATAGACTTTATTGCAACGTAACGTCTCGTCACTGACAAAACAATTGGCGCGTTTATTATTCGACGATATCATGACCGTATCCTTTCCGATTTCCGTTGTCCCGCTAAAATCCGATCCGATGATGATGGATTGCACCGGCTGGAAATCGAATGACATGCCGCTTTTTACTTTTGGGATGATGACACACTCGAACGCCCCCGGGTGTCGCGTGCATTGCATCTTCTGCCCGAGATTGAGGTCTTGTTCCATGTTTTATCGATCTTTGCCGATGAATGATCGTTTATAAATAACAACCCGGCGAACCTTCTCCGGCACGATTCTTATATACTTGATCTAGCATGTCGTTGCATGGCAAAAACATACACGACGACCAAGCCAACCGACTTGATCTGCCAATCCGGGACGCGCCAGATGTTTTCCAGCACCCCGCCCGACGTGTACAAGTGCAACCTTGCATACACGGATCTCTTTGAATCGGCCATCACCGATGTTCGCATCGATCCTCGATCCGTGTCGCGATCCAAATCAGCGGACACGACGATCAAGATCGGGGTCGGCATGGTTGCTTCCGGCTCTTCGAAAGAGCGCGATAGATCGATGTGGCTCCTTGGCATTAACGTGAAAAAGGATACCGAGTGCACGGTCAATGACAAGCGTGACACGATCACGTGCGTGCCCGGGGCAAAGCAGTAATTCTTTGTTTTTGATCTTTTTAAAAGGCGCGAGTGCATGTTCCATTCATGAATGCACTTCATGACGACACGGCGGTGGAAACACGTGATGTTGTCGCGGCATTGCAATATCTAGGACAGTTGCTCGTTCAATGCCGGGAAATACCATCGCCGGTGCTTGACGAGCATTGCAAGGATATTTCAACAAAGCCGATCGATTTCGAGATACGACCGGCGCCGGACTTTGATGACAGCGAAGCTGCTGGCGATTATAGCAGCTTCTACAAGCGATATGACAATAACAAGATCGTGACGAAACCGGAAAACTACAATCTCGAGATGATCTGTCTCTTTCACGACGAGCACCCGTACATTGCTTATTGGTATTATAGGAGACAATACGGCTGCGTCGGCGAGGGCATCCGCGTGGCACGGTGCACGTCGATATCGAAGCTTAGCCAGTTCCTCGATGGATCGTGCGTGCAATGGGAAATTCTCGAAATCGGGAGGAACGATCATTACAATCCCTTCATCCCTCCGGTGGAGGAAGGCATCGCCGTGGTAACCGGGGAATCGCCAATCAAGATGAAGATCGTGCCAACCGTCCCGCTTGAAGATCATGGAGAAGAAATCACGATGTTCAACGTGCCGATCGATGACGTGCTGGAGCTGACGAGGCGATTTTCCACGTTGATCGATCTGTGCTCGATCTCGCAAGAGCAACGGGAATTCATTGCCGAGACGATCGAACGGGAGCAAGTCATTGAAATCGACAATCTCGCGATCAAGTTGCAAGATCGATTCACGATGGATGCCGATCGTGCCAAGCAAATAATCAGCACGATCATTAAGAACCCGGGAACGACGAAGATTCGCGAAGATTTTGGCTTCTTGTTCCTCGGGGAATGATTTGATTTTAAATGCCCCGGCCGCGTTCGTCTTGCATGGCAGCTGACACGCGATTGCAAGAATGCTTGGCATGCATCAACTCCATCGGGCGGGATAAAGGCGACCGGTGCGACGAGAGTTTCATCTCGTCGATGACCGAGGACGTTGGTGGCTATGGCAACATTGGCGATGGCAAGTGCCACGCGTTCAAGCCACGATCATCCGATAACGTGGAACTGAACGCGAATTGCGCTCGATGCGAGAATGCCCGGGACTTGTTGCCCGGGGATATCTGCATTGGAAACCGGACGATTGGTACTAACGATGCGACGTGTTGCCCGGCGTTTTTCTCGCGGGAAAAGCCGAGGAAACCATATACCGGGATGATCCATCTCACGGAAGCCGGGATGGATGAATGCGCCGACATCATCCTCGAAGGATTGAAGGAATACCCGGATAAAATGAAGGCGCTGCTTATCCATCTCGGTATTAGCATCGAAGAATTGAAAGATAGACGCATTGCGGCGATCGAGAAGGAGGCCGCTCGGTTGCGAGATGAAATACGTGGCGTGAAAAAGGAGATCGCCTCATTGCGCGATCAATCGAAGCGAGATAATGCTCCCGGTCGCCAGAGTAGACGTCGCAAGTAATGTCATGTTTTCCGGCATTACCCTTATATCTTGCCAGCATTGTCATGTTGCATGTTGCCATCGTGTCGCGTCGATGACGTGTCATTATTCCATTACACCGGCAAGGACAACCTTCCCTCGATCGCGAGGAAAGGCTTGCTGGTCAACTTCTCGGATTATCTCGAGGAAGATCCGGAAGATGTCCTCACGGATGAGGATTACAACGAGGATTGGATGGATAGGCCGGTCGTGTGGGCTGGCGACAAGGAATTGATCTTTGACACGCTCGGGGCTGGTAATGATCCGAAAAAAGTTATCATCGGTATCAAGCAACCGTGCGCGGCGCATTTCTCGCAAACAAATTACAAGGACTGGTTCTCGATCGAGCCCGTCCCGCCACGTTGCTTGTGCCTCGTCGATCCATCAAGCTATCCACGCCATCGTGGCGACGAATGAGACGTCCCTCTTTTTCCGATCCAATCTTTATATTCTATCGGAGAGATATGCCCGGGAATCATTTCCCGTGGCGTGAAATTCACGTGGAAATGGAAAAAAAGGAATAAATGTATTTTCATTCATGCACGACGACTTGCACGCGGGCGTCCCGTGATCACGCCCGGCGAGCTAGGAGCCCCGGGAGAACCTCCCGGGATCATGGCATCGAATGCTTCGCTCATGACTTTTGTCATGTCACGCGATGTCTCCGCGTTGCATTTCATGGCAAAGTACAAGTCCCACCCGCTCATGTCTGCCCCCGAGTGGTCGAAGCATTTCTTGTTTTTGGCGGCGATCTCCGCCATCCGTTCTTGATAGCTTGCCATGCTTCCCTCGCCATTCCCGGGTTTATAAATGGTTGGTCGGATAACGCCGCACTCCGATCCTTGCTTTATATACAATCAAAAAAGCGATTATCCATGCCAATAACCATCAAATGCGAGCACGACGTGAACTGCTACGAGGCCGGGAAAGGGATCGTCAAGAACCCGGCATTGAAAAATAGCAAGGATTGGGCGTGTTGCGGCACGCGCGGGTGCATGACCGTGCCCGGCCCCGTCGATGCCCGGGACGCGTGCGCCCGATCAAAACAGATGGCGTTCATTCCCAAGCGAAAATAATTTCCATCTTTTTTCTTTCTCGATCATCCGACCCCGATATTTATATATCGTCCTCGAGGCAACCAGACCATGCCCCGACATTCATGGATCGAGGTCAACAACACCAAGCTATCAACCGTGATAGAGCGACATTTCGATCAACCGGGAAGCATGACGTGTGCTCCACGCGCGATTAACCCGGGAAAGACCGATTGCTGGCATGATACATACGATCCTCCATTGAAGAGGGTTCGTTTCAATAACTTGAGTGCTGCCGAGATCTCGCCATCGATTTTCTCCGACGTCGCTTTCATCAGCAACGGGACGACGTTCATCCGGACAAAGAAGGGCGTGACGTGCAAGATCGACGCGAACGACCGCCTCCATTGCCACGCGTGAAAACAAATCCGCCACGCCGTTTCCCCGTTTATAAAAAAGCCACAAGACCCGACTTAGTCGGGTGGTAATTTACTGCTCCTCTGTAAATTCCTCGTCATCATCAAAATAGTTGTCATCGTTTTCGATTTCTGGCTCTGGCTTCCCGTAAACGGCACCGCGAGCGATGCAATCCCGCATGAAATCGATGTTTTTCCCCTTGAATTTCGCGTTTGGATGGCGAACCCGGGTATCACCGCACGTGAAGTCCGGTATCATGTTTTTCCGCAAGTTCAATTCTTTCAAGTTGGGAAGGAGGGAGATGTCCGGGAACTTGTCTAGATTGTTCCCATACAAGTCAAGTTTTTCAATCGACGCGATCCCGAGCAGCGGGCTGACATCGGCCAGCGACAACGACGATGCCTTCACGGTCTTGAGCCCGGTCATGCTAGCATAGCACGCCGGGATCGCGTTCTTGGATTCCCTCGCTGCTTTCATTGTCAGTATCGCGCTGCCAATGGATATCGGTATCGCTCCGACCACGAACAACGGGATACCCACGGCGGCACCAGCACCGGTCGCGGCAGCGATCGCTTTCCTCGTCCCGGATTGGATGACCAGATCATCGGTTCCCGGGGGGCATATCTTGCACGCGTTATCGAGGTGTTCGAGGTCAAACGTCCCGCGTTTTTCGCCCGGTTCCGTCGTGAGATCGCCCATGGACACGCTATCCATTTCCCGGCCCTCGCCAGCAAACGGGTTGATCTTGCAAGTGATTGGCATGGCTTGCCAATCCCGGGTCGGTATTTAAATGGCTTGCCGGACATTTCCCATCTTTTTTCATGACCATTTCCGATCCTTCCTTTATATACCTTTCACGAGACGACCCGGGCATGTCACGATACGAATTCAAATGCTGGACAAACAATAGCCTCGCATTGACCATGCGAGACGCGGTCACTGCAACTGGCAACCTTCCCAAGAGCATCAACGTCATGAAAGAGGATGGACAGCTCGACTTCAAGGTCGTCGGGATCACGTCTGGATCGACGACGCACTCCCGGGGCGACGTCACGTGGGATGTCTGCGTGCTCCTCGAGATCGATTGATCGTTGATCCCGTCTTTTAACATCTTTTTCCGTCATTTTATCATCGATCGCTGATATTCCCGGGAAAAACGCGTCGCGATCCCGGATTTCCCGGGCAATGCACCGCCACGACCCGGCGCTCGATCGACCGTCGCGCCATCGCGATCTTCCCTATGGAAAATTGATCGTGTTTCGCTTCGATCCGCTCCTTATATACCATTCCTCGGGCGACCATCCATGTCAAAGACCATCGATAGCGAGATCATCACGCCAGCCATTCCTTCCGCATCCAGCTTCGAATGTTCCATCTCGGGAACATCATTGCGATGTCACGTCGGGAACCGATTGTTCACCGGCATTGACACGATCAACGTTCATTTTCAAGAAATCACTCGATGCACCCTCTCGGGATCGAGCGGCGAGAAAAAGGTCATCGATTGCAAGACATGGTAAAAACCCGCACCCGTCCCCTCCCTTCCCTCCTCCTTCCCTTCCTTCCCCGCACCCCATCTTTCCCATCCTCCTCCTATCCCAGCCCCGCGAACGTCAATGATGGCTGCTAGGTAACGTGGCGAGAAAAACTATATAGTGTTGCGTGGCATTGCATGTCCCCCTACTGGATCACGATGGTGTCGTGGTGATGGCGGGAAACTGGCGGGAAACTAGACCCGCGAGTTGCGCCATGGATTGATAGTTATTGCTCCTAGTAATGGAATGGCGAGTTAGGCTGTATCAATTGAGACGGTGGTGAAGCGAAATGCGACGCTACCCGACCGGGCGAGACTGCCCGGTCGAGGAGGTGACCAACCGGGCAGACATGACCCGGCGGGAACCCGGTGGAATTCGAGGGAATCGTGATCACGAAGGAAATCCCGGGAGAAATGAAAGGCAAATGTTCATCCCCGGGATGAGCATTGCATGGGAGATGGATGAACTGGTTCCGGGAAGTGGAAACGGGGTGGAAATTCGGGTGGAAACTTCGCCCGGGCGATCGCCGCGAGCCGCGCGACCGGCATTGCCCGGGAATCATGGAAACGCGATGTTTCCGTTCTTGTCGATCGTGAAGATGACGTCTTGGACGAAGGAGACCTTGCAAGCGATGCTCGTCGGGCTCTCGTGGCAATCGATCGTGATGGCGCGTCACTTGGCAATGAATCCTTCCCGGGAATGACCGTGCTCCGGCGATGCATTTATAAATCATCCCGGGCATGCCGTGGCATGCAGCCGATCAAGATCAAGCCGCTCCGCGACGTCGTCGTGAAAATGCAAGGCGAGGTCGTGAAGCGCACGTCATTCACCGTGCCAAGCGATACCGTGATATCATGCCTCGGGCACGAGGACGATCACGGCAAGTTTTTCTCGTGCGACGTGGATACCGAGGGAAGCGGTTACAAGACGACGATCGTTCGCGGCATTCTCTCGGTCATCATCGATCCCTCGAGCGCGAGCAATAAATGGCCGTTCGAAGCCGGTTCAGCACGCGCGAGCCTCCCGATCAAGGCCGGGACGGCGTGCAAGCTGGAACACCGGGGCGCCGTGCAAGTGTTGCATTGCAAGAAATGATCGCGCCGATCTTTTTCTCTCTCTTTTTTATTTCCCGGGAAAGCGATCCGGGACGACATTTATATGGGATCGGGATCGATGGCACGGCATGTTCGAATTTGATTGCGGAACGATGAAGAGCACGCTGCCACCGGTGGAGCGCATTGCCAAGTCGAGGGAGGAGGACGCGAGGGCGTTGCGATCCCAGCCCGATTGCATGCGTGACCCGGGGTGCGTGAACCTCGCGATGATCAAGGATGAAACGGCGTCGCACGCGCGGTCGATCATCGCCAAGATCCACGATATCTTGCGATCCGCCGGTTGCGAGCCACCAGCAAGCGTGGCGCGCCCGCGATCGCGTCGATCGTGATATCCCCACCAACCGGCCTCGTTCCGAGACCCGGTCAACCGGGTTCGGGAACACGACGTGGCAAGACAGAACGTGATCTGGTGAAGCGAACAAGAACGCGTGGTTGCTGCCCGGGATTGCTTTCTCGAGGAACGTGATGCAATCGATGCATGCAACGAGCACGCGTGGGAAAACAAGCATGTAGCTTGGTCGTTGCTCTCGTGGATGATGTTGCAATGGGAACGATCGCGATCGTGCTCGAGATTTCCCAAGAGAGATCACGATCTCGAGGGTTCATTGCAACCGGTCGATGCCGGGCAATGAGACTCCGTTGATGACCGGCAAGCCATTTATATAGGCACGCGTGCCGGCTTGCCATGCAAGGACAACGACAACCATCACGGACGACACGACCAAATGAGCGGTATGCAGCTTCAACGATTACCAATCGCATCGAAAATGAAGCGCGAACGGCTGAAATAGTCGAAACCATCAAGAAAATGGTCGGATTCGCGTTGACTGGAAATATCTTGATAGAGAAATATGTATTGAATTCTCTTCATGACTTGGCATGCAGCCCGGAGGAGCAAGATTTCATCAAGACGCGCTACGAAAACACCGCGTGGATCAAATCGCACGTCGCGTCCACGACTGGCAAGTGTGCCGGCATCGTTGGCAAGACGAAAAAAGTGGCAAGGGAAATGGATCACCGGTGTACCAAGATACGAACGGAAACGCCCGTTGATCGCATTGCCATGCACCCGCAGATCAAGAATTACCCCGGTGCATTTCATGATTGCTACATCGGCAACGCGTCGCCGAAGGAAACGGTTGACGTGTTCAACGCTGCCACGGCTGGTATCAAGGCAATCCTCAAGAAGGGAAACGTGTATGCTCTCGGCGAGCGTACCGGGATGGTGAAATTGCATCCCGATCATCCCGACGAAGAATGATGGCATCGAGCACGCGTGGGAGTTCAAGCACGAGTGCCCGCCGCGGTGGCAGTTGCCCCCCCCGGGAAAGATCACGACGTTGATCCATTTCCCTTCGCCTTCACGATCGCGCTTTTATACACGCGAGAAGATCACGCGTGACATGAACCTTGCCAAGAAGCAACTCGCGCTGGTCTTGCTCGGGCTAGCGACGGCAGCATTCAGCGCGTCCTTCATCGTGACCGTGTTTTTCTTCGATGGCATCGAGGAGATCGGGAACGCGGTTTTTTTCATCGTGATGATCCCGATCGATGGGTTCGCCATCGTTAGCATCCTCGCGTCGTCGGTACACTATCACGATCTGTCGCCGGTCATTCCCGGGCAATAAACCATCTTTTACTTTCTCTCTTTCATGTTTCCCTCCCGGGATCGAGATTATAGGATCGATGGACGACGCGTTCATGGCAATCGATCCAGAATTGGAAAACCGTTGCATGCTCGATGCTGGGCAAGCTGCCGTCGATGAATTATTCCGAGCTGGTCACGACCTTCGAGGCGACGACGGCGAAAGCGTGGGAGATCATGGGGCATTACACGGCTGGCAACGAGGCAGCATCGACGGAGGACGCGGCGATGTCTGATACATGTCTCGATGCGGCGAACCATGCGCGAGGCGAGATCACCCGCCGGTTGAGCAAGTGCCACGTGGATGAGACACGGATCGTCGAGGGAAGTTCACGACGACGACATTGAAAAAGAAAAAAAAATGGATTGCCCGTTCAACACGGTACTTGCTTGTACCCTTCACGAGTTTTCTCGTTGATCTTCTTCAAGGCGGCTTTCTCGGCCAGTGCCGGGCTGTCAAACTCCTTGGTGATCGATTGCCCGCTGGTGCCCGTTCTTCCCCATTTGAAGTCAACGTTGCTGCCTTGGGACGCGACCTTCCAATACTTGTCGGATCCGTCGCCAACAAACTCGAAGCATTGTCGGATGCCCATGGACGAGACGTCGCGCGATCAAATATAAGGAGATCGGCAGACATCGCATCGAGGGAAAAAAAAGTCCCGGGAGCTATCACTCCCGGGAGAAACAAGTTGACAGATGAATGAAACGGCAAACACTATAGTCCTAGCACGATCATTGACACTGGTGTTTATATAACACGATTCCCGTTCTTTGAAACTTTCCCCCCGGGAGATCATGGAAGCCCCGGATGACCGGCGTATCCTTTATAATCCAAGCTGGCGATCGCCATGCATGGCAAAGACATGCGACGATGCATTTTCCCCGGGAGAATCGAAGAAGGCAGCGGGGCTTCGAGCATCAACGCGAGAGACCGGCGAGAAGATTGCCGTTCCCGCGATCATGATGCACCTCGGTGATGATCGATATCCAGCCCTCGATCCCGTCAAGGGTGCGTTCCCGGCATTTCCAAGCGGCAAGGTATCGCTCGATTTCCTCGCCGGGACACTCGCGGCAATGCAATGGGACGGGAAGCGATCGGCGTGGTGCGCGCCCGAAACCAAGATTCATGATTTCACGTACGATTTTGCATCGCAAATGAAGGACGCGTACTCGAAAGAAACGCGGGACGCGTTCGTCAACGTGATGACGTCCGGTGCCGGCATCCGCGCGTGCACGGCGACGAGCAAATCGACCATCGCCGTCACCCAGATGCGAAAGATCCTCAAGATCAAGTGATCCTCTTCATCTCCTTCATTGCCCGGGAAAGATCGGCAGACATCACGTTGAAAAAAGATGAATAACAATGGGGGAAACAATTTCATCGGGCAATGACGTTTATACATCGCGACGTCGTTCTTTGAAAACTTCCAAGGTAATCTGCTCCGGCGAGGTATTTATAAATTGAACCGTGAAGATGGCGTGGATTATCATGATAGCAGAAAAACATCACGTTCCCATCGGGACGGATAAAGGTATCAAGAGCGTGACGTGCGAGAGATCGCCGCTGAGCTGGACATGGCATTGCACGCTCGCTGGAAAGTCATCGGAAGATCATGCGGTTGCCACTCGACTGCGATTCGTCGGCGTGCCATTTGTTGACGTGTCGGCAAATCCAAGAGGAGGGATCATCAAGACGAGTGCCAAGGCAACGCCGTCAAGATTCTTGACATGCAAGTTGATCGAGAACAACTTGCTACGATGCACGCCGTCGAAATGATCGCCGGTCGATCAGTACATGATGATTTTTTTCAACATGTTGCAAGCGTGATCCAATGCTGGAAAAAACGCGGATGATAGCGGTCAAGCCCGGGAACTTTCTCTGGTGCGAGGATGCCACGAAGTTCCGCAATGACGTCGGGCAGTTGCATCGAATGAAATGTGAATTGTTCAAGGATGATGGCACGCCCAGCTTCGCGCATTTTGCCGGCATCGTGAATCAAGGAAAGCCGATAGCGGAAATAGGGATGTTCGATCGCGTTTACAACAAGGGCAACATCGATCAAGACACGTATGGCGAGGATTTCTTGAAATCAAATCATGAAGGATCGGCATATCATCGCGACGATGGATTCACGTGCGACGTCCTCGAAGCACGCGTGCCGGGCACGATCGATGCCATCGCCGTGTTGACGTGCAAGTGATGTTGCAAGGTATTACCAAACATGTTGCTCGTCCCGTCAATGCTAGTTACCACGCGTCAATTTAATTGCCAGACATTCACGTCGAGTCCGGTGGATTCATTTTCCCCCCGGGACTTGCATGGCTCGATGCCACGTTGCTGGCGACGCGCGTTACCACCGTGAAACCAATTCTTGGCGGATATCTCCCCGGGCGGATCGGTACCATTCGAATCATCATGACATCTTGACCATCCACCCGACGATTTCCGCCCGGTTGATCTGCCCGCGCTTCATTTCACGTTGCAATATCTTTTTCGTGCATCACGCCGGAGTTCGCGACGTGCATCGAACCGGGCGGGATAACCGGGCGATGATCCTCCCGGTCGCGCGTGTCAATTCACCGGGATGAGTTGGATCGTGTTGCCACTTCGTGGATCGATCCACCGGGAATGGTGACTATTTCTTGACCGGACGGAGCTAACCATCATTGCCCGGGAAACTGAGCCGGGCGATTATATCGATTCCGCGTCGTGGATCGATCCATGCACGGGAGATTGGCTTTATCAACGGCACGCTCGTTGGATCGTGGCGAGATGACGGCACGCGCACTTTGGTATTGCATCTCGTGGTGTCTGTTTCGTGCCCGCGCTCCGATCGCCACGTTACCGGGCAACTTGCCATTTCTTCATGGATCGATCCATGACGGATTGCCACGATGGCCGCTCGCCAGCGCGTTTATAAGGCCGGCGCGCGTCACGCGTAGCGTGGCGAGATGACGGATAAAGCGAGATTTTTATCTGTCTGGTTTCGTGTTCACTCAGCTCCATGGTGTTTCCGTATCATCGTCATTGATCGCTTCCCGATCGCCACTTCATCGCCTCGTTTTCCGCGTCATCACCCGGGTTCATTGATAGGCGATGGCTCGGCAAAACTTCATGGATCGATCCATGATCACGCGTGGCGGTTCTTTGAACCAGCCGGTTTAAATGTCGGTCTGATCGAGCGTTCATCATGGATCACGACACGCATGGCATGGCGAAATGTTGCTTCTCGTGCATCCACTCGTTACTTCCCCATTCATCCCCGGAAGGTATCGAGGGGTCGTTCGATCTCGAATGTCTAGAGAACCCATATTTGCCTACTTGCGTGAAAGCATGTGACATCTGCAAGAAATACTATCGGCAATGGATATCGGCACGAAAGAAAGTAAAAGGGTATTGAACCCCGAGTACCGTGGTGCGTCCATGACGCATCGTGCCCCGGGAAAGGTCATTCCGTCGGGGGCTGGTTGGCCGCTGAAAAATCAGACTGCCGCAGCGCGTCCGCCGCGCGCCGGCTCCTTTGTTGCACCCGGGCGAATTCCTCCGGGGTCATGTCAAGCTTGCCGGCGTTCTCGATCGTGCAATGGAACGATGGAACGAACATGCGCTCGAACGCGCTCTTTTTTTCTTTCAACTGCCATCACGACGATGATTTGATAAACGTGGCGATCGGGCACGGGAACGATGTATTTAGGGCAAATGGGTAAATTTGAGGGATGAAGATTCTTGATCGAGGTATTGATGGATTTCTTTTCCCGCGAGCATTCGTCATCTCGCCACCACGGATGCTGAGCATCCATCGATATTTAAGGCGCGCGATGGATCACGGGCATTGCCGAGATGGGAAGCATCGTTGCTCTTCTTCATGGATCGATCCATGGTGGATTGCCTCGTTACGTCGTCGTGATATCCGGATCGACCTTTATATAAAGATGCCCGGGAAGCATGATCATGGCACGGGATGACATCAACAAGGCGGGCGCGTGCGAGGTGCTCGGCGGGACGTGGAATGGCGCGGGGAACAAGTGCACGTTGCCCGGGGATCGAGCGGAAGTGGACGTGGCATCGACATCGATCACCCGGGACGAGCATTACACGTG